>Ga0181601_10000179_pt1 | contig 49905 bp, 41 predicted proteins | sample 041ome_8_FD_133020 | JGI IMG/M metagenome (GOLD analysis project Ga0181601, IMG submission 133020) | Coastal salt marsh microbial communities from the Groves Creek Marsh, Skidaway Island, Georgia - 041407BS metaG (megahit assembly) | ecosystem: Environmental > Aquatic > Marine > Intertidal zone... | reverse complement strand
GACACCTGCACGATATCGCGCTCCAGAGCCTCGTTGCGCAGTGTCAGTAGGGCGGTGGCTTCGGTTTCCTGTCCCGCGGCGGTCACCGGCATGAAAAGCGTGCCGGTCAGCGCGAGCGTGAGTGCGAGACCGGTTTTCGTGAGCTTTGTGAAGGGCATCTGGTGCTCCTGCGATATGTTTGGTTCATACCGCCTTTGGCGAATGAACTCGGGATACGCTTTTTGATAGGTGACTACGATTCGCACTAAGAACAATGACATAAAATCACTTTTCGGGAACCACCGTTAGCCTCCGAGAAATCTGAATGGATTCTGGCGCATGCTCTTCGACAAAGCAGTCCCTCGCGGCGTGCGCCTTCACGACCTCCACCATATTTTTGCGAGTGATGCTGCGATGACCACTTGAACAAAGCCAGCGGTTGCCGGCAATCTGGCGTTGAGCCCGCCATTCCCAGAAATACTCAGTCTGTGATCTGACCGGAAACAATCAACAATGCCGCGCTAGCTGTCCCAGCCAAAGTGGTCGGCCAGCTCGCGTGGTGTGAAGCGGTAGGTGCGGGCGTTCGGATCGTCGAGCATGGTCGCGTTCCAGCCGTCAAATGCCTGCTTCAGTTCAGCGAAAGTGTCCGGCATGCGGTTCTTGAGGTTGGCGCGCTCGCGCGGGTCGGCGACTATATCGAACAGATATTCATGACCATCGATCGACAAGTATTTGTATCGACCGCGGCGCGCGGCCTTCTGGTCTTTGGCGCGGAATCGCCAGAATAGCGTACGCTCGGGCATGGTGCCGCCCGCAAGCGCAGGGCGCAGGTCCCATCCGTCGGCGGGATAGGCCGGATCAGGTGCGCCGCCTGCCGCAGCCAGGAAGGTGGGCAGAAAGTCCATTGACAGCGCGGGTATGTCGGTCTCGGTGCCCGGCAGGGTTAGCCCCGGCCACTTGACAATGAAGGGCACCCGCAGGCCGCCTTCGAGCAGCTCGGTCTTGATCCCTGTGAAGGGCCAGTTATGGCTGAACCGCTCGCCGCCATTGTCGCTGGTGAAGACCACCACGGTATCCTGCTCCATGCCCAGTTCGGCCAGTCGCGCCAGAACGCGTCCCACGTTCATGTCAAGGCTGGTCACCATCGCGGCATAAGTTTCCATGTCACCGCCATCGAAATGGGCGATGTCGAGATCGCCTTCGCCCATCGAACTGCCGCCTGCGGCGATACGCGCGCTTTCCGCGCGGCCGCGTTCGTCATTGCCTTGCCACGGCCAATGTGCAGCGGTGAAGTGCAGGCTGAGTAGCCACGGCGTGTCCGGCTCGCCAGCGCGGGCATCCAGAAATTCGATGGATCGATCAGCGAGCAGATCGGTGTAATATCCCATCTCCTCCAGCGGCACGTCGCCATCCCACAGGTCGGGTTTGCCCGCTACGCGGTGGGTGAAATAGTCGACGCCTCCACCACGATTGCCCCAGAATTCGTCGTAACCGCTCTGCAGCGGGCCGTAATCGGGCAGCAGGCCCAAGTGCCACTTGCCCACAAGCGCTGTGTGGTAGCCAAGGTCACGCAAGAGCGAGGGGAGCGTGGGATGGGCCGGTTCGAGGCCGACCCCGGCGGTCGACAGGGGTTCGTCGAGGCCCACGCGCAAACGATACTGATAGCGCCCGGTGATCAGCCCCACGCGGGTAGCCGAACAGACGGCGCTGTTGGCATAGCCGTGGTTGAACTTGAGCCCCTGCGCCGCCAGCCCGTCAAGCACCGGGGTGCGATATTCCTGCCGCCCGTAGCAGGACAAGTCGGCCCAGCCGAGGTCGTCGGCCATGATGAACAGGAAATTGGGCTTGCGTCCCGGCGTATGCGCCAGCCCCGGGAATGTGATCGCCAGCGCGGCGGTGCCAGCTGCCCCCGCAATCGCCTGCCGCCGGTTGAAACTGCCAAACCTTGCCTTCTTGGTCATCGTGTATCTCCTGATAGCGACTGTCCTGATGTTGGAGCGACCCAGCCAGAGCGGGAGTTTATCCGCTCATTCGGGATGTGTTGAACACTGGAGCAGGCAGCCGCCAGCTCCATGAATTTCTTATCGAATGTTGTCGGCCCGAAGCTCTCTTGCATGCTCATTCCGGCGCAAACGGACGATGACCCTGTCTTCCCAGCTGGAAGCTCCAGATGGTATAACCTGCCGTCACGTAGAGCGTGTCAAAGTTCTCACCGCCGAATGCGACATTGCTTGCCGGATCGACAGGAATGGGAATGAAATCGAACAGCCTGCCGTCCTGCGTGAAGGCATAAATCCCGTTCTTGTAAACAATTGACGTGCGGCCAGGCAGCGGGAAATTCAGGCCAGCCGCGGCGTAGATATTTCCCTCGCTGTCAACGGCCATGCCGTCTGCACCGCGATCGGAACCCCAATCGAACATGTCGCGCTTGCTCGCCGGATCGATCGTTCCGTCAGCGCGCAGGTCAAACCTCACAAGCCTTCGCCTACCGCCCTGCCGGCTATCGTTCTCCGCGACCCAGAGATACCTGTCACCGGGCGATACGAGTATCCCGTTCGGCACACTCACCTCGTGCGCAATAATCCGGGTGAGAGTGCCATCGGGGTCGAGCCTGTAGACGCCTTCAACCACCGCCCCTTCGGCATCGCGCTGCGGCGCATTGGCTCGCACCTTGTATGCCGGATCGGTAAAGTAGATGCGCCCTTGTGAGTCGATCGCCAGATCGTTGAGCGAATTGAAAGGGGCGCCATCGAATCTCTCGGCGAGAACCTCGACAGACCCGTCGTTGTTCTCCCTCACGAGGCGACCGTCTTCCTCGGCGACCACCATCCGGCCTTCTGCATCGAACGCCAATCCGTTCGCGTGGTTGGAAGGTGTCCGATGGACCCGGGGTGCGCCCTGTCCGCGCCACTCCATGATGCGGTTGTTGGGGATATCCGAAAAAAAGAGCACGCCATCCTGCCACGCCGGGCCTTCCACGAAGGCTACCTGTGTCTCGCGTCGAAGTCCGTGATCAGCCGACTGCTGCGACAGTGGCAGGACGGCGACATCGGGATGGGGGGCGGGTTGTTCCTGACCTGCTGACGGGATGGCAAGGATTCCGAGCATCAATGATCCGCCGACGAGTAACGCTGCAGCCGGTGTTCGCCTTCCTGACTTCATGGTACTCTCCTGTTGCTGCTGTCACTTGATGCGCAGTCGGGAGATTGACGGCGCGGCGGGGCAGAAGCAAGTGTGTCGGGGACCGTTCTTGCGACAGCAGCCTACTCTCATCCGACTTTCTCGTAACGCGATTGCTTGCTAGTTATCCGGGGCTAGAGTTGCCGAAAAATCAGCACAATCGGCGGGAGGGGGCAATCCATGACGGGACAATACGCGAGAATGGCAGTGGCGTGCATTTGCGCGGGGCTGGGTGCATTGCTTGTTACCGCTTGCGGTTCTCCAGTTGAAGAACAGTCCGAGCAGCCCACGATTGCCTGGGCATATCCGATGGCACCGGCTGCCAATGGTTCGCAGCGTTCTGCCGAAAACGGTGAGCCGCAGCAACTCAACGAAACGCAAGTCACTTATTCTATGGCGGAAATTCGAAGCCCCTGGCTTGCTGTGGATTGGTTCCCTGCCGAGCATCCCGACATGCCCCAGGTCGTGAGCATCGGCAGGGAGCCAGTGGTGCGGGCGTGCGGCCACTGCCACCTTCCGACTGGCAACGGACGGCCCGAGAACGCGCCTTTGGCGGGCCTGCCGCGAGACTACATTATCGAGCAGTTAAGGGCGTTCCAGACCGGGGAAAGGAAATCGAGTGTTGCGGGAAGGAATCCCATCGACTTCATGGTTTCGACAGCGCAGGCGATGACAACCGAGGAGATCGAGGCTGCGGCAGATTATTTTTCAGGCCTGAACTACCGCTCCATGACCAGCGTCAGGGAAGCAGAGCAAGTTCCCGTGACGCTCACGACGGACTGGATATATTCCCGCGACCCGGCCGGTGGAAGCGAACCGCTGGGAATGCGCATCATCGAGATGCCCGAGGAAATCGAGAGGTTCGAGCTGCGAGACCCGCGGACAGCGTATGTCGCCTATGTCCCCGAAGGCAGCATTGCCCGGGGCGAGGCGCTTGCCCGCAACTGGGGCGAAAGCGGCCAGTTCGCCTGCACCGCCTGTCATGGCGAGGACCTGCTTGGCTTGGGCAATGTTCCGCCATTGGCGGGCAGATCTCCGACCTATCTCGTGCGTCAGCTCAACGATTTCCGTACTGGCGCGCGCATCGGCCCTGTTGCCGCGCTGATGACGCCGGTAGTTGAGCCTATGCAATACGAAGATATGGTCGCCCTCGCCGCATTTCTGGGCGCACTGCAGCCCTGATCTTGTCGACAGGGTGGGGCGGTACACTCTCGGCAGTTCGAATATGGGCGATCATGATCACTGTAGCAGCTGACCGCCGATGTAGACAGCTGTCAGGCTTCGCACGGCACGCACCGACTGCAAGGGGTCTTCATCCAGAACCAGGAAATCGGCCCATCGTCCCGCTTGCAGTGTTCCAACGTCCCCTTCCCGATCAAGACAGCGCGCCGGATTGACCGTTGACGCCCTCAGTACCGCGATTGCCGGCAAGCCCGCGTCTTCCATCATTTCCATTTCCAGTCGCTCGAAATAGCCCTGCGGCCTTATTCCGGGGCCCGTATCCGGCCCCATCGCCAGAGTGCCACCTGCGCGGTATATCCGCAGCATGTTTTCCTGCGCCACTGGCAGGTGATCCCGGTACCAGGCAGCTTGCGGCGACATGAAACGCTGACGCGTTTCAGGGCTGTTGATCCGGGCGATAATGGCGTTCCCGGCCGTTTCCGCAAACAGGGGATCATCGAGGAATGCCGGCCGGTCGGCATAGATGAAACTCGCCACCTCGCGCATGAGCGTGGGCGACAGGCAGGCATTTCTGTCGATCAAGAGTTGCGTGAATTCCGGCCCGACCTCGCGATCTCTTACGCTGTGTGCAAGCAATCTCACTCCGGCATTCAGCAAGCCGACTGCGTCATCGTATTTCACCATATGCGCGGCAACCTGGAAGCCCTTGTCATTCGCCTCCTCGATTGCGGACGAATAGGTCTCCTCGTCCATAGATGGCTGGGTGTTCAATTCGTCGTCAACCCGGATCTTGAAGTAGTCGGGCGCATCGGCTGCTCCTTCTTCGACAAGGGTTCGTGCTTCTTCCGGGCTGTTTGCATCGATCCTAGGACTTGCAAGGTAGAGGCGCGCGCGTCGATGTTCGGCGGTCTGGCTGTCATCGCGCCAGGCAAAGGCCTCGCGAGGCTCGTTGCCCATGCTGAACACGCTGGTCACGCCGTAATGCGCAAAGAGCCAAAGTTGCGCAGCTACCGCTTCGCTGGCCGGCGGATGGTCATCACGGTGAAATCCGGGAGCGCTGTTGATGTGCGAATGCGCGGAAACGATCCCCGGGATCACCCACGATCCGTCAAGGTCAACAACAGCATAGCCGGACGGTATGGCGCGGTCGCCGCCGCTGAACAGATCCACAACCCTTCCATCTTCGACCAGCAGGACGGCATTCTCGATGGGCTGTTCAAGCTGAGCGGACCAGAGGCTCATATTGATGAACGCCGTCCGATCCGCAGCAGACGGAGAATCCGTCACGAGCTGGGTGCAAGCGCTGCACGTCAGCAGCAGGATGCAAGCTAGTCTTTTGATCATTCCGGTCACTCGGTTGGGTCCATTGCTGCAGTCGAGGGCATCGATCAGGGAACCTCGATGGCACGCGGCAGCAAGACCTCGCGGATATATGTGTCGGCCTCCTTGTGGGTCATGAAGCCGGCAGGCGGGAAATCCATTTCCAGGTCCCAGTCATCGCCGGTCGTTTCCATGTTGGCGCGAACGCGCGCGTCAAGCTGCGACTGGATATCAGTGTAGGCCGGATCGTTGATCAGATTGACGACTTCATCCCGATCGGAATGCTGGTCAAACAGGTATAGTGGCCGGTCCTTCTTACGCACGTAGAGCCAGTCCTGCGTCCGGATGCCGCGCTCTGGCTTTACATGTCGCTCTCCGCGCCCTCCGAAATCGGCCTTCATCAGCTGGAACTGAACGTGATCGCGCGTCGCATGATCACTGCTTCCTTCAAGCAGGCGCAGATAGCTAATGCCTTGCACTTCGTCGGGGATCGGGACCCCACAGGCATCCAGCAGGGTCGGCATTGTATCGACGGCGACATCGACAAGGTGAGGTACCCGCTGGCTTGCGGCAAAGCGGCGCGGATAGCGCACCAGCAAGGGAACCTGAGCAGAGCTGCGATAGGCTTGCCGTTTCAAGCCGCAAAAACTGCCATGCTGGCCAAGCATGTCTCCGTGGTCCGAAAAGAAGGCCACGATAGTGTCATCGGCAAGTCCATTCTCGTCGAGCCAGGCGAGCAGGCGCCCGACATTGAAATCGACGTTCGAGATCATCCCATAGTATTCGGCGACGAACTTGCGAAGCTGCTCTTCGGTTTCGACGCAGGGGTCTTGCCCGTCTTCCCACGCAGTCTTGGACAATTCGCCATACCTGTCGTCGTTATCGAATTCGGTGGCCTGGCGTTCCAGCGTCCGGCGCCTTTGCAGGTCCGGATCGGGTGTGTGGGCTGGCAAGGAAATGCGTGCCGGATCGTACATGGTCCGCCACTTCTCCGGCATGATCATCGGGTAATGCGGCGGGCCAAAGCAGACATAGGCAAAAAACGGTGACGTGCCGCGCGATGCCTCTTCCATGAACTCGATCGCATGATCGGCCTGGTAGTCCGGTTCAAACCTCTTGCAGTGGTAGGGTTGATCGGTGTCGCGGTAGAAGATGGAATCGAGGTATTGATGACCGCGATTGTAGCCGACGAAATGGTCGAACCCCATGCGATCGGGACCGGGCGGAACGAAGCCGGGTTTGGGGCCGCCGTAGAGGTGCCATTTTCCGATATACCCTGACGAATACCCCGCAGCATTGAGACAGGTTGCCAGCGAGGGCTGGTCGGGATCGATCGGGAAATGGTTCGAATAGACGCCCGTCCGGTGTGCGTATTTGCCGGTAAGCAACGACGCGCGGAACGGTGTGCACAGCGGATAGGAAGTGAATGCCTCCTCGAACATTACGCCTTCGCCAGCCAGCCGGTCAATATTGGGGGTCTGGATGTCCGGGTTGCCCGAACACCCCATGCAATCCGCCCGCATCTGGTCGGCATAAATGAGGAGGATATTTGGCTTCTTCCGGCTTGTCATTGTCAAACCGTGACTGGCTTGTTGACGCCACGCACATACTGCTTCGTGGCATCGAACACCGGCTGGTATTCCCAGTGGAAGCCCTCATTGGTCGAAAGCGCCTGGTGCAGGAATGCGCGGGTTTCCTTGCTTTCGCTCGCCCGTTTCGTAACCTCTTCGACGTCGTAGCGACCAAGCAGCCGCTCCCGCAGCTTGTCGCGGACATCCGCATGTGCATTGTTCTGCGCCAGGTCGTTCTGCTCGTCGGGATCGGCTTCGATGTCGAATAGCAGTTCGGGGGCATTGCGGGTCCAGACGTACTTCCACTTGCCGCATCGGATCGACAGCCATGGCTCGATCACACCGGGGCCATAATATTCGCTGATCGCTTCATCCTTCGTGCTGTCAGAGGATTGGGTAAGCAACCCGCAGAAGCTCTGGCTCTGATCGCTCCCGTATCGGTTCGAGACCTCAATGGCGCCGCCAAGTTCTGCGAAGGTCGGGCACAGGTCTGCTAATGTCACGCATTCCTTGCGCCGGCCAGGCGCGAAAAGCTTGGGACAGTGCCATATCATCGGCACTTGCAGGGAGCCCTCATAAAAGCTGCGCTTGAACCACATGCGCCGCTCTCCAAGCATGTCGCCGTGGTCGCTGGTGAACAGGAGGATCGTGTCGTCGTACAGTCCAAGGTGCTTGAGCTCTGCGACGATCTCGCCAAGATAAGCGTCCAGATGGGAGATCATCGCGTAATAGGCGCGCCGCGAGAGCCGGATCGTCTCCTCGTCGGGCGGGAACTGGTCGATCCCGTGGTGAGTATTCAGCCACTGCGTGACCGGGTGAGGATTTTCGTCCTGCGGCACGCGCGGCAGGGCAATTTCTTCGTCTTCATACAGATCCCAGTACTCCGGCACCGATTGGTAGGCCTCGTGTGGTTGCGTGTATGAGACGTGGAGGAAGAAAGGCTTGTCGTTGCCCTTGAGTGCCTGCTCGCGCAAGAATTCGAGCGTACGGAATTGTACTTCGGCATCGTACATCAACTGGTTGTTGGTCCTGCACAGCCCGCTTGCCGCAAGTTTCTGGACAGAGGTGCCTTCCCGGTGAACAGGTCCAAGCGACCATGGGATGGTCCAATCGAAGCCCGCTGGGTAAATGTCAGTCGTCAGTCTTTTGTCGAAACCGTGGAGCTGGTCCGCCCCGATAAAATGGCACTTTCCCGATGCGACCGTCTGGTATCCGGCCGTGCGCAGGAAGTGCATCGCCGTCGGCAATTGAGATCGAAACTCAGCCCCGTTGCCCCACACCTCATGCGTTGAAGGGAGGCGACCGGTGAACTGCGACGCGCGCGCCGGGCAACAAAGCGGCGAATTGGAATAGGCATTCTCCATAACCACCCCTTGTGCGGCGAGTGCGTCAAGGTTCGGCGTCTTCGCCTGGCCATCGGCCCGGTATGTTGACAGGACGAAGGCACAAAGCTGGTCTACCTGGATGAAGAGGATATTGGGCTTGTCAGCCATCATTCCGGGCCTTTCGGTTGTGTAATGCGCGGCACAGTGTCTTCAGCGCGTTGTTAAAGGGCGTGGGCGAGGCCTTGCTAAGCCCGGCGATATCATAGGCGGTACCGTGCGCCGGAGTGGTTAGGGGCAGGGGCAGTCCGCCAAAATAGGTCACTCCCTCATCGAACCCGAGCAGCTTGGTCGCGATCTGGCACTGATCGTGATACATCGACAAAACAGCCGGGATAGCTTCGTACCGAGCTGTCAGAAAAATGGTGTCTGCAGGATAGGGGCCGGATACGTTGATCCCCATGGCTTTCGCTTCTTCGACGGCCGGGGCGATATGATCGATTTCTTCGCGCCCGAAGATGCCACCATCCCCATTATGGGGATTGAGGCCGGATACCGCAATTCGCGGTGGATCATATCCGAATGTTCGCAGTTCGCTGTCAAAATAGCGTATGGTCTTGAGCACGTTCTCGCGGGTGACCAGCGAGGGTACATCGGCAAGGGCCACGTGCGAAGTTACCCGGGTGGTCCAGAGGTCACCAATGGTATTGATCTCGTCACTTGTGCCAAGGCAGCCAAGGTAATCGGCGATATAGGCCTTGTATCCTTCGAAGTCTGAGCCACCCATCTTTAGCGACAGCTTGTTTACCGGCGCAAAGGTCAGGCCGTCGATCAGGCCTTCTACGTGCAGGTCTGCGGCGAGCCTGGCGATTGCCAGATCAAGTTCTCCGGCAATCCTTGAGCTCTGGCCGTAGTCGACAAGAGTGAATCCGTCAGGGGCGAAATCCACCATCGCAACAGGCTCACCTGCCCGGATCGCCTCGGCGGGATCATCGTAGGTCGGCAGGGCGACATCGATAGCGGCACATTGGCAGCCTTGCTCCAAAAGCGATTTCGGCCCGACAATCAGGCGCTGGACTCCGGCGGTTAGACCATCCACCGCAAGGGATCGTGCAACCAGTTCCGGGCCGATCCCTCCCGCATCCCCCAAAGTGGTGAAGATTACCGGCGTACGTGTCATGTTTTCACTCCAGCTTGTCAGATCTAGTCATCGTCGCCCGCTAGGGCGAGAGGCTTGCTGTCGCTCGACGGCCGACGGAGGCGCGAAATTACAGGCCACAGGATGCCTACTAATGCGATAGCCAGGAACGGGGCCGCGATGGGTCTTTGCAGAATTCCAAACAGGTTTCCGTCGAAGATCAGGTAGGATTGCAGCAGTGACATCTCGATCAGTTCGCCGAGAATCAATCCCATCACCACGGGTGCCGGGGAATATCCGTGCCGCTTCATCATGAAGCCGAGGATCGAGAAAAACACCATCAGGCCGACGTCAAACAGGCTTTGCTTGAGGCTGTAGGCTCCAAGCGCTGCGAGCACGAAGACGCAGGGCCAGAGAATGGTGGAAGGGATCAAGGAAATACGACTGAGATACTTTGCACCGACAACTCCGACCAGCAGGAAGCAGAGGTTCGCCCCCAGCATCGCGCCGAACAGCCCGGCTAGCAGGTCAGGCTGGTCATGGAACAAGGTAGGTCCGGGTCTCAGGCCTACTATCAACATTGCCGCCAGGATGACCGCCGTCGACCCGCCGCCGGGTATACCCAACGCCAGTGTGGGCACCATGGTCCCTCCGGTTGCGGCATTGTTGGCCGATTCCGGCGCTGCGATACCTTCTATCGCACCTTGGCCGAACTCCTGCTTGTTCGCAGAAACGTTCTTTTCGATGTTATAGGCCATCATGGCGGCAACCGTCCCTCCTTCAGCGGGAAGGATGCCAATCAGGGTGCCGATACCCGAACCACGCAGGATGGTTTTCCAGATGCGCTTGAAGTCATCTAGGCTGGGCAGGCGTGCATTCTGCCGGTCCAGAACAACACGACGCTGGCTGGCCTTGTTCGCCTGCCGCAGCATTTCACCACCTGCGAATATGCCAATCATCATCTGCACCGGTTCGATGCCTTCGCTCAGGTTTGGTTCGCCGAAGGTAAAGCGTTCAATTCCGGTTGCGAGGTCGGTGCCGACTGTCCCCAACCAGATGCCGAAGACTGCCCCGATAAGATTCTTGTAGGTTGATTGACCTCCCATGATGGCGAGCATCGAAATTCCGAAGATGGCCAGAGCGAAATATTCGGCTGGACCAAATTCATAGGCAATCATGCCCAGCAGCGGCGTTGCCGTAATCATCGCCAGCAAACCGATGATCCCGCCGATCGCGCTGGAAAATGTGGCAATGCCAAGCGCGCGCCCCGCTTCGCCCTTCAGTGCCAACGGGTAGCCGTCAAAAGTTGTCGCGGCGGCGGCGGCCGTCCCCGGCGTGTTAATGAGAATTGCAGAGATTGAGCCACCATAGATGGTGGCAGCATAAACGACCCCGCACAGCGCTATCCCCTGAACCGGATCCATGCGAACGACGAACGGCAGGAGCAGCGAAATAAGGATCACCGAACCGAGGCCCGGAAGTGCGCCAACGATGATGCCGATCACGGTGCCGGCAAGGATCATGGCCAGGTTGGTGGGATCTGAAAGAAATTCCAGGATCAGGATGATGAGGTCCACTGTCAGGTCTCCAGCCGCTCAGGGAAGCGGAACATCCATAAGGACGACGAACACGAGATAGATCAGCGCCGCGAAGCATGCGTAGCCGAACAGCGCCAGCGTCCAGCGGCGTTCCCCCCAAAGCGTGCCAGTTACCAGGCAAAAGCCGGACAGGCTTATGAAGGTGCCGAGATATTGCAGGGAGGGAACGAACAACACCATCAGCAAGGCAGTGAGGTAGACCTTGCGGCCAATCCGCCCGGGGGCTGATGTTTCTAAGGTTGCAGCGGCTTTCCCGGCGGTAAGGGCCTGAAGAACCGCCAGCGCTCCAAGGAAGATCAGCAATGCGCGAGGGAATGTGGTCGGGCGGATCCCTTCGGAAAGGACCGGTGGCACGGGATCGAAGGTGAAGGTCAACCCGAAACACGCCGCTGCAAAGGCCAGAATGAATGCAGACTCAAGGATCATGCGGGCCCGGCCTCCGGGGTTATCGCCAGCAGGCCTTTCCGCCTGCGTTTCGTGTTGTGCTTCATCATGCATCGCCAAATTCCGGGCTTGTGGATTATTGCGGAGCGGTGGTGTGCAGACCAAGCTCGTCCGCAATTGAGATGTAGGCATCGTTCATGCGTTCCAGCTGGGCCGTGAACTCCTCGCTGCCCGCGACACTCTCCGGCGTCTGGCCGGTGCGCGCGAGATACTGCTGAAAGGCTGGCGCGTGCAGCGATTCCAGCAAGGCCGCCTCGAGGCGATTGACCACGGGCGCGGGGGTTCCTTTTCTCACGCCTATCCCGCGAACGACGACCAGCTCGAGGTCGAGTCCGGATTCAAGGCTGGTCGGCACTCCGGGCGCTGCAGCTAGGCGCGATCTGCTGAAGACCATCAGCGGCTCAACCTCACCTGCTTCCCATTGTACTGCGAACTCGTTGAAGTTCAGCAATCCGGTGTCGAGGTTTCCGTTTACAAGATTGATCAGGATTTCGCCCGAATTGTTGAACGGCACATAGACCTGCCGCTTCATCCCGAGAGCGTTGCGAAGCAGCATGGAGGCAGCATGAGGATCGCCCCCGATACTGGTTCCGCCATGGGCAATCCGCCGGGAGCGCGCCTGATTGAGGAAATCGTCGGCACTGGCAAACCTCCCGGTCCTGGCAACCAGGAAATGGGGATCCAGCGTTCCCCGTACGAGCGGTTGGATATCGCCCACGGAAAGGTGGGTCGTTCCCTTCCTGACCGTCAGCAGAGTGCCGGAATTGATGATGAAAAGTGTCTGGCCATCAGCAGGCTGTGTCTCGACATAGCGCAAGGTGTTGGTGGCCACGCCCCCGGTCTTCGAAAGGTGGATTATGGCGGTATCGAACTGATCGCCAAGGCTGGCCGTAGCCAGGCGCAGGAATGTATCCGATCCACCACCGGGGTTCGAGTTGTTGATGACTTCAATCGGGCCGCTGGGAAAGTTGTCGAGCGCGCCATCAGCTGCATTGACAGGGTGCCGGCCTGACACGGACCAGTGAAGCAGCAGAGCAGCCACGATGATGCACGTCGCCAGCAGATGGAGATGTTCTGCCCTCAGTTTGCTCGACACCTGTAGCCTCCCCACGCTCCCTCGGTCAGCCCACCCAGATATTGAGCGGCCAGCTTGCCAAAGGCTATTGCGAAGAGCATATGGTATTTGGTATACCAAAGCAACTCCAATATCCTGGGGCAAGTTTGCAGGGAATTCAGCAATGAAAATTCGATCGGTTCGCGCCCGCGTTTGGACATGGAAGGGACCTACCGTCCCGCCCGCCGCGCATTTCTGCACCAATGCTTCGGATGTGCTGCGCGCGAGTCCCGACTCGATGTCGAGTTTTCGCTTCCATCAGTGGCTCACTTGCGAGGTCGAGACTGAAGATGGGACGGTGGGTATCGGTAATGCAGCCATCGCGCCATCGATCGTGAAGCAGGTCATCGACGAATACTTCGCGCCGCTGGTGATCGGTGAGGACCCCTTTGATTATGCGTATATCTGGGAAACACTCTATCGCAGAAGTCACGCCTGGGGACGCAAGGGAGTGGGGATGGCAGCCATTAGCGCCATCGACATCGCGATCTGGGATCTGATGGGCAAATTGGCTGGCAAACCGGTGTTCAAACTGCTGGGCGGGCGGACCAAGGAAAAGATCCCTGTCTACTATTCGAAGCTCTATGCTGGGCCGATCGATGAGATGCAGCGCGAAGCGGAGCTGGCTCTCAAGGGCGGCTACAAGGCTTTCAAGTCCCGCTTTGGTTTCGGACCGAAGGAAGGCATGGCCGGCATGCGGGAGAACCTGAAACGGGTCGAGGCCGTGCGCGAGGTGATTGGTTATGACAATGACCTGATGCTTGAGTGCTACATGGGCTGGAATCTGGACTACGCCAAACGCATGTTGCCGCTGCTGGCTCCGTTCCAGTTGCGATGGCTTGAAGAGCCGGTCATCGCAGACGATGTCGCGGCCTACGTAGAACTCAACAAGATGAACATCATACCTATCAGCGGGGGTGAACACGAGTTCTCGCTGCTGGGATGCGCCGAACTTTTGCAGCGCGGTGCTGTCAGCGTGCTGCAATACGATACCAACCGTGTTGGCGGAATTACCGCGGCCCAGAAGATCAATGCAGTCGCCGAGGCAATGCAGGTGCCGGTTATCCCGCACGCAGGCCAGATGCACAATTATCACCTCACCATGGCAAACTTCAATTGCCCGATGAGCGAGTATTTCCCCAAGTTCGATGTCGAGGTGGGTAACGAGCTCTTCTACTATATTTTCGAGGGCGATCCGGCGGCGACCGATGGCTATATCCAGCTCGACGACGATCTGCCGGGCCTGGGCCTGACCATTTCCGACCAGCACCTCGACCAGTTCGAGATTGAAGGGTGATGGCCGTGCAGCGCTTCGATAACCTGATTGGCGGCCAGTGGGCGCCTGCCGATGCATATTCCCGCAATATCAATCCTTCGGACGTCGAGGACAACATTGGCGAGTTCGCATCGTCCTCCAACACAGACATGGATGCGGCGGTCGAGGCAGCGCGATCTGCCTTTCCCGCCTGGGCAAATGCAAGTCCGCAGCTTCGTCATGATGTGCTGCACAGGGTTGGCGAGATCATCATGCGAGACAAGGAGATGCTCGGAACACTGCTCAGCCGGGAGGAGGGCAAGACGCTCGCCGAGGGAATAGGGGAAACTGTGCGCGCCTCGCAGATTTTCACGTTCTTCGCCGGTGAGGCACTGCGTTTGGGCGGTGAAATCGGACCGTCGGTGCGTCCCGGAGTGGATGTGATGGTTGAACGCCAGGCGGTCGGTGTAGTCGGCCTCATAACCCCCTGGAACTTTCCCATTGCGATCCCTGCCTGGAAAGCGGCTCCTGCGCTTGCCTTTGGCAATTGTGTGGTCCTCAAGCCAGCCGAGCTGACGCCAGCTTGCTCCTGGCATCTCGCCAGGATCATCAAGGAGGCCGGCTGCCCAGATGGCGTCTTCAATCTTGTTATGGGCAGTGGCAAAACGGTTGGACAGGCGCTTGTTGAGAACGACCGGGTGGATGGCGTGAGCTTTACCGGGTCCGCTGGCGTGGGGCGGCAGATCGCCACCAACTGCGCGGCAAGCGGCAAGCGCTTTCAGCTTGAGATGGGCGGTAAGAACCCGATGGTCATTCTGGACGATGCCGATCTTGAGCTTGCTGTCGACGTGTCGATCAACGGTGCATTCTTCTCGACTGGCCAACGTTGTACCGCTTCGTCGCGGCTGATCGTGTGTGAGCAGATACATGACGAATTTCTTGAGCGCCTGGTCAGCCGAGCCAGTGCCCTGCGCGTCGGCAATGCCCTCGATCAGGATACACAGGTGGGGCCAGTTGTGAGCGAGGAGCAACTCAATCAGAATCTTGGGTACCTCGATATTGCCCGCGACGAGGGTTGCGAAGTCATTGGAGGAGAAAGACTCGATGGCTCTGGCCATTTTCAGCGTCCGGCCGTCCTCGCGAGAGCAACAAACGACATGCGATCAAGCCGGGAAGAGATCTTCGGACCGATCGCCAGTGTCATCAGGGTAGGCGGCTACGACGAGGCGCTAAGTGTTGCAAACGACACGGACTTTGGCCTTTCGGCAGGGATCTGTACGCGTTCGCTTGCGCACGCCACCCACTTCCGAAAGCATGCAAGAGCCGGGATGGTAATGGTGAACCTGCCAACGGCTGGTGTAGATTACCATGTTCCTTTCGGAGGCACCAAAGCGTCCAGCCATGGCCCGCGCGAGCAAGGCACTTACGCCCGCGATTTCTACACCACGATCAAGACGAGCTACATAACAGCATGACAGCCTATTCCGGAATCTGGCCCGTAGCTCCCACTCCGTTCAACGAAGACGGGACCGTTGACGTTGAGGGCATGCGGCGGGTGCTCGACTGCATGATCGACCAGGGATCGGATGCGATCTGCATACTGGCGAATTTTTCCGAACAGTTCGTGTTGACCGATGCCGAGCGGCTTCAGCTGACGAGGCTTTCGATCGAACATGTTGCGGGCAGGGTTCCTGTCATGGTGACCATCAGCCATTTCTCGACCAGGATCGCGGTGGAGCGGGCGCAGCAGGTCAAGGCTCTCGGCGGTGATCTGGTGATGATGATGGCACCCTATCACGGTGCCCTGTTGCGAGCCGGGCCCGAACAGACTTTTGAACATTTTGCCGAGGTCGGAAAGGTCGGCGTCCCGATAATGGTACAGGATGCTCCGCTCTCAGGAATTGACCTGCCAGTCGAGCTACTGGTGCGTATGGCGAGAGAAATCGAGATGGTCGGCCTTTTCAAGATTGAAAGTGCACAGGCTGCCGCGAAGCTGCGCGCGCTCATTGCTCAGGGCGGAAGGGCGATCGAAGGGCCGTTCGACGGGGAGGAAGGAATAACCCTGCTGGCTGATCTGGAAGCGGGTGCACGCGGAACAATGACCAGCGCCATGATCCCGGACCAGATCAAGCCTGTGCTGCAGAAGTTCCAGGCCGGAGAAACCGAAGCCGCCATTGCCACCTACTCTCGCGTTGCACTGGCGATCAATCATGAGAATCGTCAGTGCGGACTGCGTGCTGCCAAGGCTGCGATGATGGAGGGAGGAGTGATCCGTTCTGACCATTGCCGCCATCCATTGGTGCCGTTAGCAAGGGAACTGAAGGAGCAGTTGATGCGCTACCTCAGGCCGTTGGACCCGGTCGTGCTGTCATGGGGCAAGTAGATGCAGGCTAACCGGGACTTGAAGGCCATTCTCGGGCAAGAGTTGGACACGCTGAAAAAGGCAAGCCTTGCCGACGAGGCTGCAGAGAAGCTGCGCGAACTGATCCTGCTGGAAAAGCTCCCGCCAGGCTGCCCCATAAACGAGCGGGAGCTGTCGGAACTTCTGGGTATCAGCCGAACCCCCGTGCGCGAGGCCATCAGGCAACTCGAGGCGACCGGCCTGGTGGTCTATTCGGAGACACGTCGTCCTCAGGTCGCCGACCCTCCGATGGAGCAACTGGCAAACTGGCTCGTAATTCAGGGTTCACTGGAGGCATTGGCTGGCGAATTGGCTTGCGTGCATGCTACTGACAGGGAGTTGTCCAAGATCGCGCAGTTGCAGGAACAGATGGTCGAGCTTGCCGATGCCCAAGACCGCTTGAAGCTGTTCTCGATAGACATGCGTTTTCATTCCTCCATCGTTGCCGCTTCGCACAATCCGGAACTCGTCGAGGTGCACAACGTCTTCAACGCGAAGTTATGGCGAGCGCGTTTCGTCTCCAGTCAAAGGCATGTGAACAAGACTGTCCAGCTGAGGAAGCACCAGGAAATCGTCGATGCCTTGCTAGCTCGAGACCCGCGCAGGACGGCACGGGCCTTGCGCGAACATCTGGGCAATGCGGAGCACAACATCGCGGCGGCTTTGGCACTGCGGGGATCGAAGGTCATGTCTGCTGCGGTCAGTGGGTGATCCCGGCATGGACGGCCGCCAGTCTTGCTGCATTTCTTCGGCGGAACGAAAGCCCGCAGGTGGCAATGTCTTGTCCATCCGGCAGGGCAGCGGTGCGGAAGTGGACCGCAGCAAAACCGTGTTGATCCCCGGAGGAGCAGTCCAGGTCGGCACACGCGATCCGGTCATCACCGCCGACGGCGAAGGCGTCGTCAGGCGTAAACGGATCGCTGACTTCAGGATGGACGCCGCTTGCGTTACGACCAGACGGTTTGCCGCATTCGTGGACTCGACCGGCTTTGTGACCGAGGCCGAGAGACTTGGATCATCATTCGTTTTCGAAGGGCTGTTGCCCGCCGACGCAGAGCCGACACGAGGGGTGGCAGCAGCCCCTTGGTGGCGCGAAGTTGAAGGTGCAACATGGCGGTCCCCAGCGGGCCCCGGTGCCCCTCTGGCGGATACGGATCATCCTGTTACGCACGTTAGCTGGAACGATGCGCAGGCATTCGCGCGCTGGGCTGGTGGTCGGCTTCCAACCGAAGCAGAATGGGAACATGCCGCTCGGGGCGGCCTTGGTGACGTTCGGTTTCCGTGGGGCGGGCAAGAGCCCAATGACACCGATTTCTTTCCCTGCAATATATGGCAAGGCAGGTTTCCGCAGTTTAACTCCGGCGCTGACGGCTACATTGGTCCGGCGCCAGCGCAGTCATTCGAACCCAACGGATACGGTCTCTACAACATGGTCGGCAACGTGTGGGAATGGACCAGCGAGTTGTTCAAGGTCAGGTCCCTCAGCAGCAGCGCCCGGCGGCAACACAAGGGCAAGCAAGGCTTCCGTCTCTCCAAAGGGGGATCTTTCCTTTGTCACGTCAGCTATTGCTACCGCTACCGGATCGCCGCGCGAACGGGGACGTCGCCCGATACCAGCCTCGGGCATCATGGCTTTAGGCTGGTCTATGATACATGAGCCAACAAACGCTGAGGGGCCCATCCCAACGGTGGGTCAATTTGCAGAAAGGCGCTGCTTGATGAGGCTTCAACAACTGCTGCCAAAGTGTGTCGCATTTGTCGTGCTTGTCGCCTTGGCCGGTTGTGCGACCCCTCGCAATCCTGCCTCGCACGACCAAATCGTAGCCTTTGCCCGGGATGGCCAGGTGAAGATGTTTTACGACATGCGAATGCACCCTTCGGCGGTGCAGCATGGAAACATGATTTACATTGCCTGGCGAGGGACGGCAGGCCTGCCTCAAGCCATCTCATATGATCTGGCGTCGCGGCGGTTCTCCTCGCAGGTTTCGATCTTCGAAGGCCTCGAATACGATACTGCCTCCAGGGTCTATGCAGCCGACCAGCATACGACGCCGGTCATTTGGCGCGATGCAGATGGGCATCTGGAGATCCTTGCGGGTTGCTACGGCCTCAAATCATTCGAAGTGACTGCATGCGACCGCGCACGAACGATGGAGGCAGGCGATATCGATTCCGGCTGGGAACGGATCGCAGCGCCAATCGCCCCGTCAATCAACTACGCGAAGGTGATGGAGGTTGCGGGAGGAGGCACGGCGATATTCTATCGTAATGGCGGTCACCTTGGCAGTTGGACCTACCGCGTCTCGCCTGATGGCTACAGCGGGTGGGAAGCTCCCGAACGGGAAGTGATCGACATGAATTTCGGCGCGCATCCGGACCAATCTTGCCTCGATTTCTACGCGGGATCCTATAGCAACGCGCGCATGAGCCCTGACGGGCTGACCATGCACATCGCCTTCGTCTGGCAGCAGGAATTCGGTTCGCTCGACGTCTGGCCGCCGGAGCTGGCGGATAATGACTGCCGGGTACCCCCGAGCGTGCTCTATTCGGGTGCAAACGTGCCGCAAGGTCGCACCCGGTACAACCTGTACTACCTGGGGGTGGACCTTGCATCCGGGATTGCAAGCAATGTCCGGGGCGAACAATTGACGATGCCTGTAACGCGTTCGATCGCTGATCGGGAGGCGCAGATACTGGATACCGGTGGACGATTGTTTACAGTTCCGCCGACAATCCATTTCGACGCCGACGGAACACCTCGCTTCTTTGGAGTCATTTCCGGGGAATCGCCCAACAGCGGATGGTTTACGCAAGTCCGGTTCGTTGACGGCGACTGGCGCGAGACGCGTATCGTTCACACATCCAATGTGTGGAACGCGTCACTTGTCGACTGGGACGCGGAGGGGAACTTGCGGGCATTGGTCATCGTGGGTGATGGTGAGGAGGAGGCCGCGCCAGCAGGGCCGACCGATCTCAATGGTTTCGGTTGGGGGGAACGGATCGAGGAGTGGGTCTCCGCCGACGATGGCACCAATTGGTCCCGGCGCCGTGTGATCGTGCCGCAACCCGGGATGCGCTTCCAGAACCTGCGGGCTGTCTCGACCGGCATGGGTAGCTATTCGAACGAGGTTTTCCTGTTTTACGGATGGAATGCCGACGCCAGCCCCGGCGAGGGTGTCGCCTTCCTATGGGATGACCGAAGGTAATCCTGCGAACGGAACCCTATTGCGCCTCGAGCGATGCCACCACTTGTGGATAGACGATGCCTAGCCACATCGCCTGAGTGACTATCCCGGTCGAAAATTCGTGGACCTGATCGACCGGTCGCGCTGCGATCACTTGCTCAAGCGTGTGCCCCAATCGCGCATGTTCAAGCAGTATCTCGTGAATCGCGGACAAGATCTCTGTATAGGTGACAAGCTCGGCGCGCGTTGCAAGCGGGCCATGGCCCGGCACAATTACGGTCTGCTCATTGGCCATTCCTGCGATAGCTCGCTGGCCTGCGATCATGCCGCTAAGGGTGCCGCCGTATCGGGCATCGATAAAGGGGTAATTCCCGGTGTAGTTCCAGACATCGCCCGCGTGAATGACATTTGCTTCAACCAGATAGGTTGCGATATCGCTGCTGGTATGCCCGTTTGGCAAGTAGATCAGACGGACATGATTGCCGTTCAGGAAAAGGCTCATTTCTTCAGGAAAGGTGATGATCGGCAGGGCAGCTGGCTCCGCTTGGGGTACGGTCAGCCCTAGCAGTTCGATTTCGGTGCCTTCGGCGAGCAATTTTCGCGTATTGTCGTGCGCTGCAATGATAGCGCCCTCGGAGCCGAACGGTGCATTTCCCCCAGCGTGGTCGTGGTGATAATGGCTGTTGATCAGGAAGCGGGGAGAACTTCCGCCCATCGCGGCGATCGCCTGCCTTATCGCGGGCTCTGACTCCTCGAACTGGTCATCGACCATGAAGGTTCCGTCCTCGCCGACCGAGACAAGCACATTGCCGATTGCCCTTCTTCCCTGCAACACGAACAGTCCCTCGGAGACAGATATTACTTCTAGGCTCAGGTCTGTAACAGTGACTGCGCTGTACGGAGTTTCGTCCGATTGCGGCGCATCATGTGCCACGGCAGCGATCGGCAGTGCTGCAGTTACCAGCGCAATTGCAATGGGAAGTCTTGTAGATCTGGCCATGGGGTCGCCTGTGCCTCGATTGGTAGTGTTCAGTTTGTTGCGGCCACCGGGGCCCTTCAGGGACTTGCGTCAGTAGGGTGGTTTCATCCGGTGATCATTCGACGACGATCCGAGAGTCAATCGCCACCGATATCCTGCGCGCGCGAGATATCGAAATGATAGTCGATGCTTTCAAAGAACCGCTGCATGAATTCTGGATCGTTGCGCTGTTCTTCGGTTAGATCATTTCGCCGATCTACATCGAGTTCGAAGCCGCCGGGTTCAAAGATAAACAGAGTGCGTGCGGGTTCGTCACCCAGTGTCCGGGCGGCGTGATAGGAATTTGGCGGGACATAGATCATATCCCCTGCTTCAAGGATGCGAACCTCGCCTTCGACGGACCATTCCATTTTGCCGCTCAAGACCAGGTAGGTTTCCGAATGCGTTGCATGCCGGTGCCCCGGGGCAGAATTGGACCCCACAGGGAAGGTGAACTCCATTATCGTGAAGCGGCCCTCGGTCTGATAGGCATTCAGCAGAATCTCGATCCGTTCGCCTGGGAGAGACCCGTTGCGGGACAGGACAGGTCCTGTTCCGTGCTCATAATAGACATGAGGTGCCGTCGCACGAGCGTTCACCTCTCCATCCTGCGCATTGACCACTGATCCAGCACAGGTCAGCAGCGAAGCCAACAGCATGATCGTCGCCCGACATTTCCGGAAATTTTTCAAATTCATGTTCTCCCAGGGATCATTCCGTTTCTGCATGTTCTTCTTTGAACTCGATCATGATGAGGTGCATTTCCTCATCGCCTGAATTGGTTCCGCGGTGCGTTGCCGGTTCGCGCCACAACACTTCTCCGGCTTCGATCCGGTATTCAGTGACATTGCCATTGGCATCCACAGGATTGGAGATGATGGGCGTCAGGGCCACCACCAGATTTTGCGGATGCCCATGAAAATCGGTGGTGACGCCGGGTGGATAGCTAACGTCCAACACCCTCACCCGTTCGTTTTCAAGGATCACCCGATATCGTTCCGGCGCTACTTGTACCGGATCAGGCTGTGTTTGGGGTGAGCTTGATACTGTTGCCAGATTCGATGCCTCGGCGTCAGGCGTGGCACATGCGCCAAGCAATAGGGTGATTGCCGACACGAATAGCGAACTGGCTAACCAGCCTGCTCGTCGCCGATCACTCCTGCCGGTGGCCAACTGGTGTCGCCTTGCGGTTTGGCATGCCATCCCGTTGCGTTTTCCTTCTGCTTTTTGGGCCATCAGCAGCCCGCATTCCGAGAATGCTTGATCTTTAAGGAGGCGGCAAACGTCGAGATCATCGCTTGCTTAATATCAAGCGTAAAGTCGAACTCTTGGTGTGTATTGCACTCCGCGTTGCATAACCGGGCAATATTCAGCCTATCGCGGCAGTCCTGGCGAGAGCTCTGGAGTGGCCGATCCGCTGCCATCGTCGTGTTTGGGCCTAGGCGCCGCCCATCTGAGGCATGGGCGAATAGATTGCGCGCTCCACCGAGCTGACCAGCGCAAGCGCGTGTTCGTCAGCAAAAGGCAGGAACTGCATCATGATAACCACGCAGATTCCGCGATGCGGGTCGATCCAGAAATAGGTGTTCGCCAAACCCGCCCAGGACAGGCTTCCCGCACTTCGTCCGTCCGGCCCCTGCCTGCGATTGATCAAGCCGGCGAAGCTCCATCCCGGTTGTTGCCCCGCAAATGGCTCGAAATCCCGGCAGATCGAAGGCGCAATGCTTGTCATCCGGCCAACCGCCAGATTTCCCGTCTGGCTCTCGAACAGCAGGTCTGTGCTTTCTGGGCGAAGCAACCTGCGGCAACCCAGCCTGCCCTTGTTCAGCAACATGCGGCAAAAGTGGACGTAGTCCGCCGCCGAGCTATAGAGCCCGCCACCTGCACTGTGGAACTCCGCATTGTCACCACCGCCGATCACGGCATTGGCGGGTTCGAACGAATTCTCGGACCTGGATAACAAAGGCACAAGGCGCGTTTGATCGGTAGGTGCTGTGAAAGATGTATCGACCATTCCCAAGGGGTCGAAGATCCGTTCCTTCAGGACATGGCCAAGCGGCTTTCCGCAGACGGTCTCGATCACTATGCCCAGCCAATCCGTGCTTATCCCGTATTGCCAATCGTCCCCGGGATCGAAGGCCAGCGGGGCCTGGAGAGAAGAGAGCGAACCAGCAACAATCTCGCCCTGCGCCTGCAAGATTTCGGCGTTGAGAAAACGGTATCCAAAGCCTGCCGTATGCGTCAGCAGATGGCGCAGCGTGATAGCGCGCACGGGAGGTCGCAAGACTGCGCGACGGTCTTCGTCGAAGCCGACAAGGACATTCACCTCACTCAATTGAGGAACCAGACTTGCCAGTGGCTGATCCAGATCAAGCTCACCGTCTTCAACCAGTTGCAGCGCGGCGAGGCTGGCTATCGGCTTGGTCATCGAAGCGATGCGGAAGACCGTGTCCGTGGCCATCGCCCTTTCGGAGCCGGGATCGGCGATTCCCATGGCTGAGATTCCGACCAGATCTTTGCTGTTGGCGACAGCCAGCACTGCTCCGGGAACGCTATTGGCGCCAATGCGCTGCTTCAGAACTGCCTGAAGACGATTGGTCAGTGAAGATGCGCGGCTAGACATATATCTCGATTGAGTTACCGGACAAATGGGTGCGATTCCAGCCGAGCTCGCACGCGCGGGGGGGGATCTTGTGGCCGCCGGCCGATCGTCTGAATGACTAACCGATTATCCATCCTGCAAGCCTCAGAGCCACGATTTTCACGCAGATCATCGCCCACCCAAGCGAGCGAACCCAAGTCGCTCGCAAGAGCGTTGGATTTTGTTCACCGGGCTTGGACGCGATCGGCATGCCAATGTACCGCACAGGACAGATCACCGGTATTTCCGCTGGCCAGGAGTAGCGTAGATGAGGTTTAAACCAGTTCCCAGCCTTCTGATTTGTGCTGCCCTGTCGCTGCAGGCTTGCGATGAGACGCGGGTGGAAGGGCCCGCTCCTGCAGACTCAGCGTCTGCAAACGGCTCGGGTTATGCAGACCTTGAAGGCACAGTCATCAACTACGCGTATGACGATTTTTCCGGCTTTGACCTGATCTGGGAGGATGGCGACATCCGCTGGGAAGGGAGCGAAGGTGCCTATTACGATGGCGTGGTGCGCCAACGGCCAGCACAGGTCTCAAGGGTCGCCGATGGCATCTACTTCTCATCCTGGCCCGGCACTGGCGGCGGTGGAGACAATGTCGTGCATGACTTTAACACCATGCAGGTCTCAGCCCATCTTGGGACGCGTGACTTTGGCGTGATCCTGATTGCTGGCGATATCCACTGCTGGGATCGTCCCGACTGCGTCATTCCATCGACCGAGCTGACTTCCGATAAAGACACCCAGCCTGCGATCGAGGCCAACACGCGCCGGTTCAACCTGCCTTCGCGTGCCGATCTGCGCCGGCCGGATCGTCCCTTGCTGCCACGTGATGTCGCAGCGCGCGAGGAACTGGCGGGCAAGACAATCGTATTCGAGCAATCGACAGGAATGACCCGGATAGCGGTCGATGGTGACGTGACGCATGTATTCGATAATGGTGTGCAGGCAGAGCCACAGCAGACATATGCCACCAGGATCGCCGACGGCATCTACTTCCTCTCTTGGGCTGGCCCAGCAGGTGGCAACCACATGCTCTTCAACACGATCACGCGAAAGGTCTATGACCACCTGCAGCCGGACCTGATCCGCGGCGAGCAAATCTACGATATCAGCTGTTTTGATGCATTCGCCGCCTGCAAAACCGCTGATTGATCAGGAAGGCCTCGCGGTCTTCGTCTGCCTGAGGCCTACCTGTATCGACTGCTACCAACGCCTTTCGACACGCGATAGCCAGACTCCTGGTATAGCTTTCAGCCTGCCGATCCAATGTCTGGCCGGGAATGACTTTGCCAAGGCCTAGGTCTGTGATGCAGCAACCATTAAGGCCTGCCAGCTCCATGCAGCGGACGCATGACTGACGTGGTCGGTCATCCCGGTGCGCGGCAATGAACTCGTGAGCCCCAAAATCGATGTTCCGCCACGCGCAGAGGCCCTTCCAGCGCTGTGCTTGACGGCATGATTTCCGGCCAAGGTTCTAAACCCGGCTGCCAAATCGGGTGATTTCCAGCAGTTGAGGCCACGCAAATCGGGCGACAGATGAAAATTCTGCGCTCTGCCAAGACCCAAGCCTACTTCTGGGCAAGAGCGCGGAAAGTCGGCGCATATCCGGACACAGCGCCAAAATCGGGCTGCGAGAGCAGGTCAAATGGCTTACCTAAGTGGCGCGAGCCGGTCCGCCTATAGGTTCGGTTCGGGTGGCGGCGGCTGGCAGGGTTGTTGGGAGAGGCAGGATGAGCAACGATAATCTCGATTTTGGCAATCTGGTCCGTGGCAAGACAATTGTGGTGACCGGGTGCTCGTCCGGCATCGGTGCGCAGACTGCCCGCGTGCTGCGTGCGAACGGCGCGACAGTCGTAGGCATGGATCGCAATCCTTCCGATGCGGTCGACAACTTCATTCAGGTGGACCTGAGTGATCCGACGGCTATCGACGCAGCGATTGCTGCAGCTCCGGCAGGACTGGATGGCCTGTGCAATATTGCCGGACTTCCCCCGACGCTGGCCGCACCTGCCGTACTGAAGGTGAACTTTCTCGGCCTTAGGCAGCTTACACTTGGCCTGATCGGCAAGATGGCTGACGGCGCTTCCATCGTGAATCTGGCCTCGCTAGCCGGCATCGGATGGCCGCAGGCCGTGAGCCAGGTTGAGGAACTGATCGGACTCCGCGGGATCGACGATGCCGACGCGTTTTGCGTGAAGCATGACATTGAAGGGCAGCAAGGCAGGTCCTACTTCCTTTCCAAGGAAGCGCTTATCGTGTGGACCATGCAAAACCGCTGGACCTGGCGCGATCGCGGTATACGCATGAATTGCGTCAGCCCCGGGCCGGTTGCGACCCCAATTCTCAAGGACTTTCTGGAGACCCTGGGCGAACGCGCCGAAGAAGATGCGCGGATCATGGATCGCCCTGGCGAACCGACCGACATCGCGCCAGTGGTCACCTTCCTGTTGTCAGATGCAGCTGCCTGGATGCGTGGCCTCAATGTGCCGACCGATGGCGGCATGTCTTCGCACGTGACGCTCGCAATGAACGGGCTGGCTGCATAGCAGGCCTTCCGCCTTCCGCGCGGTCGGCGGGCTGTCAAGAAGTTGAAAGCGCGTTTTCGTGGCGGTGTCTGGAGGCAGGGGCAAGGCCTGCTCCGGCGCGGCTTTGGCCCATAAAGTCGGGGCATTCTGGAGAGGGATAGGGAATGGTTGACGCAAACAAGGGTTATGAAACCCGCATCGTAATTATGCTCGCACTGCTGTGGGGTATTGTCGGTTTCGACCGGCTGGTGATTACCTATCTGTTTCCGATCATTGGTCCGGAGTTCGGATTAAGCAACACGCAGCTAGGCTCGATCGCATCGATCCTGGCCCTGACCTGGGCGCTCTCCGCCTGGTTCCTTGGCGGCGTGTCCGACAAGCTTGGGCGCAAGAAGATCCTGCTGGGCTCAACGATCTTCTTTTCAGTGATGAGCTGGGTCACCGGAGTGGCGCAGAATTTCGTCCAGATGCTGCTTGTCCGCGGCCTGCTGGGAGTTGGTGAAGGTGGCGTTTTCTCGACCAGCGTCGCCACCTTGTCAGCGGAAAGCTCGCCTAAGCGGATTGGCTTCAACATGGGGCTGCATCAGGCGTTCTTTCCGCTGCTCGGCATTGCGTTCGGGGCCTTGATTACGGGCGTGATGCTCGAATATTTTTCTTGGCGGGTGGTATTCTTTATCGCCGGTATTCCCGGGATTGTGATGGCGATCGTTCTGTGGTTGTTCATGCGGGAGCCTGCGCGCGTTGCTCCGCCAGCGGCGGCTGTGGAATCAGCAGACAAGCCAGACCAGCCGAGCATGTTCGCCGCTCTCAGCTATCGCAATGTGCAGGTTTCCAGTTTCATATCCATTCTGTTCATGAGCTGGCTCTTCGTGTTTTCCTCATTCGCCGTAACCTTCATGACCACTGAACGAGGGATCGAGCTGGGCACAGCGCTTAACGTGATGTCGGGCTGGGGCTTCGGCGGGTTTATCGGCATGATCGCGGTGCCGACGATCTCCGATTTTCTCGGACGAAAGCCTACAATCACAATCTCCACAATTCTCGCGGGCGCAACGGTGTTGGGCTTCATTTACTTGGGAGAAAGCAACACTGCGGCGTTCTTCTGGCTGTTCCTGAGTGGCATTTTCGGTTTCGGCATCGCGCCGATCTTTCTTTCGCTCAGCACCACCGAAAGCGTTCCAGCCAACCTGGCGGGATCTGCCGTGGGAACCCCGACTGCTATTGGAGAACTTTTCGGCGCTGTCCTGATGCCCGTTATCGCCGGGGCGCTTGCCGACTCCTTTGGATTGATTGCGGCTATGTTGATCGCGGGCGTCGTGCCGTTAGTCGGCGGAGCGGCTGGTCTGCTTTACCACGAGACGGCACCGCGCGCGTTGGCCCGAAGGGGTTCTGCCGTTTGAAGCTGGCAGGGCCCGCTGCAAGCCGCGCTTTGGTTGCTTGGTGCAGTCAGGACGGAACATTCCGGCGCTGGTCGCGCCGGCGGCTGATGGCAGCAATACCATCTTGAAGGCTGGCCCTGGCCGCTGAGTTGCGAAGGATTATGCACGACTTGAGATCATGAAGTCGAGATGATCTGGAAATCCAGCACTTGTGTCTTGGAAGGAAAAATTGCCAGCATTCGCGTGCCAATCGGGATCGCTATTGCAAACAGACGGTCCAAAGCAGCGCGTTCCTGCAGCCGCATCAATGCAACAAGAGCGCCGTGCTCAACGCCGAGATGGCGACAAGCTGGGCGTCACGCAATTAGAGGTGTTGGCTTGGCGAAGCGCGATGCCGAGCCCACTTACTGGAAGCAGGCTCCCATTTGCAGCGCCTTCTCGACATCGCGGCAGCTCGCAAACGTCCATCCCAGCCACGGCATTTCATAGCGGATCGCAGCTTCATGCCACATATCATTTCGCGAACAGGCCCCGTCAGCTGCGGTGTAACAGCGATAGCCCAGGTCGTGACCTTCGAAGCAAGTCATGATCACCGAATAGTTGGTCATTGTCCCGGTACTGACAATATTCTCGATCCCGAGTGACCGCAGCAGGCTGTCGAGGCCAGAGCTGAAAGCACTGCCGCGGGTCTTCTCGATCACGAAATCGCCTGCCATGGCTTCCAGACTAGCAACTGGCTGCGCTCCCCATGTTCCCCGCATGAAGGCCCTTCGTGCGCCAGCCGCCAATCCCGCCTCTGCTGACTGGTTCACCGCATCCCAACCCGGGGAGTTGGTGGGCGGGAGTGATCCGGTATCGGCGACAGTCCAGACATGGACGACCGGTGCAGCAATGGCGCGAAAGACTTTTGCCAATTGTACAAGATTGGCTTTGAGGTTCTGTTTCCTAGCATGCGCATGCATGCCTAATTCGGTCAATGCCGCACCTTCTCCAAGGATATCGTTCTGACAGCCCTGTATGATTAGTGCCGTCTTCCGCGGAACCAGCGGATGGTCGCGAAAGTCGGCAAACTCGAAGTCTTTCAGCAAAGCTCGCTCGTATCGAAACAAGTGATACGGTAGATGGCCTCGCGGCGCGTGCCATCGGGCATTACGTGATCAAACGCGCGCATCGTGTCGCGGTTGACCATCACGTGCTGGCCGATGAATTCGCCGTCCCACCACGACAGGAAATAGATGTTGTCGTCGATCTTCGTCGCGAATGTCGGGTAGGTCTGCGGCTCTTCTCCTGCCAGGGAAACATACGTTTCTTCGCCGTCCACCTGGACCGCTACATCGCCTTCGGGCGTGGACCACACGATCTTGACACCGGCCAGTTCACGGCGAGCGGCAAGGTTCGCCTCGATCAGTGGCCTTTCGACTTCGGGAAGGGGGGGCAGGTTGAAACGCTGTCTGTTCTCTTCCAAGAGACCAAGCCTGATCGGGCCATTCGGGAATACACATTCAGGTGTGTCACGACACAGGATCTCACCGTGAATGTTGGAGAAGTCCTCGCCCTCCGTGCGATTTGCAGGGCCGGGACGCAAATGGGCATTCACCCGCATGGTGTTGAAATTGTGTACCACATTGTCGCCGAAGCTATCGGTGCCCCAGGAATAGAAATAGATTCCATCTGCCACGCGCGACACCTGGGCGCGGGCATGGCTGACCATGCCTGTGTAATATTCGCGGAAACCACGCCACTTGATCGAATTGTCGAAAATGGCGATGCGGAAGGCACCGAAATCCTCGTAGCGATAGTTCACTACGCTACCTTCCATGTCCCGATAGCCAGACCCGCTTTCATTGTGCGTTGCGATTGATGTGGTGGCACGCTCGCGATCCCAAGAGGTGGATTCCAGCGTGTTGCGAGTTTCTTGTGCCGTGGCAGAAAATGACAACACGGTTGTGAAGAGTGCGCCGGTGGCGGCAAGTTTGCGGACGTTCATGGATTTCTCCTTATTCGGGTGATCAGTTGCCGGTTTTCTCATTGCAGGGTGGTGCTCTTGTGCGGCAAACTCAATGGTCATCTTCCGAGACGAACTGCTGTCCCGCGACAGCTATGGGGAGGACGTCGCGGAACAGCAGCAAGGCGCAACAGGGCGCTCGCCCTCCCGGCTTCACTTGAATTCGACGAGTATCTCGACGTAGTTCTGGTTGCCGGCATTTTTCGCTTTGTGCGTAGCGGGAAATTCAACTCCCTCGGCACCCGGACCTTCCAGCACAGTCAGAATGTCACCGTCTGCGCGGATATTGAAAACCGAATTGTCGGGCACGTCGAACACTCCCAGATCTTCTCCACCAAGTCCGGTGCAATCCAGCGGCGCGCCCTGCAGCGCATACCACATGTAGGAACGCTCATGCTTGTGCATCACGGTTTCCTCGCCGGGCGCGAGTTCGAAATACCACATGATGACTTTGTCATTTTCGAATATCTTGCGGCTGCCGATCTGGCCGGAAACTTCTTGCATCTACACTCTCCCGATCCGTTGCTTGGTGTTTCTCATTCCCGACAATGGGGAGCAAAGCGGGCAAACCCTTCCCGTCAGCCCCTGTCCCGTCCCAAGTGCTGTTGACAAGTTTGCTCAAGGCAGTCGCCAGTGTCAGCCCGTTACTTGTCCGGTTGTCGATGTTTGCGAAGCAAAAGCAGACAGTGGCTTTCAGGTTCGTGGATCAGCCGAAAACGCAGAATTCTTGACAATTGCAGGATTGAGGTGCGTAATTTTGTTCAGAGAGGGGGGGGGCATGACTGATCCTGCTATCAGGTCAATTGACGATGCGGAGATTGCCACGGCTGAGGAACTGCTCGGGCCAAGTGGAAGCCTGCTCGACAACGGCAAACTGGCGGATCTGGCGGCGCGCATTCAGTTCATTCCCGAAAAAGGGCAGATCTGGCTGGACGATCGTCGCATGGGCCTCTTTTATTGCGACGCCTTCGCCTGTTTGCGGAGCGAGCTGATCGACCATGTCGGCATCGAGAAGGCGCGTTCGATCCTCACTCACATGGGATATCAATCTGGCGTTGCGGACGCAGAGGTCTCGCTCAAGGTGCGCAAGCGTGGTGAGGTTTTCGATGCCTTTGCCGCGGGACCCCAACTCCACGGACTTGAGGGCTTCGTCAATATTGAAGAGGTCCGAAGCAATATCGATGTCGAGGCCGGCATTTTTGACGCTGAGTACATCTGGCGCGATTCCTTCGAGGCCCGCGCCCACCTGATGTCACGTGGCGAGAGTGCCGATCCGGTCTGCTGGATGCAGATCGGCTACGCAGCGGGCTTCGCCAGCGCCTTCACCGGACGCCAGATCGTCTACAAGGAAGTGCAATGCATTGGCATGGGCCACGATCATTGCCGACTTTTGGGCAAGCCTGCTGAAGAATGGGACGATCCAAGTTCCAGCATGCATTTTGTCGATTACGATCCAAGCAAGACCATCGCCACCCGGACACCAATCCCTTCGCAGATGATGGCAGCCAGCTCGGGGCGGTTTGGCGGCCCTGCCCTGGTCGGGGCGTCAACCGCTTTCAATCGCGCATATCATTTGCTCAAGAAGGCGGCCATTGCCGATATCCACGTCGTGCTTCGCGGGGAGTTTGGCGTCGGTAAGGATGCCTTTGCCCGCCACATGCATAGCCTGGGTTCGCGCAAAGGTTCCGAATTTGTCTATCTCAGCTGCGGAACGATCGACACAGCAAGACCGGATTCCGATCTCTTCGGACTTGCCAAGGGGGCGCTATCCGAGACTTCACAACCCGTTATCGGACCGATTGAACGAGCCAAGGGAGGGACGCTGTTTCTGTCGAATGTCGAAGATCTCCCGTTAACAGCTCAGGCCAAACTGCTCGAATTCCTGCAGTCCGGGCGCATCCGCAGGCTCGGTTCAGGCCAGGATAAGAGCCTGGAGGTCCGGGTTGTCGCGTCGGCCAGCAAGAACCTGTCGGAACTGGTGGAGCAAGGTAAGTTCCTCGAAGGCCTGTTCTACCGGCTCAACGCATTCTCGATCGAGATTCCTCCGCTGCGAGAGCGCCGCGCCGATCTGTCCATGGTGCTGGAACGGTGCCTGTTGGACAACAAGGCCAAATATCACAAGGAGGTATCAGGTTTTACCGATCGCGCTATCGCTGCAGCAATGGCTTATGATTGGCCCGGCAACATCTGGGAAGTCGCAAACCGCATCGAACGTGCAGTCGTGATTTGCGAAGACGGGGAGGCAATCGACTTTTCGCATTTGTTCCTGCCGGATGATCATATCGACTTCAGCGTCTTCCGCCTGAACGCGGTTGGTGAATTGCAGGTGCTTAGTGAGGATGATGCGCAGATTGACAACAAGGGGCGCGAGCCTTCGAGGGCCGTTGGGGCAATCTCCAGTCTGCTCGACCACGGTATCAGTGCGCAGGACGTAACTGATCTTCTGATCCGCAATGCCCTTCGGAGAAGCGGAGGTAACCAGTCAGCTGCTGCCCGATTGCTCGGTATGACTAGGTCGCAGATTCAGTATCGGCTCAAGCAGATGGCGGCCGAAGCCGAATAGACTGGCGGGTTTGCGCAACCTGCGGCCACAAAGTTGCAATCGAAATTGAGCATCAACCGGCAGGAGATCGCCGGTTGGTTACCGAAATCAGGCGCAATTGGATGAGCGGCGCTGGTTGGTACTGGGCTATTCCCTGCGGCTGAATGGCAACGGCGGCTGCATGCGGGATCATGGCGGTCGAGGCACGGGTAGCATCCGTCTAAAACCTCCGCATCGACAAAAGCGACAATGCCAATCCGGTTTGCCGGCACTGAAAATCCTTCCAAAGGTCGGGCGCATTCGAAATTGGCCATTCGGGAGAAGGGCTGCACAAAATTCCGCGATTCCGGAAGGCTGAACGGGCACCTTGGCTAATTTCCTGCATGAACGCTGCGATTGTTCGGTCCCGCGGTCGACGGTGCTCATTGTGCAAAATCTTAGGCAACAATCTTTGAGCATGGCTGACAATTGGCTTTGGCGGTTCTAACATCGATCAAGAAATAAGAATTTTGGGGGAGAGAACCATGAGCTACCTTGAGCGTAATTTCCGCGCATTTACCGTACGCCGGCGTCTGGCCTGTACTGTCAGCACACTCTGCATTGCGCTTTCCACTTCGCCGGTCCTGGCGCAGGAAGATGTAAGTGATGACGCAGCTGGAGAAGGTGACCGCATTGTTGTCACCGGTTCGCGTATTGCCACCGACGGCATGCAAGCTCCGGTTCCGGTGACCATTGTCGCGGCAGACGAGATTGAGTCGCTCTCACCTGGCGCACTGATCACGGGTGTTTCGCAGCTGCCGCAGTTCTACGGCAACCAGACGCCCAACAGCGGCAACTTCTTCAACCGCTCTGGCTACGGTTCGCTCAACCTGCGCGGTCTTGGCGTCAACCGTACCCTGACGCTGCTCAACGGTCGCCGCATGGTGTCGACAAGCGCCTTCGGCGGCGTAGACATCAACCTGTTCCCCGAGGCGATGATCCGCTCGGTCGAAACCACTACCGGCGGCGCGTCGGCGGCTTATGGTTCGGATGCTGTCGCAGGTGTGGTGAACTTCGTGATCGACACCGATTTTACGGGCCTTTCCGCTTCGGTACAGGGCGGCGTCACTGATCGAGGTGACGGCGACAATTACGAAGTGTCGGCTGCCTGGGGCACCGACTTCGCTGGCGGTCGCGGCCATTTCCAGGTGTCGGGCGAATATTACGACCAGAAGGGCATCCATAGCTATGCCGGGCGCGACTGGTATCAGTCGTGGGGCACTTTCGGTTCGGGCACGCAGGCCAATCCGTTCCGCTTCCTGCCTAATACTGTTTCGGCCAATGCCAGCCTCGACGGCATCATCTTTGCGCCTGGCACGGCGATCAACGGCTTGCAGTTCGACCGCAATGGCAACTTTGCACCGTTCCAGCCTGGCCAGCTGTCTCAGGGCACCGTGGGTACCCCGCCAGCGCGCACTGCGGGCAATTCCAGCGGTGACAACCTCGATGGGGAAGTGAGCACGCTTTACCCTGATCTCGATCGCTATTCGATCTATGGCTATGCCGACTTTGAGGTGAGCGATAACCTGTTGGTGTTCGCACAGTTCCTGCACGGGCAGACACATACGTTCCAGTACAACCCAGTACGATCCAGTTTTGGTGGCACGCCTACGGCACTGACGATCTTCAGCGGTAACGCCTTCCTGCCTGCAGCACTGCAGCAGACGATGACCGACAATAACATCGCCAGCTTCACCTTCCGTCGAAGGGGTTCGATCGAGGACATCGGTACGGGCTATTATGATGATACGACCAAGCAGAATATTGGCACTATCGGTTTCGAATACGAAGTCGCTGGTGACGGCTTCATGGGTGGTTGGAACATCGACGGTTTCTACCAGTATGGCCGGTCGGAGCGCGTGTGGGACCAGTTCGGTCTGCGCGTGGACCGTATTTTCGCTGCCGTGGACGCAGTGGACGATGGTAACGGCAACATTGTCTGCCGCGTTTCGCTCACAGCAGCCGGAGCTGCTGCGTTTCCCGGCTGTGTACCGATCAACCTGTTCGGACGTGGCAATGCATCCGCTGCGGCGATTGACTATGTGACTGGATTCGAATCCGGCCAGTCGGTCAGCACCCCGCTATTTTTCGCGGACGGCGGTTACGGCCCAGGTATCGACTACAACTACACGACCGGTGATTCTAAGCGGAACGTCACAACCTTCGAGCAGCATTTCGCGGAAATCAGCGGCTCGGGTGATATCATCGATCTGTGGGCCGGCTCGCTCTCGGGCGCATTCGGTGCTTCCTACCGTCGCGACCATGTATTGCAGCGGGTGCAGGACGTAACCAACCCCACCTCCAACCATACGTTGCCGCTCAGCGCCCGGCTCGACCCGGCCGGTAATGTGCTGCCGGCCGTAGTCCTTGGTAATAATGCCGCGCTTAACCTGCGCGGTGTTAGCGGGGGTGACGCGGCCAACACCGTGGGCAACCAGTATTCTAAGGTTTCCAACATCATCGGCACCGCCGAGGTTTGGGAAGCCTTCAGTGAATTGCTGCTGCCACTGGTCGATTCCGATGGCTTCACCCTCAACGCCAATGCTGCTGTTCGCTGGGCCGACTATTCCGGTTCGGGCACGATCTGGGCCTACAAGGGTGGCCTGGAAATGGGATTTGCCGATGAGCAGGTCCGCTTGCGCGGCACCTATTCGCGTGACGTGCGTGCCGGTAACCTGTCGGAACGTTTCGACAAGACCGGAGGTATTGCGACGATCGATGATCCGCGCACGTCGGGCGTGATTGAAGCCATAAGCGTTACGCGCTTCTCCGGCGGTAACCCGCTTGTTGCTCCGGAAGAAGCCGATACATGGACTGCCGGCGTGGTGTTCCAGCCCGACTTCATCCCCGGCCTGCGGATGAGCCTGGATTACTACAACATCGAGATCAGTGGTGCGATCAGCCAGGTCGGCAACCAGCAGGTCCTTGATCGCTGCTTCCTGGAGCAGGCACTGGAGTTCTGTGACCTCATCACGACGTCGAACGGCATCGCAACGCCGACAGATACCGGCAGCATCGTGCTCGTTGGCGACGTTTTCGTGAACGTGGCGGCAGCAAATGCCGAGGGCCTCGACTTTGAATCCAACTACGTCACGGACCTCAACCTGTTCGGCGGCGATGAGACCCTTAGCGCACGCTTCTTCGCGTCGTGGCTGTTCACCCGTTCAGAAACTAGCTCGACCGGGGTTACCACCGATTTTGCCGGTCAGACGGGTGCGAGCCAGATCGCGCTCAACTACCTGCCCTATGCCGATTTCAAGGCCACAGGCGGGATCACTTATCGCAACGGCGGGCTAGCTGGTCTGGTGCAGGTGCGCCATATCGGTGCAGGCATCCAGGATGTCCAGCAGACGCACGGCGTAACCATCGAGGACAATACCGTCGACTCGGTGACCTATGTTGACCTGCGGCTGGGCTACGAATTCGAACTTGGCGGCGCCGAGATGGAAGTCTTTGGCAATATCACCAACCTGTTCGACGAAGATCCGCCGATTACGCCAAACTACAGCGCCTTCCAGGGATTCGCGAACCAGTACAATCCGGCGGTCTACGATGTGCTGGGCCGACGGTATACCGTTGGCGTCCGCCTGCGCATGTAAATTGCTGACGTTTAGTGGAGGCGTCCTGCGGGGCGCCTCCATTTCCAGTTTTAAAGCTGATTGTCATTTCCAACCCGCGCCGCAGTTGACAGGCTTTACGGCAAGACAATTGCCTTGAACGCCGAAGAAGGGGCATCCGCTTTGTCTTCGCCGGTGGGACCGACGCCGGTGATCCGCGCAAATGGGGTGCAGGCGCGTGAGCTTCTGTTTTGACTAGAGCAACCTCTGCGAACAGCCATTAGCCTGACATCCGGGAACAAAAGGGCGGGGCTATCAGCCTCGCCCTTTTCGTTCTTCGGCTGGCCAAAGGTACGGTTAAGCGCAGACCATAGCGGGTTGGCGCAAGCGGCGGAGACCGCCCTTGATCAGCCGCGCAGCGCATCCTCGGGAGCGCGGGCATCTCCTTCACCCTCCTGCGGTTCGGCCTGGTCTTCGGGAATCGCGGCGCGTAACCTGCGCAGCACCGTCTCCATGGCAGGATCGCTCGCCAGATTGGTCCATTCATTCGGATCGGTAGCCATGTCATACAGCTCTTCGGAACCGTCAGCATAGATGATATAGCGGTAGCGATCATCGCGAACCGCGTAATTGCCGTAGGTGTGAACCGTGATCGGCATTTCATCCCATTCCATATCCGGATTGCGCAACAGCGGCACGAGGCTTTGCCCATCAATGTGAGCAGGCCGTTCAAGCCCAGCCAGCTCGGCAAGGGTCGCGTAGATGCTCTGCAACGAAACTGCCTGGTCGGAACGGGAGCCTGGCGTTGTCACCCCGGGGGCCACGATGATGAAGGGTACATGCGCCGTACGTTCCCACAAGGTCATCTTGCCGAAACGGCTCTTCTCACCGAGATGGTAGCCGTGGTCCGACCAGAGCACGATAATGGTATTGTCAGCGCGGCCGCTACGTTCCAGCGAGGCGAGCAACTCGCCCACGACATAGTCGGCATAGGAAGCGCTGGCCATGTAGCCCTGGATGGCCTGTCGCCAGCGTAGCGTGCGGTTGTCTTCGAGCACCCAGTTCATCGCATCGGCGCCGATACCGGGTTCGAAGCCATAGGGAGCCAATGCCGGAACATCGTCGAGGTCGTCGACGCGCCAAGGCGGCAGCTCTATATCGTCAATTGGATACATGTCGAAGAACCGCTCGGGCGCATACCACGGCAGGTGCGGTCGAAAGATACCGGCAGCGATGAAGGACGGCTCGCTTCGCGGTGTCTCCAGCTGTTCCATCACGTAATCGGCCACCTGCTCGTCGCCCATGGCACCGTTGCGTACCACCACCGGTGCGAAGTCGAACTGGTTGGTACCCCGACCGTGACCCGCTGCGGCGCTGCCAGGGTATCGACCGGCTGCAGGTACAATCTGATCCGGCAACTGGCGGTCGAGCGAAGGGAAATAGCCGTCCCAGGCGTTGGGGTCCGGCTGGCCGGTAACGCCCAGGTAGCCGTAAGTGTGTGCGTGGAAAAGCTTGCCTGAACCATAGGTGGCGTAGCCATTTTCACGGAAATAGCGGGGCAGGGTGGGCTTGTCGCTCACACCTTCACGCACTCGCCAGTCCACATTGTGGCTGTAGAGCCCGCTGTTAAAGGGGCTCATGCCAGTAAGGATCGCAGTGCGCGATGGGGTGCAGGATGTTCCGGGCGCAAAAGCGCGGGTAAACAGCATGCCGCGGTTGGCCAGGGCGGTGATGTTTGGAGTGCGGATCGTTGCTGGTCCGTCGAGGGTATCGATCCAGTCGTTAAGGTCGTCAATTGCGATGAAAAGGACATCGGGCTGCCTGCGAGCACCGGCATCCCTCCCTTCGCCGGATGCTGCTGCCAGCGCCTGATCAAGGGGGTTTGTGGAAGCCGAACTCGCGTGGGGAGCTTGCTCTTGTACAATTTCAACGCGGCTTTCCGACAGCGCAGGCGAGGCGGCAATGGCCAGGCAAGCTCCGGCCGCACTCGCGAGAAATGCGGCAAACCGCACCTGTTTGGTAGACTTCATCCTCGTGCTCTCCCCACCTGGCTCATGGACCAGCAGTTCCCTCTCGCTAGACCTTAATCTTATGGCCATGCAAGGCAGGTGGAGCAATCCTCACTGCTTGTCAGTATGCAACTTTCTTCGCTGGCCAGGCGAGGTAATCGAGTCGGTACGCACTATATAAAGATTTCGACATCAAGGTTGCGGGTCGGGGCATCGCAGTTGCAATCGGGGTGAACGAGCGTTGCGGTGAAAACTCAACCAAGTCAGCTGAGGAGTAGAATACCGTTCTATTTCGACCGTGTTGTCGCGCCGATCTGCGCGGGGGCGGACGCAAAACCGGTTCCGAATTTTGCCGTAAACTCTGGTTCGCGCTTGCCTGCAATGCCGCGTCGGCCCATCAGTCCCATGCTTGCGAGTTGAGCGGGTTTTGGCTGATCCGTAGACAACTCACTTTGCTTCAAGGCTTTGGATTGGGGCGGTAATTCCCTTTGAGGCTGCGAGTGGTTTGCGATCCGCAAAATTCTGGCTTCCTTGACGTGCTATTGCGGCGCTCTGCTCGCAGGTGAGTTGTTGTCGCGGGCCATGACAGACATCGCGCGGAGTGCTAAATGCCAAGCTTCAAACCAGTCTGCAAATGCGTGTAGACAATTCCCCTGACAGGCCCTGAAAGGCGCTCGACCGCGTGCCCGCTTTCTTTCTCACCATGATGGCCTGCCTTGTCGTGACCCTCGCCGGGCGCGAGCAGGTGCGCACCGCGCGGCTTGCTGCGAGGCTGGGGAAGAGCGCGATCCTGCTGGTGATCGTGTGGGTCTGCGCCATCGCCACCTCGGCCATTGCTGCTTGGGTGGCGACCTTGATGGCGCCGCTGATGCCTGGGCAAGCCAAGCAGATGTTCGTCGCCATCGCGCTGCTGCTGTCTGCCGCGGAACTCGCCTTCCTGCGCGCTGGTCCTGCACCCAAGGAGCCGACGCGGTCTGCCGGTGCCATCGGCATTGTGATGTTTGCGGCCCAGCTTACCGATGCGGCGCGCTTTCTTGTAATGGCGCTGACCTTGCAGACGGGGGAGCCGGTGCTGGCTGCGGCAGGCGGTGCGTTCGGCAGCGGGCTGGCGCTGACCCTGGCCTTGCTGGCGGCTAGCGAGTGGGAGGCGAGGGTGCCACAGCGCCTGCTCTCCTATCTCGCTGCCGGTGTGCTGGCATCGATCGCCGTTGTCATGGGACTGTCTGCCCGCGGGATCATCTGATTGATCGGAAAAACCGATTATTCCGACCTTTTCCTTTCGTGAAACCCGATTGGTCCTTGCCCGTTGATAGGGTGAACCAAGATACGAAAGGGGATAAGACAATGGCCACTACTGGCGACAATTCGAAAACCGCGCTGATCCATGGACTGAATGACCTGCTGGCTGACCATCTGGCGCTCTATTTCAAGACCAAGAACTTCCACTGGCATGTGAAGGGCCCGCGCTTCCGCGACCTGCACCTCGCCTTTGACGAGCAGGCGCTTGCAATCCAGGGCCAGATCGATGTGATCGGCGAGCGTGTGCGCAAGAATGGCGCGAAGACGCTTACCTCCATCGGCTCGGTAGCGTCCGCCACCAGCATTGCCGATCAGGACAGCACCACGCTTTCGGCAGAGGAAATGATCACCGAACTGCGTGACGACAACGCCGGGCTGGTGAAGCGTCTGAAGCAGCTGAAGGAACATGCCGACAAGGCAGGTTACAACGCTACGGACGGCCTGATCGATGACTGGACCGACCAGGCAGAAGAGCGCGTGTGGTTCCTCTCCAGCATGCTCAACTGATTGCAGCAATCCCCGCCGCACCCTGCAATCCCCCCTCCCCCCCATCCCGCAGGGTGCGGAAAACTGGAAGGCCGTCGGAGACCTCGCGTCCCGGCGGCCTTTTGTTTATGGGGGTGGGCATGACCACCACGCATTTTGTCGAGAACGCCAGCGCCAGCGATATCGCGGACTGGCTGGAGGAACGCCTGGGCGCAGCGCGTGCTGCCAGCGAAGGCGATGTTGCGATCACCGTGCCGGGCGGCTCCACACCGTTCCCGATCTTCGAGGAACTGGTAAAGCGCCCGCTCGACTTTTCGCGGCTGGTAGTATGGCCGGGGGACGACCGGCTAGTTCCGGAAGATCATGCGGCGAGCAATACCGGCAAGATCCGCGCGCTGCTGGAACCTGTCGGCGCGCGCGTGGTGGCACTGTCCGAAGACGCGCAGCCGCCGCATTTCGCGATTGCGTGGCTGGGCATGGGAGCAGACGGGCATATCGCCAGCCTGTTCCCCAACACCGAACCCGATCCGCAAGACCCGCAAGTGGTGCGCCGCCTGACACCGGATCCGCTGCCGCCCGAGGCACCGTTTGACCGGATCACGCTGACGATCCCGGCCTTGCTCGATAGCGATGCGCTGGTTTTCGTCATTCGCGGGGATGACAAGCGCGAGGTGTTCGATGCTGCGCTGGCTGGCGAGCATGACTTGCCCGTTGCCCGCCTGTTGGGGGCGGCCTCGCAACCGGTGACATGCTTCACCTGATCCCGCCTCCGCTGCACCGGCTGCTTTACCGGCTGGCTCACCGTGCGCGGCGCAAGTGGCTGTGCTGGTTCAAGCCGGAACTGCACGGGTGCGCGGTAATCCTGCGTGACGGGGAAGGGCGCGTGCTGCTGGTGCGGCATCCCTATGGCGCGGATGTCTGGGCGCTGCCCGGTGGTGGCATGCGCAAGGGGGAGGACCCGCTGCTGGCCGCCCATCGCGAGATCGGCGAGGAACTGGGCTGCAGCATAGAACAACCCAAGCTGCTCGGCCTGCTGGAGGAAACCTTCCTCGGCGCGCGCAACACGGTTCACGTCTTCAGCGGCAGGCCGGGCAGCCCGCCAACGCCGGACATGCGCGAGATTATCTAGGTGCGCTTCTTCCATGCGGCCAGCCTGCCGCAAGCCATCTCGCATGCTTCTGTCCGGCGGTTGCAACTCCTCGCGCGCGGCTCACAATAGCGATAGCTGTGCGTCGTCGCGCGGCGGTTCGTCTGCCTGCCTGCCGTCCCGTTCCAGATTGCTGAGCGTCAGTCCCATCAGGCGGATCGGCATGGGCAGCGGCATCTCGTCTTCAAGGATGGCCCGCGCGGTATTGGCGAAGAGCTGCCTGTCGCTCACCGGCTGGGGCAGGGATCGCGAGCGGGTGGTTTGCTGGAAATCGTTGTACTTCAGCTTCAGCGTCACCGTGCGTCCGTGCGCCTTCTTTTCGGCGATCCTGTCCCACACGATGGTGATGATGCGCTCCAGCGTATCGCGCAGCGCGTCTTCATCCGAAATGTCCTCGCTGAAGGTCCGCTCGCCGCCGATGCTCTTGCGGATGCGGTTGGCGCGCACGGGCCTGAGGTCAATCCCCCGCGCCGCGCGATAGAGATATTCGCCGAAGCTACCGAAGTGCCGGCGCAGCCAGTCGGCATCCTTCGCAGCAAGGTCTGCCCCTGTCTCTATCCCCAAGCGCGCCATCTTTTCCGCACCCTTTGGGCCGATGCCGTGGAAGCGCCGCACGGGCAGCGACTCGACGAAAGCTGCACCTTGCCCCGGGCGTATCACGCAAAGCCCGTCAGGCTTGTTCTGGTCACTCGCGAGCTTGGCCAGGAACTTGTTGTAGGACACGCCCGCACTCGCGGTGAGGCCCGTCTCTTCGCGGATCTTGGCGCGGATCAGCTCGGCAATGCGGGTGGCAGAGCCGATCCCGCGAATGTCATCGGTCACGTCGAGATAGGCCTCGTCGAGGCTCAGCGGTTCGACATGCGGGGTATAGTGGCGGAAGATGTCGCGGATCTGGTTCGACACCTCGCGATAGACGTCGAAGCGGTGGCGCACGAAGATCAGATCGGGACATTTTCGCTTCGCCGTGACAGAGGGCATGGCGCTGCGCACCCCGAATACGCGCGCTTCATAGCTTGCCGCTGCCACCACGCCGCGCCCGCCTGCGCCGCCCACCGCCACAGGCTTGCCGCGCAGTTCGCGATGGTCGCGCTGCTCGACGCTGGCGAAGAAGGCATCCATGTCGACATGGATGATCTTGCGCAGGCCATCAGCCTCGCCCTCATCCCCGTCGTCGCTATCGTGCATCTCGCCAGCCATGCCCCGCAACCTAAAGGCCCGTCAGGCGGCAGGGAACAGCAATGTCGCTAGGAACGCTTGGGGCACATGGCTTTTTGCGGTGCAGCATTGAGCATTTCACCGACGCAACCTAAATGCGCCCCATGTCCACGCCCGCGCAAGCCTCCCTCCATGATTCCCTGCCGGTCGGCAAGCGCGAGCTGATCGTGCTGCTGGCGCTGCTAATGAGCCTCAATGCGCTGGCCATTGATGCGATGATCCCGGCACTGGATGACATGGCGCGCGAGCTGGGCGCGGCGGACGGCAACAGTCGCCAGATGGTTGTGGCGATCTATACCGTGACCATGGGCATCGGCTGCCTTGTGCCCGGCGCCTATGCCGATCGCTATGGCAGGCGGCCGATCCTGCTGTTCTCGCTCGCCTGCTATTCGCTGCTCAACCTCGCCATCGTGTTCCTGCATGATTTCAACATGCTTCTGGTCGCGCGCGCGCTGTGCGGCATGCTGGGCGCAGGCCTGATGGTGGCCCCCACGGCCATCGTGCGTGACCTTTACGAAGGCGACGCCATGGCCCGACTGATGAGCGTGATCGCAGCTGTGTTCATCACTGTCCCGGTGATCGCCCCTAGCATCGGGCAGGCGGTGCTGCATGTCGCGGGCTGGCGCTGGATTTTCGTGGGGCTGGCTGCGGTCGGCGCGGTTGCTGCCGCCTGGCTGTACATGCGCCTGCCGGAGACGCTGACGCCTGAGAACAGGCAGGAGATCAACCTGAAGGTGATCGCGCGCAACATGCATGCCGCGCTGCTCAACCGGCAGGCTATCGGCTATGTCATGGGTTCGCTGCTGGTGATGGGCGGCGTGTTCGCTTACGTGAACACCGCGCAGCAGCTCTATTCCGAACATTTCGGGGTCAGCGAGGCGAGTTTCCCGATCCTGTTCGGCGCCACTGCGGCGATGATGGCGGTGGCCAATATCACCAATTCTCGCATCGTGATGCGTTTCGGTGCGCGGCGCGTGTCGCACACCGGCGTGATCGTGTTCATCGTGGTGTCGGCAATACAGGTCTGGGCTTCGCATTACCGCGCGGGCGAGATCGCGTGGTTCCTGCCGCTGACCGCGATCAACCTCGGCCTAGTGGGCTTCCTCGGCGCGAATTTCGGCAGCATCGCCATGCAGCCTTTCGCGCAGATCGCCGGCGCGGCCTCCAGCGTGCAGACATTCTTCCGCATGTTCGGCGCGGCGATGCTCGGCATGCTGATCGGCCTTGCCTATGACGGGACGGCGCAGCCCTTTGCGTGGTCGTTGTTAATCCTGTCTACCCTCGCCCTGCTCTTCGTGCTTTATAGCGAGAAGGGCATGCTGTTCCGTCGCCTCAACGTGAAACCGCCAAAGGATCGCCTTGTACCGTGACTGATGCCGCCGCCAATGCTCCCTTCGACCTGATCGTGATTGGCGGGGGTGTGAACGGCGCAGGGGTTGCGCGCGATGCTGCGGGGCGGGGCGCAAGGGTGCTGCTGCTGGAAGCGGGTGACCTTGCCGGTGGAACCTCCAGCAAGTCCACCAAGCTGGTGCACGGCGGGCTGCGCTATCTCGAATACATGGAATTCGGCCTTGTGCGTGAAGCGCTGGGCGAGCGGGAGACGCTGTGGGAAATCGCCCCGCATATCGTGCGCCCGATGCGCTTTGTCCTGCCGGTGAACAAGGCGATGGGCTCGCACTGGAAGCTGCGCGCCGGGCTGTTCCTCTATGACCATATCGGCGGCAAAGGCACCCTGCCTGATAGCGATGCGATTAGGCTGTCTGCCCACCGTGCGGGCGAAGCGCTGAAGGGCGAATGCAGCAAGGGCTTCGAATATTCGGATGGCTGGGTGGATGATGCCCGGCTGGTGGTATTGAACGCCGTCGATGCACAGCGCCGCGGGGCGCAGGTGCGCACGCGCTGCCCGGTCACCGCGCTCACCCGCGAGGGCGAGTTCTGGAAGGTCGAAGCGGGCGGCGAGGTCTTCTACACCCGCGCCGTGGTCAATGCCGCAGGCCCTGCGGTGCATGAGCTGGCGAAGCTTGCGGGCCTTTCGCCCAAATACGGCATCCGCCGCGTGCGCGGATCGCACATCGTCGTACCGCGCCTGTTCGACCACGACTTTGCCTATATTCTGCAGCAGCCGGACACACGCATCTGCTTTGCCATTCCCTATGAGGGCGAGTTCACGCTGATCGGCACCACTGACGCCGAACATTCCAGCGACCTTGACCATATAGAGGCGGACGAGGACGAAGTCCGTTACCTGTGCGATGCGGTGAACCGCTATTTCACGCACAATATCACGCCCGCGGACGTGGTCTGGTCCTTTGCCGGGGTGCGCGCACTGGTGGACTTCGGCGAAGGCCGTCCGGAAGCGGCGACGCGCGGTTACCGGCTGGTGCTGAGCGACGAGGAAGACGGCGCGCCGATGCTTGGCATCTATGGCGGCAAGATCACTTCATACCGCCATGTGGCCGAGGAAGTGGTGGACCTGCTTGCCAAACGCATGCCGGTCCTGGCGGGCGATCACTGGACAGCCAGCGAAGCCTTGCCTGGCGGTGATTTCCCGCGCGATGCGCAGGGCCTGCTGGTGAAGGAACTGGAAGCCGAATATCCCTTCCTCGCGCGTGCGGATGCCACGCGCATCGCGCGCGCCTTTGGCCTTGATGCGATCGGCTGGCTTGGCGAAGCGACAAGCTGGAAAGACCTTGGCCGCAACTTCGGTGCTGGCCTCAGCGAGGCGGAAGTCACCTATTTGCGCGAAGTCGAATGGGCACAGACCGCAGAAGACGTGCTGTGGCGCCGCACCAAGCTGGGCCTGCATATGGATGAGCACGAGCAGGCCGCGCTGAAGGACTTTATGGGCGGTTAGGCCTTCGGCGGACCGGCAGGCCGCACTTCCTCGTCACGCAATGGCGTTTGCGGCATGGGGACGGGCAGGGCATCCATCCGCGCCATCACCATCAGATCGCCGCGTGTCCATTTCGGCATCGGATCGACAGGTTCGGGCTGGCGCAGGGCTTGCTTGAAGCCGAGCCAGAGAAACTTCACCTTGTCGGCGGCAGAGGTGTGCACGCGGTGGTCCCACGCTGCCGCGCCCCGTGTCCGTACCTCGCGCCCGATCGCGCCGTAGATATTGGCAGCAGCAAGCACCGCCCAGCGGTGGCGGAAGCGCAGTTGCGCTGCGCCAAGGCGGGCGGCCGCTTCGTGCTGTTCGGCCATGTCCACCAGCCGTTTCGCCATTTCGACCAGCTTTTCGCGATATTGCGGCTTCATGTGCTGGCCGGGCGGAATGTCCGCCTCCACCAGCCATTCCAGCGGCAGGTAGCAGCGCCCGGCCGCGTCATCCTCCCAGATGTCGCGGGCGATATTGTTGAGCTGGAAGGCAAGGCCGAGGTCGCAGGCCCGGTCCATCGTCTCATGGTCATTGGCTGGCACGCCCATCACCCGCGCCATCATCACGCCCACCGCGCCAGCGACATGGAAGCAATAGCGCATCATGTCGCCTTCGGTGCGGGGGCGCCAGTCGGCAGCATCGAGCGCGAAGCCGTCGATCACGTCATCGGCCATTTCGCGGGTGAGGTTGCATTCGGCGGCGACCTGTCCCAGCGCATCGAAGGCAATGTCCGCCGTGGGCTGGCCGTCGAGCGCGCGGTGGGTCAGGACGCGGATCGCCTCGATCCGGTCGCGCGCATTGCTCTCGTCCAGCTTCAGCGTGCCGCCGTGGTCCTGCCCGTCGGCAATGTCGTCACACCTGCGACACCAGGCATAGAGCAGGTGCGCGCGGTCGCGCGTATCCTTGTCAAACAGCATGGAGGCGGCGGAAAAGCTTTTCGAGCCTTGCTCGATCGATTGCCTCGCCTTGCGTACCAGCGCTTCACGCGGGCGGCCGCCACTGCTTTGCCGGGGCGTTTCGCGCAAGGGGCGCGAGGTGATAAGCGTGCGCGGCCGCTTCACAGGTCCTCACGCCGCATCTGCAGCACGGTGGTGATCGGCGTGTAGTTCGCCATCTTGTCCAACAGCCCCTCTATCGTGTCGGCATCCAGAATGATGCCCCGATGCGCCTCGCGCACGAAGCCGGCCTTTGCCATTTCCCTGTTGAAGGCCAGCAGGCCGTCATAATAGCCGAAAGCATTGAGAAGTCCCACAGGTTTGCGGTGATATCCCAATTGCGCCCAGCTGACCGCCTCCCACAGCTCGTCCATCGTGCCCACGCCGCCGGGCAGGGTGACGAAGCCATCGGACAGGTCGGTAAAGGCCTGCTTTCGCTGGTGCATGGTCTCCACAACGTGCAATTCGGTGCAGCCCCGGTGCGAGAGTTCGTGGCCCTCCAGCGCATCCGGGATCACACCGATAACCTCGCCCCCTGCGGCCAGCGCCCCATCGGCCAGCGCGCCCATCAGCCCCACCTTGCCCCCGCCATAGACCACGCCGATCCCACGCCGGGCTAGCAGCGTGCCCACATCGCGGGCAAGTTCGACAAAGCGCGTGTCAGGCGGAGAGGCAGAGCCGCAATAGACGGCGAGGCGTTTCATGGGACTGGTCATCGCTGACCGTCTTAGCGCGACAAATCCCCAATCATAAGCCCGGCGGTGGCTTTTGCACTGCCGACCACGCCGGGGATGCCTGCGCCCGGGTGGGTGCCTGCGCCGGTGAGGTAGAAATTGCTGATCACGTCGTCGCGGTTATGGCCGCGGAACCATGCGCTTTGCGTCAGCACCGGCTCGAGGCTGAAGGCGCTGCCGAGGTGGGCGTTCAAGTCCTGGCTGAAGTCCTTGGGCGTATAGTGGAAGCTGGTCACGATCCGGTCATGGATGTCGGGGATCAGGCGGCGGCCCACCTCGTCGAGGATGCGCTTTTCCAGTTGCGGGCCGACCACGTCCCAGTCCACCGAAAGCTTGCCCTGGTGCGCCACGGGGACGAGGGCGTAGAACGTGCTCTTGCCTTCGGGCGCCATGCCGGGATCGGTCACCGTGGGGTGGTGCAGGTAGATCGAGAAGTCTTCCGGCAGCACGCCGTGGGAATAGATGTCATCGAGCAGCCCTTTGTAGCGCGGGCCGAACAGGATCATGTGGTGCGGAATGCCCGGCCAAGTTCCCTCGATGCCGAAATGCACGACGAACAGCGAGGGCGAGAAGGTCTTGCGCGAAAGGCTTTTTGCATAGGCCTTGCCGCGATGCGATCCGCTCAACAGGTCGCGATAGGAATGCATGATGTCGGCATTGCTGGCCACGGCATCGAAAGTGTCCGCCCAGCCAGACTTGGTGCGCACGCCGGTGGCTCGGTTGCCCTCGGTCTCCACCCGCTCCACGCCGTCGCCCAGTCGCATGGTGCCGCCCAGCCGCTCGAAATGCCGCACCATGCCGGCGATCAGGCGGTTTGTGCCGCCGCGCGTCCACCACACGCCCCCATCCTTTTCCAGCTTGTGAATCAGGGCATAGATGCTGCTGGTCTTCATCGGGTTGCCGCCGACAAGCAGGGTGTGGAAGCTCAATGCCTCGCGCAGCTTCTCGTTGCGGATGTACTTCGACACCATCGAATAGACGCTGCGCCACGCCTGGTACTTGGCCAGCGCCGGGGCGGCCTTGATCATGCTCTTGAAATCGAGGAACGGCACGGTGCCCAGCTTGACGTAGCCTTCCTGGTACACGCCCGCCGCATAGTCGAGGAACGCCTCGTAACCCTGCACATCGGCGGGATCAAGCTTGTTGATCCCCTTGCGCAGGCTCTCTTCATCGTTCGAATAATCGAAGTTGGTGCCATCGGGCCAGTTGAGGCGGTAGAACGGCATGACGGGCATCAGTTCCACGTCTTCGGCCATGTCGTGACCGGACAATTCCCACAATTCGCGCAGGCAGGCGGGATCGGTCACCACGGTGGGACCGGCATCGAAGGTGAAGCCGTCCTTCTGCCAGAAGTATGCGCGGCCACCGGGCTTGTCGCGGCTTTCGATCACGGTGGTGGCGATGCCTGCGCTCTGCAAGCGGATGGCCAGCGCCATGCCGCCGAAACCGGCGCCGATCACACATGCCTTGCGGCCTTCAGCAGAACTCATTTGTCATCACTTTCATGGGGAGATTTTTCGAGAGCAGGGCGCGAGGAGGCAAGGGCACCCAGCGCACTGGCAATGGGAACGGGCGGCTTGCCGATCAGCACGCGGGCCTTGTCTGCCAGCGTGGACCGGCCCGCATAGAAGCGTTCGATCAGCGGTTCGGGCATACGGTAGAAGCGCTGGAACACGCCCACGCGTTTGTCCGGTTTTGCTGCGCCGAACAGCATGTTGCCCAGCAGGCGATAGAAGCCGGTCGCTGCCCAGTGGCGGCGCGCGCGCGCTTCCATCTTGGCGGCCAGATGGTCTCCCGGAAGGTCTGCATCCTCGGCAATCGCCAGCGCCGTTTCCACCGCAAAGGGGAAGGTGTAGCTGGTCAGCGGATGGGTGAAGAGGCCGCGGGCGCCCACCAGTGCCACGCCTTCGGTGCGCACCGATGCAAGATAGCGCGAAGCATCGCCGCCCGTGATCACCGGCAGCACGCCAGTTTCGAAGCCGAGGATTTCGCCATCACAGCCATGCTCGCGGCAATAGGCATCAATCCTGCCGGACAAGGCCGAGCGGTCCAGCTCCGGCGTATCCTGATAATAGGTGTCTTCCACGAAGAGCTCATGCGCGGACAGCGGCAGGATATAGACGAAGCGATATCCGCCCAGCTGTTCCACGCGCGCATCCATGATGATCGGGCGGGCGATGCCATGCGGGCTCTCGCACCGCAGGTGGCGGCCCATGAAGACCTGCCAGCCGCCCGAAAGATGCGGGGTGGAGATCGCGCCGCGTGCATCAATCACCGTGCGTGTGGTCACCTCCTCGCCGCTTTCCAGCGTCACGCCATCGGCGCGCACCTGTGCCGCGGGGCTGCGCAGCATGATCGCTCCATCGGGCAGTTCGCGCGCCAGCGCTGCGGCGAAATCATGCGAAGCCATCGAGTTGTAGGGCGTGGCCAACTGGCGGCGATAGGCGGGGAAGGCCACGTGGTTGCCGTCCTCCCACGCCGTCTTGCGGATCGGGTGGATCAGCGCCTTTCCGGCATCGGACAGATCGCTGTCAAACCAGCTCCAGCGGTGGTTGCCGCCGGGCGCATCGCCAGCCTCGATCAGCCGCAGCGAGACATCGGGCCGCTGCTGCGCCAGCGCCAGCGCAACCAGGCCGCCCGAAAGGCCGCCGCCGACAATGGCAATATCACATGTGCGCCCGCTCATGGGCACAGGCCTTACCCTATTGAGCGCACGGCGCAATCATGGCCGCAAGGCTGTATGCCCGTAGGCGCGGTTTCGCTGGCCGCTATTGCGGCAACAGCACGCTGGCGACCGCTTGCTGGATCATCGCCGTCTCTTCCGCCGTGAGCGGGGCGCTCTCCATTTCGGCACGCACTTGGGCGATCCGCTGCTGCATTTGCGGCATCTTCAGGAAAGCCGGGTTGGACAGGGTAACGCGCATCAGTTCCGCGCGGTCTGCCTGCGACATCGCGCCGAAGGCCCGCATCCCGGTTTCCGCGATATCGCGCTCCACGCTTGCGGCTTCAACGCGCATGTCCTCCATCCCGTCAGCCGTCATGGCATCGACAGACAGGTTGCTGCTGGCGGCGGAAAGCGCCCGGCGGCCAAGGTCGGAGGAATAGAATTCGGCCAGGACGTCAGCCTCGTCTGCGGTGAAGACTTCCGCGATGGCGGCGATCATGCGCGGGCGGTATTCGGCGGTCACGCGCCCGCTATAAGCGCGCATGGCGGGCAGCAAGGCCTGCGCCAGTCGCTGCTGCAGGTCCGGCTTGCCTGCGGTCATGTCTGCTGGCAGCGTGGCGATGATCTGCGTTGCCACCACACCGGTGGTCATGACCAGCATCTCTTCGCGGTCGAGGCCGTTTTCCATGGTGGCAAACAGCCGCTCGTGCGCGCTTGTCGCCTGCTGGACTGCGGCATCTTCCTGCGCCTGCGCAGCCATCGGCGCGAGGGTGAAGGCGGCAAGGCCGGCAAGGGTGTGAAATAGGGTGCGGCGAAGCGTCATGCGGTGATCTTTTCCATTTGTCAGGCGAGTTGTGAAAAGGCCGGCAGCGGTTGCCTGAATCTCAGCTTTCGAGTTCCATCCCGTAGCGGGCGCAGAGGTTCACGATATCGTCAAAAAGCAACCGGTCTTCCTCCAGCGTGGGCAGTTCATTGTCCATCCGCACGCGGATATCGAGCAGGTGGGGGCTCAGCGCCTGAAAGGTGGGCAGCAGCGTGGGATAACGCTCGGCAAAGGCGGCAAGGTCCAGCATGTCCTGCTCATCAAGCTGGGACACGGAAACGCGGGCGGTTTCGCGGTTGTCGGCCTCGATCGCCT
>Ga0181601_10000178_pt1 | contig 50045 bp, 44 predicted proteins | sample 041ome_8_FD_133020 | JGI IMG/M metagenome (GOLD analysis project Ga0181601, IMG submission 133020) | Coastal salt marsh microbial communities from the Groves Creek Marsh, Skidaway Island, Georgia - 041407BS metaG (megahit assembly) | ecosystem: Environmental > Aquatic > Marine > Intertidal zone... | reverse complement strand
GATATGCCTGGCAATGTCCTACTCTTCCGTGTCTTAAGACAAAGTACCATTGGCGCTGAAAGGCTTGACTGCCGAGTTCGGAATGGGATCGGGTATTACACTTTCGCAATAATCACCAGGCAAGGGTTAATACTAAAGATATTTTAAAATGTAAAGATTATTTTAGACTTTAAAATTAATAAAATTCCTAATTTACCATTTAAAAAGCTAACTTTTATCAGTTTATTGAGCTTAGCTTTCGTGATTTTATTGCATGAGAAATTAAAACATAAAATACACCTATTATTAAACCTGATACAATTGATATCATTAATAATAATTTTGAGTCTTTAATTGGTTTTGATTCCGCTAAGTAGATATTGTAGTCAACCCATTTAATTTTATTATCTTTGATAGAATTAATTAATTTTTCTATGTCAAGAAAACTTACATATTTTCGATTCCTAATAAGAGATATTTCTTTATCAATTGCCTTAGATCCTCTTAAATAATACGCAACATCATTATTATTAATATTAAGTGAAACATTAGTTTGAGAAAGATTTATACTGTCTACTTGATTCTCTTTTAAATCAAGTTCTTTTGCGATTTTACTTTGCTCTAATAGATATTCTAGTCTTTTTACATCCTTATTAATTTTTAAATTTTTATTTATCATTAATTTATTTGTAAGTTCATTAATCACTCTTTTTTCTAAGTTTAGCAATGAAGCTTTTAGCACTTCATCTATAATATCAATGCTTTCAGAAGGATCATCCCAATAAAATTTCAAAGTGGCTACTTTTATATTCTCATCTTTATTTTGTTTAATAGAAAATGATTTGGCATTATCAAACAATATTTGTCGCTTAGTTTTTTGATTTTGATCAATTATATTTTTTTCTATTTTTTTATTTGTTTTTAAGATGGACATTATCTCTTCATAATCCATTATCTCATCAACAAATTTATTTAGCATATCAACTTGGATATTGAATTTTTTTTTTTTATCTTTTTCTTGCTCTGGATTTAATAATCGTTCTACTAATAATATTTGTTTAAATTCTGTCTCTTTACTTACTTTAATTTTAATTGAAGTCTCAAATACATCGGGCTGTGTCTTAGTTAATGCAAAAGTTATTAAAAAAAAAAATGAGGTTACTAAAAGAATTTTTAATTTACCTTCCCAAAGAGTTTTAAGTATCTCGATTAAATCTATTTCTTCACTATTTATTGGGATTTTTTTTTTCATTAATGATTGTCAGGATATAATTATTATTAATTTAATTCAAATCTTTTCTAATTGTATTTTTAGAATAAATAGATTGAAGATAGAAACCAACTGGTAAACTATAAGTTATCATTAACCAATTATTAAAAAAATTACCATTAGGAGAAAAAGGCCAAACAGATATCAAAATACCTGCAAGTAAGCAAACTTGATAATCTGTGAATGGTCTTTTTTGTTTTAAAACAATAGATTTAAATTGCCTAAAAGAAGCATATAAAACATAACTCAATGCACTAAATAAAAACAAAAATCCTATAACCCCAGTTTCGGCTAATAATTGTACATAAAAATTATGAGGGTGAGTTGTACAAGGAGATACTCCAACTGCATATTTTTCATCTTTACATATCACTCTAAACATTTTTGGACCATGTCCTAATAGAGATTGATCTTGAAACATTTTATATGCTGTCCTAATTAAGCTGTCATGAGATGGGCTAAAAATAGTTGGTGTATATTTGTTTTCTTTGGAACTATTTTTGCTTTCTAGGAAACCCATTGTTTCAGCAGGCTGTATAATCATCCTATTGTAAAGTTTTGGTTTATTAAGACTTAGCATCATAACACAAGCGATTGCTATAATGAATGTAATTAATCTGAATTTTTGATACTCTTTAATTAATATAATGATGAAAATCGTTGATAAATTTAAAAAAAAGAAAGCAGATCTTTCACCTGACATATAGATCAATATATCAACCAAAATAAATAATAATCCTATGAAATAAATTTCAAATTTTTGCTTTTGCTTAATTAAAAATAGGGCAAATACTAAAGGAAATAATCTTGATAGATAAGAACCCATAATTAGCTCATCGCCGAAAAAAGATGAAATGCGAAGAGAGAGTTTTTCAAACCCTAGTATATTTTTTCCTGAAAAATACTGAAAAAAACCATCTATAACTAATGCTACAAAACATATTATTAGAGAGTAATAAAAATAATTTAAAATATTTTTATCATTATCAATTAAATACCAAATAAAACAACTGAAGACTCCAATTCTAAAGTAAAATAGAGAGCTCTCCAAACTTAACATTATATCTTTAGCTACAAATAAGCTAACAAGAATACAATAAATAGAAAAAATAAAAAAAATAATTATTGGCTTATTAAAAAAATAATAAAAATATTTATTTTTAAATACATAATAAAAAAAAAATAAAGTTGAAATACTTACAATTAAATCGGGTAAAAAAGATCCCCAAATTAAAAAAGGAATTATTGAAACTATTGTTAAATTAATTAAATTTTTACTAGGGTTTTTTAAATTAATCATAAAAATTTTATTTGTAAGCTTTTACAAACTACTTGGTCTTTATTTTGATAACTTTATTTTCTTGATCATCGACTGTTGAAGATAATATTATTGTTTTGCTTTCATTTTTTAATTTTTCCTCGTAAATATGATCTATAATTTTTGAGTTAGATTGATAAGATAATACCAATCTACTTAGCATATCTTTTACATCAACTATTCTATTATTTTCTATTAAATTATTTAATTTGTCCAAATGTATCTTTAGTTGATCAAAAGGAATAAATGGATCTTTTGCTTTTTGAATTTTTTTATGATTAGTTTTTTGAGGATTATCTCCTAATAATAATTCTTCATATAATTTTTCACCTGGTCTTAATCCTATAATACTTATCTCAATATCTCCATCTGGATTTTTTGTATCTTTCACAGTTAAACCAGAAAGTTTTACAATTCTGTAAATTAAATCTTTAATTTTAATACTTTCACCCATATCTAAAACAAATACCTCGCAACCCTCAGACATTGATCCTGCTTGAATTACTAATTGAGAAGCTTCAGTAATAGTCATAAAATAACGCGTAACATCTGGATGAGTTAGAGTAACTGGACCACCTTTTTTTATTTGCTTTTTAAACTTTGGAATTACAGACCCTGATGATTGCAAGACATTTCCAAAACGAACAATTGCAAACTTTGTCCTCTTGTCTTGACTATTATGTAGAGCCTGTATACTAATTTCGGCAAGCCTTTTACTAACTCCCATTATATTAGTTGCTCTGACTGCCTTATCACTAGAAATTAAAACGAAACTTTCAATATCATATTTCAATGCAATCTGCGCAATCAAAAAAGTTCCGAACACATTGTTTTTTATACTTTCGCAAATATTTTCTTCAACTAAAGGTACATGCTTATAAGCTGCAGCATGATAAACTGTATCAACATTAAAGGTTTTAAATACCTCCTCAACTCTAGTTGAATTTTGAACATTAATTAGCAAAGGAATAATTTTTAAATTTTGAGAAGTATTTTTTAACTCTTCACTAATATTATATAGAGCAAACTCATTTAACTCTAATAGTATCAATTTCTTAGGTTTCAATTTAACAATTTGACGAGAAATTTCCGAGCCAATAGAACCACCCGCACCTGTTACTAATACAACTTTAGAATTAATATTTTTACACAACAATTCTATGTCAGGTTGCACTTGTTCTCTATTTAACAGATCTTCAACAGTTAAATCTTTTATATCTGACACTGATACTTTACCGTTAACAATATCTTGTATGCTCGGTAGCGTTTTAACAGTCAATTGATATTTATTTAAATTTTCAATAATTTGATTTCTTATTTTTCTGCTTATTGAGGGAATAGCTAATAAAATTTCATCAATATTTTTTTTTTTAATTAATTTATCTATTTTTGATGGATCATAAACTGTTTGACCTAAAAGTGTTTGTCTATGAAAATGTTTGTTGGTATCTAAAAAACCAACTACTTTCATTTCTGGATTGTTCTCTAAACTGACATATAGCTGCCTTCCAGCACTTCCTGCTCCATAGATCAGTACATTCTTTTTAGTTTTTGGAAAAAAATCACTTATGAAAGAATAACTTATAATAACTCTTGAACTTGAAATTGCTAAAAATAGTAACAAAGGTTGAATAATGCCTATAGATCTTGGTATTCCATGAATTCCATAGATCCCAATAATAGAAAAATATAATAATCCATAGGCAAACGTTGCAATTGCTACAGTTAAAATTATAGATGGGCCTACAAAACGATACATTGTTTTGTATAATCCTGATAACCAAAATATTGGGATTGCTAAAGATATTGAAATTACTACTGCAAGAATTGTTATATCATTAATCTTGATAAATTGTTCTAGTCTTAAATAAAATGCTATCCAAGTACATAAAATACAAAAACCTAAGTCCAAAATTATTGCAAGAGCCCTCTTAGCATAGCGAGGTAAGTAAGTTAAATTTTTGTGTACTGCTGTCAAAGTCGAAATACTTTTTAAAAAATTAATTATTATTAGCCTGATAATAAACTACAAAAAGTAAAAAACAATAATATTACAGATATATAATACAGTTAATCATAATTGTTGGCTATAAAAACAATAATTTTTTAATATTCAAAAATAAATATAATGTGATTTTCTTAATAATGTATTGAAATAAAAATTAGATTTATCTGAAAATTGTTTTTAAAATATAATGAAAATAAAAAAATAAATTCATTTTTTTAATCATCTTTAAATCAGTCATTGCAAGAAGTTTTGGGGTTTTCATTGTTACGACTAATACTTGAGCTAAACCTGTAATTCCAGGTTTTACCATAAATATACCTCTTTTTTTTCTCTCATTAATTAATCTTTTCTGACTAAATAGACATGGACGTGGTCCAACTAAACTCATATCACCTTTTAATACATTATAGAGTTGAGGAATTTCATCTAATTTAGATTTTCGTAAAAATTTTCCAAAAGATGTAATTGACTTATCTTTTATAAGATGTGTTGGCATGTTCAGTGTATGTAATGGAAGACTTCTGAATTTTATAAGCATAAAAGGTTTTTGAAAACGACCAACTCTAATTTGAGTAAAAAGAGGCGAACCATTTTCAAGCCAGCCAATGATAAACAATATAATTAAAACAGGCGATAAAAAAATTAAGCCAAAGAAAGAAAACAATATATCAAATATTCTAATCATTGTTGGAAAATCGTCAGTTTCATTATATATAAAAGGTCCATACAATAGATAATAATAGTAAAAAATGAATAATCAAAAAATTAAAATCTCAATAATTATTCCAGCATTTAATGAGGGTGAGTCAATTCTAAAAGTATTAAATAGAATACATGAAACTATAAAAAAAGATGCTAATTTTGAAATTATTGTAGTTAATGATGGGTCTACAGATAATACTTTGCGAATACTTAATGAAAATAAGAGCTTATACAATAAAATAATTACCTACGAAACTAATTACGGTAAAGGTAATGCAGTTAAAAAAGGATTAGAAATATCTGCGGGTGAATATATTTTCTTTCAAGATGCTGACTTAGAATATGATCCTATAGAATTAAATAAATTTCTAAAACTAATAAATCAGTTTGAACCAGATTTAATTATTGGTTCAAGATTTCAGTATTCAGAATATACAAGATCTCATTATATTTTAAATAAATTTGGAAATAAGCTAATAACATTAATTTTCAATTTATTATATAATACAACATTTACTGATATTTATACCTGCTATATTTGTTTTAAGAAAGATTTACTTAATGAAAATAATCTTAAAACAAAAGGGTTTGAACAACAGGCTGAAATATTAAGCACAGTTGTTAAGAATGGAAAAAAATTTTATGAAGTGCCAATTAGCTATAATGGGAGATCGCATGAAGATGGGAAAAAAATCAAATTTTATCACATATTCCCAGTTCTTTTTAGAATAATTTTTGGAAGATTTATATAGTTTCAATAGCAAAAAAATTACCTATATATTTAATGAATGTATTTAAATAATTTTTTTAAAATTATTAGTAAATATGATTATAGAAAAATAAATATTTTTTTTTTAATCTTATTAATTTTTTTTCATGTTTTAGTCTATGCAAAATACGAATTAAATATCTATCACTTATTAAAACATATTGTTGTTCATATAATATATATAATAATACCTGGTTTAATTATTTATAAAAAATTTTTTAAAATTAATAACGAAGATAATTATCAAAAATTTTCTTTTGCTTTTGCGTTTGGAATTTTATTTTTAATAATTCAATATTTTATATTACAAAACTTTCATAAATTAAATTTTATTATTTATTTTAATCCAATATTTTGTTTAGTTTTTTTTTTCTTATCGATAAATAATAAAAAATTAGATGTTAAATTACCCATCTTAAATATTTTTAGATCAATAAATTTTTTTACTATTCTTTATTTAACACTAATATTTTTATTTGGATCAATCCTGGCTTCTCCACCATTGCCAGTAAATGGTCTTGCAAGCTACATGCAGGATAAATTATATGTTGTGGGAATAATAGAGGGTTTGCTACGGGACTTTCCACCTCCAGATGTAAGAGTTGCTAATGAAAATTTAAGTTATCATGGATATTTTACATTTATATATTTGGCTTTAATAGCTTACATTTCAAATATACCAAATTTTGAACTATATTTTTATCTTTCACAATATTTTAAAATTATATTTTTTATTTTAAGCTTATCTTATTTTTCTAATTTTATTTTTAGAAATAAGAAAGAGAGTGATATTTTTATTTTTATTGCTGTTTTCTTTAGTTGCTCAAGTTTATTCTATAATTTATTTTCTAATGCTGGAAAATTTTCTAATGAAAATTTATTTTCGATTACTATTTTTTCTAATGGATATATGCTTGCTAATACATTTATTTTTTTAATTACACCCGAAATAATAAAATCTTTAAAATATAAATCTTTTTCATTAAAAGATTTATTTATATTTACTTTTTTTTTAATAATGATTTTTGGTAGCAAGGCTCCAAATGCAGCATTTATAGTTGGAACAATTGATCTTTTTTTTATTTTTCTTTTATTCTTAAAAAGAAGAATTACCTCTCAATTAATAAGTCTAGTAGTAACCACAAACATTTTATTTTTTATTTTTTATTTTTTATTTTACTCTAGTGCTCAGAGTAATTATTCATTTGAATTTCATATTGGGCACCTTTTTAGAAGTTATCATCCTAATAATGATCTGATCGAGGTTATAATTTATAATTTTATATCTTTATTTTTTATTCCTTTTCATCAAATATTATTTTATCCATTTTCTATATTTATCTCTTATTTTTACATTTTAAAAAATTTTTCTAGTAAAAAAAATAAAGAAAATTTAATAAATTTTATAAAAAGATTTTTATTAAGATTTATTAATTTTAGTCAAAATAAAAATTTTGAAGGACTTTTTATTTTTAGTGCTATTTGTGTATCTTATACATCTTATATTTTTTGGTTTAAATTTGGAGGAAGTGCTTATTTTATGATGATTGGAGCTTATTTTTTTTCAGTATTTTCTTTAAAAATTTTATTTAAAAAAAAATTAAAACTAAATTATAAATTAAAAAATTTCTTATTTATCTTAATATTAATCTCATTAGCTAGTACGCTTTTCAGCTCTTTAAGACATATAACAAAAGGTTCAATAGTATTTTTAAATACATTTACTGAAAAAGAAGAGTGTCAAAATATATACTTTAAAAATAAAAAAAATATTAATACATTTGAAAAATATTTTTCTAAAAATAATTGCCCAAATTGGGATCGGTTAACTCATGATGAGTATCTTGGATTAATATGGATTAAAAATAATACTGCAAGAAACTCTGTTATTCTATCTGATAGACTTTATTATAGTAGCTTAAATTCGAAACATAATGCAAGATATTTTTATTATTCTACTTTCTCTGAAAGAATACTTTTTTTAGAAGGTTTCTATTATTGGGTAAGTCCTGCACTTGCAGAAGCTCGTAAAAATTTAATTGATAAATTTTATAATGATAGTTCTTTTAAAGATAAAAAAAAATTTTTAAATGATAATAAAATTGATTTTATTATTGTATCGAATTTTTTAAATAAAGATTTATTATTAAGTGATGATTATTCTAATTTAGTTTTTAAAAATAGAGATATTCGTATTTATAAAGTAAAAAAAAATTAATTAAAATTTTTCTGACTGTACCATACGCTTGATACCCTCTGAAACATTTATTTGTGGAGACCAATTTAATATTTTACAAGTGAAAGAATTGTCTACTCTTAAAGAACCTACTAATTTATTAATTTCCTCTGATTTATTAAAAAAGTATCCAAATGCTTTTAAAAAAGAAATTGGAACTGGAAATAAACTGGCTGAACGACCCATATAAGATGCCATTAACTTAATCAACTGAGGTGTAGATAAATCATCGCCATCAGAAACTAAAAAAGTTTTCCCAACTGCGTCTGGATGATCTATACAACGATTAATTAAATCAATTAAATTATCCAATGCAATCATTGAACGATTATTTTTAATTAGTCCAAATGGTAATGGAATACCTAAATGTACTAGCCTTAAAAGACGATTTAAATTACCTTTAACTCCTGCTCCATATACAAGAGGTAATCTTAAAATATTTACTTTTAAATTGGTTTTAGCTGAGACTTTCCATAACTCTTTTTCAGCATTCCATTTAGATAATCCATATATGTCTTTAGGTGCTGGCTCATCAGTATGAGTAAAAAAAAATTTATGTTGGGTTCCATCAATTTCATTCAATTTTAACCCATCTGTATTTTCTCCATTAACTTTAATTGAACTTAAGAATATCATTCTTTTAACTCCAGCTTCAGCTGCTTTGATAGCTAATTGTTTTGTACCATCAATATTTACAGACTTATATGACTCATCTGAAATTATATTTTTTTTTGCTAAAGAATGCGTTTTACCTGCACAATGTATAATACAATCAATATCAGATAATAAATACATCCAATTTGTTTTAAAATTTATATCACCTACTGAAACGTACTGAATATTATCACTGTTTTTAATACTTAATTTATCTCGAACAACCCCACGGACGAATTTATTTTTTTTTATTAGGTACCTGCAAAGAGACTGACCTATAAATCCATTCGCTCCTGTTATTAGAATTCTATTCATTTATATTAATTTTAAAAAATTGTTTAGTTCGAGAAATTATTTTATTAATCAAAAAACTTATTAAATTTACATATAACCCATTTCTTTTTAGCGAATTAATAATTTCATAATTTTGAAACCATATATTTTTTAAATTTTTATTTGTAATTCCGCCAAGTCGCATTTTAATCCAAACTTCTGATACATAAAGAGAACGAATTTTATAAATTTCAAGGAAGCGCATCATCAAATCAACATCTGAAGCAATTTTTAAATTTAAATCAAAGTTACCATATTTTTTGTATACAGAACGCCTTACAAAAAATGTTGGGTGAGGTGGGCACCATCCTTTAGAAAATAAACCTGGAGTAAAACTATTAGACTTAAAATAACGGATATTTTTTGAAGCAGTATGTTGATCAACATAAATTAAATCTGAATAACATGCATCCAGCAAAGGATTGTTCGTGAATATTTTTGCAACTTTTGACAAAACTTCATTATTTGAATAAAAATCATCAGAATTCAAAATTCCAATTACATCACCACTTGCAAGGTTAATTCCTTTATTCATTGCATCATAAATTCCATTATCAGGCTCGCTTATTAATTTAGTTAAATGATTTTGATTTTGTTTTAAGATTTTAATCGTACCATCTGTACTAGCTCCATCAATTACAATATGCTCAATATTATCATATTTTTGACTGACGATAGAATTAATACAGTCATTTAAGACTGTTGCACTATTATAGGTCACTGTAATAATAGAAATTTTCAATATTTTTGTATCTCACTATTCATGATTTTGGTTTAGTTTTATAATTTTCTTTAAAAAATGTTTTTTCATAGACCTTTGAATGAAGATTTGCACATATATACAAATCAAGTTTATTCTTAGCTACTAATCTTGCGGACTTTCCAAAATCATTCTTTAATTGAGGTTTTTCAATTAGTTTAATTATACATTTCGCTATTCCATCTGAGTCTTCTTTTTTTACTATGAAGCCATTAACCCCATCTTTAATAAATTTTTTAACATCCCCTACATCAGTAGATACAATAGCTTTTTCCATAGCCATAGCCTCCCATACAGATAAAGGTGATGCTTCATAATCTGAGCTACATACATAAATATCTATAAGTTTAAGAAGGGGTCTTACATCTTTTTTGTTCTCTATAAAATGAACATTGGTGATATTTTCTTTATAAATTATATCCTTGAGGAATTTGAAATATTTCTTTTGACTATTATAAATTGGACCAGCGATTAAAAAAGTTAAATTATTTGAATATGATGATAGAATTTTAGCTGTTCTTAAAAAAGTTAAATGTCCTTTGTTAGGATTAATATTACCTATTGTTCCAATTATAATTTTTTTTTTTTCATGAATTTCTTTTTGAAATTCATCTAAATTATACTCAGCATTTGGGTCGAAAAAATTCACATTAACTGGAGATTGAATTAAAAAATTTTTTGTAGCTGGGGGCACAAAATTTTCATAATATTTTTTTGTTCTTTCAGAAGCAAAAATAAAAGTATTTGCTAAAGGACTCACAAAAGAAAAAATTTTTTTAATTAAAAATGGAGCATAAGTATCGTTCAAATGCCATATAACTTTAACTTTAGCTAATTTGGCTGCAATAACACCTTTAAATTGCCAACATCCACCACTCACATGTACTAAATCAAAATGATTTTTTTTAAAAAAAAAGAATAAAGTCAAAATCTCATAAGGAAATAAAAAGATATACTTTATTATTGATATCCAATTAGCAGACATTGTTGTAAGTGATAAAGCTAAGTATTTAATATCAAGTTTATCACACCGTTGTTGAAATTCCTTAGAGTTTTTTTTGGGAAAAATAATTTTTGTATAAATATTTTTACTTAAAGCTGATGCAACCATCATCATTCTATTTTGTGGTCCTGCCAATCTTCCATCTTCTATAATATTTGCTACTCGAATTTGACTTTCAAGTTCTCTCATCAAATTTTTACCACTTTATGCCACGGAAAATTACTTCTTTACGAATATTTTTACTATGTTTTTCCACCACTTTAAAAATATCGTTTATAACCTCATCAGTTAAATAGTTTGGCTTTACTCCTATATCTATCAATCCTTGATAAACGGGGTTGTAATAATGACTTTCAGACTCTTTCCTTGGATTTTTGATATTGTCAATTTTAACATTATGATTTCTTTCATTTCCAATTTTAAATATTTTGTTTGCTAAATCGTTTACGGAAAATGTTTCCATTATTTGATTAAAAATCCTTAATTCTCCAGGTTTTGCAGGATTAGTAGCTGATTTATGTACGCACTGTAATGTATCTTTAATATTAAGATATCCTCGTGTTTGACCACCTTTTCCATAAACTGTTAACGGATATCCAACAACAGCTTGTGCAATAAATCTATTAACTATTGTTCCAAAAACTTCATCATAATTAAAAATAGTATTTAATCTTTCATCAATTATAGTTTCCCCTGTTTCAATTCCATAAACAGGCCCTTGCATCAAATCAGTGACTTTTAAATTCCAAATACGAACTCCAAACCAAAACAAATCAGTGTCCATGATTTTACTAGTATGATATATAGAATTACCTTGTCTTGGAAATAAAAATTTATCTTTCCTATCCTTATGCTCTATTTCAATCCAGCCTTCTTCAATATCTATATTTGGAGTTCCATATTCTCCCATTGTTCCTAATTTAATTACATGCGTATCACGTGAATAATCTCTTAAAGCCCACATTAAATTATTTGTCACTCGCAAATTATTAACAAGAGTGATATCTGCGTGTTTATAATCAATTAATGAATAAGGTGCCGAGGGTTGTTCGGCGTAATGAACAATTGTTTCAGGGATTCCTGTAAATTTTTGATTTAAAGACCAATTATATTTAGCTTTCCCATTAAACAATCCTCTCATAAATTCTGGTTCATTCAAGTCACCAATTATAACTTTTATCTCTTTTCCAGTTTTTTCATGCCAGATTTTTGATCTATCTATCAAACTTGGTATAGAATAGAGCATACCAGTATCTAACTGTTTGCAGGCATTTCTACGAAAATAATTATCTACAACCGTTACCTCATGTCCTCGAATAGAAAAATACATTGCTGTTGGCCATCCAAGATAACCATCACCACCTAAAATTAAAACATGACTCAAGATTTTTGTTCCTTATCGCCCGGCCAGTAACGTTCTACAATCGAATCAATTGGTTTTTGTATTAGATTTTGCTCCTTTAGAATAAATTTTATCTTATTTACACTCATAGGAGTTTCTTTTTCTGAAATGTATGCTTTATTCATTTTCTTTGATTGGATATCATTATAATTATACTTAATATCATTATAAATCCCTCGAAATGCTGGTAATACTGTAAAATAATCTTTTAACTCTATTGTTCTTCTTACTTCCTCATTACTCATCAATTCTTCATAAAGTTTTTCACCTGGTTTTATACCAATTTCTTTTATTTTAATATCATTAGGATCAAAGCCATATTTTGGTGATAATATTTCTATCATTGCTTTTGCTAAATCTGGAATTTTTACTACTGGCATCTTAGTTATAAAAACTTCTCCACCTTTTGCTTTCAATGCACTATCTATGACTAAGCGAACCGCATCTTTTATACTCATAACAAATCTTGTCATTTCCTTATTAGTTAGTGTAATTGGACCACCTTTCATGATTTGATTATGAAAAACTGAAACTACAGATCCACTAGAACCAAGTATATTTCCAAAACGTGTTGATGCAAAAATTGGGCCTTTTCCACGTTTATTGCTATTGGCTGCAGTCATTAATCTTTCCCCCATTAACTTTGAAGTTCCCATAACATTTGTTGGGTTTACAGCTTTGTCAGAACTTGTGAATATTACCTTTTCTACTTTATTAAATTTTGCTGCTGTAATAATATTTTGAATTCCTACAATATTTGTTTCTACAGTTTGTTCAGGTGATCTCTCTGATAAAATAACATGTTTCAATGCTGCAGCATGAAAAATAATATCAATACCAGCAAACTTTCTCATTAGCTCTTCTAAATGCCTTATATCAGCTACAAAAAATTTAGCTTTAGAAAAATTTAGGTAATCTTGATCTAGAAAAAAAGTTGCATTTTCATTATTATCAATACCAATTACTTCCCCAGGAGCATAACGTTTATCTGTAAGTAATTGTCTAATTAATTCACTGCCTACAGTGCCACATGCACCTGTAACTAATATTTTTTTATCTTGAAAAATTTTTTTCATCATAAAACTCCCTTATCAAATTTGTTCAAAAAATAAGCAACGGTTTTAGATAATCCATCATTAATTTTAACTCGAGCATTCCAACCTAATCGCTTCTTAGCTTTAGTAATATCTGAAAAATTTCTTTTTACATCTCCAACTCTTTTAGGTAGATTTTTTAAATTAATATTTTTAATTCCTTGTTTTTTTAACTCAAATATTAATTTTTTTGTCATTTCATTAATTGTTGTTTCGTGGTTAGTTGCTATTTGAAAAATTTCTCCGCTAATATTATTAGTTTTTAAAGATAAGATTATGGCATCAATTAAATCATCTATATATATAAAATCACGTGTCTGGGTCCCATCACCATAAACCTCCAAAACATCCCCTTTTATTGCTTTTTTAATAAATTTAGCAATTAAGCTTGATTTATGTATTGACCCTGGCCCATATACATTTCCAAATCGAAGAATGACTGTGTTTATATCAAATGTATTTTTATATGCAGAACAATAACCCTCTCCAGCTAATTTACTTGCACCATATGGTGAAACTGGGTGTGGTGCTAACTCTTCATGAATTGGTGGATCAACTTCTCCGATTGGGGCACCACTTGAAGCAAATATAAATTTTGAAATTTTATTTATCCTACATGCCTCTAAATAATTGAATGTACCTTCTATATTTACCAACATATCATCACGAGGATTGTCTATAGAAGGCCCAACACCTGTGTTTGCAGCAAAATGAACAATTAGATCAATACCTTTTGAAACTTTTCTTGCTAAGTTTATATCTTGAATATCACCAACAATTAACTCTACTCCGTTTGGTGATCCCTCGATATCTATTGATTTAATCTCTGTAAAGTTGCATACCTGCTCAAGGTCTTTAATATTTCCAACTGATAAATTATCTATTAATCTAATATTTTTTGATCCTAACTCTAAAAGTTTATTAACTAGAGAGACTCCCAAAAAACCACAGCCACCAGTAATTAAAACATTATTAATTAACATTTATTAATTTGCTGAAACTTTAAATAATAATTTGTAATTTCTATTAACATTAGAATGACTTCTAACACATTTTTCTAGAAAGACTAAACTACAAAAATAAATTAGTTATATTTTTTAATTTAACAGTTTATTTAAGACTGCTCTATTTTTTTAAAAAATTTCTCTGAATTTTTATAAAATTTTGAGCCTACTTTACGTTTTGCACTGGCCATAGCCCCAAGTAAAAATGTTAAGATAAAAGCGCCTTGAGATAATTTAAATGTTTCGTGAAAAAATCCATAAACTAGGACTCCTATAAATCCATAAAAAAGATCTTTATGATTATTTCTCAAATATTCAAAAACCTTATATAAAATGAATAAATAAAAATATAAACCAATAAAACCTGTTCGAAATAGCACATCGCCATACTGATTGTGTGCTGAACATTTTAAATTATCAAACATAATCCAACATCCTAAAAAACCTGAGCCAGTAAATGGGTTATTAAAAGCGTAATTTACAATTTTTTCTAAAATAGTAAATCTAAAGCCGTGTGATGAACCTGATCTAAATAAATCCTGATAAAAAGTAGTCAACCCATCTATAGAAAAATATATAAAAATTGTGTTTGAAAAATATTTTGCAGTCCATGGGGCTATTATATGTAAAAAATTAATAACAGTTAAAATAATAATTGGTATAAAAATAATAAATAAAAATCGTTTAAAAAATCTTTTTTTTTTGAGAGAAAAATTACTTAAATAATAGAAAAAAAAACTTACAAAAAAAGCTAGAAGTGTGGTTCTTGAGTAAGTCAAAACAATACCAATTAAAATTAGTAAAATATTTGAAAATTTTAAGATATTGAATAACTTTGAATGAGGTTGATAAAACCAGCTAATCCAAAAAGCTAAAATATAAACAAACCCATATCGAGAACTTCCTAAATAAAATTTTAAATTAGATTTTAGCTCCACATAATTGTAAGAAATATATCTCTCTAATTTCCAAAAACAAAAAAATAATATAATTAAAACTATCGCAATCTTAAAGGCCTTGATTTTATCTTCATCTATATCAATTATCATGTAAGAAAAAATGGTCATAAAAATTAGAAAACTTATCAACCTTCTATCTAAAAAAGGCATTAACTCAAATTGATACATAATACTCAAAAAAAGTATCAAAAAAAAATATGAAATAATTAGGATAAAGTTTTTATTGAGAGGTTTAATTTTCCAATTAATTAAAATAATTAACAAGGGATATAGGATATAACTATAATTAGCTGACAACCCTGAAATTGAATATGGGATTAAAAAAACTATGAAAGTAGTTATTAAAAAAAAATTAGAAATTTTTTTTTTTAAAGATGATTTGTTGACCCGTAACATTTATATTTATAATTAATAGTTTTATATACAAAAAACATTAAAAAAATTATTTGAATTTTTAAAAAATTGTATCTTTGTACCAAGGGTCTTCGGAAAGTGTTTTAAGCATTGAACTTTTCATTAATTCATAATTTTCTCTAAATTTTGGTTCCTTACCTGAAAATTCATAATATGTTTTTGCTGGCAAAATACTACCTTTACCATCAAGAGTAATGGTGGTTAATTTTGCATATTTAGATGCTATATTAAAAAATCTTTCTTGATATTTTGGGTTTCTTATAATTTTTCCTTGACCTTTTTCATACCAATGGTGACTTCTTGTTTTTTCGTGAGTGTAATCACAACCTATCAAGAAAATTTCTTTAAAACCCATAAATATTGCAAGTGCAATAGCACTACGCATACTTCCTTTAAAAATATTTTCATTTTTTGAATAACATTCTTGTAAAAACGGAGATTCGGGATCATTAATTATTTGAAATAAATAATATATATTTGAATTCCATAATACTGGATAATTTGAAATATTTGTAAAGAAGGTTGTTTCTTTTTGATCTTTTATTAATTCTCTAAACTTTATTTGAACATTATTTTTAAAAAATTTTTTTCCTGTTATTTTAACAGTTGCTTTATCTTTATCCCAAAAATAGGGATAAAAATAAAATGGTTCTAAAAATAAAGAGTACTTAAGATTTAAAAAATTTGACTGTTTGTGAAATCCTATTTTATTAAGAGAAATAGATGGTTTATTTGAAAAAACTGATAAATCAAACCATTTAATACTAATACCGTCACCAAATATGTAGCAAGACTCGCCGGCATGAATATTTTTGATAGATAAAATAGAATTTAAAACTGGATTGGCAACTTTTAAAATAATTTTTTTAAATGTTGATGTATTATTTATAAAATTCATAGTTTATTTTTATTTCAATTATAAATCTCAAAGAAATTTATCTTAACAACATTTTAATCAATAATATTAATGATTTAAATCTTAAAATATTATCTCCATTTTTAATCACAAATAAGAAATTTTTTTTTGCTTGTACAAAATCATTTTTTTGGTATCCAAAATTACCTGCTCTATATTTTATATTAGCTTCAAGTTTCAAATTTCCTTTAATATCTAAAAATTTTCTAAATTCACTTACAGCATTGCTAGATGGAATTGACATATTTTTTTTTGAGAGATTTTGGCTATGGTCAAAATAATAACCAAGTTGTTGAGGAATATAAAGAAATTTATCAGTCAATTTAGAAATTTTCAACCAAGTGTGGTAATCTTCTGCAGCTGTTAGTTCTTCCCTTTCATCTATATACCCAACTGAAATTAAAAATTTTCTACGAACAATTACTGATGAGTTAGATATTAAATTGCCATTCAAAAGTAGATCAATTAAAACTGGCTTTTTTAATTGACGAGTTTTAATAATTTTTCTTTTAAAAAAGTTTTGTTTATCTGATGCTATTTCTAGATCATGATAGATTAAATCTACTTCATTATTGCTGTAGTGCATACAATTTTTTAATTTGTTTGGAGACCACCAATCGTCAGAGTCTAAAAATGCAACCCACTCTCCCTTTGCAGCTTTAATACCTTTGTTTCTAGGATTTGCAGGACAACCAGAATGATTTTGCCAAATATAAAAAATTCTCTCATCATTAAATGACTCTACCATCTCCTTAGTACCATCTTTTGAACCATCATCTATAATTAATATTTCATAATTATCATAGGTTTGCGAAAAAACTGACTTCAGGGCAATTTTTAATTTGCTACACCGTTGATATGTTGGAATGATTATTGAAATTAAAGGTTTCATAAAATATTATCTTTTTTTAAATACATTTTAATAAAAAACCGAAAATTTATTTAATATTATTTCCTACAAATCATAATAATTTTTATTTAGATAAATAATATCAGCAAAAAATGTTAAATTTTCAAATATACTGTTGCTGGACAAATATATTCCTACCATTCTAAAATCATTTGGTAGTAAATACTTTTCTATATCACTAAATGTGAAATACTTATCATAAACATTATCAAACATTAATTCTGTTACTATTGCTTTTACTTTATTTCGTTTTAATGTACTCATGCTTCCCTCCAAGACTTTGTCTTCATACCCTTGGGTGTCTATCTTTAATAAATCAATTTTATCAACATTATTATTCAAAAAATAATCATCTAGTGTGGAAATTTTAACTTTAGTAGATGAAACAAATTTATTGATGCTTGTTTTATATTCCTTTGATCTAACCTCAATCCATCTTGAATTCATATTAATTTTGTTAAAAGATGAAGCTCCTGTTTGAGCTAAAATATTAAAGTCTTTTTCTCCTCTAGCTTCTCCTAATGCATAGTTATTTAGTTTTACATTTTCATCATTTTTAAATTTTTCTTTAATAATTTTAAATTCTGATTCTATTGGTTCAAATGTATGAATAATTGGTTTTTTAAAAATTTTTTTAAATTTAGTTACTGATTGGCCTTTGTTACCACCTACATCAAAAATTACTGGATTCTCATCAATTTTAATTTTTAGTAAATCATCAATATTAAGATTGGTAAATTCTTTGTCTATTTTTATTATGTCATATCCAAATTTATTTAAAAAATTTTTAATTACTTTTTTCATTAAGAAAAGGTTGTTCAATTTAATTATGATTATTCAGTTAGCACATTTACTTGTTAATTAAAACTTATTAATTGTGGGCTTTATTAAATTTTTATTAGTATTAAAAACAAATATATTTTTATATTAAGAAATGTTACCTAGTAATTAATGAACTATTTTTTTGGGATCAATAATAATATTTTTAAATCTGAAATTCAGATACCTACATTTAAAAACAAATCTTTGAAACCTATGAATGTTAAATTGTTTAAATGTTATCCTGAAAACAAAAAGTGGATATTAAAAGATATATCAAATACAAAAATTAATAAATATTTTTATGCATTAAAAAACGAAAATATTTCTAATAAAGAAATATATTTTTTAGCTGATGATAAAATATATCAAAAATTTGATGGAGCAAAACTTGATAATTTTAATTCTTTTACGGATACAAAACCTGAATTTAGATCAAATTTAAAAATATACATAAATAATGGAGGATTTTCGTCTTATCAATCAGAATATCCACACTCAATGATTAAAAAAAGAGGGACCATCTTGAGCTCTATTAGTTCACTTGCAAATTCTGATGCGGAAAAAAACTACATTATAATAAAAAATATATTTGAGAAACCAATAGTGGAGATTTTTAAAGCATATCTAGTTAATTTGAAAACAAAAAAAATTGAGAACTCATTTGAAATAAAAACAAATTATACGAATTGCATAGAGATAAATAAAAAACTTATCAAGCCCGAAATTTTTTTGGCTACAAAAGAATACTTGGGAATACCTATTTATGTATCATTAAGAAATAATTATTTATCTTTTGAACATACTCATCCACCTCATGAGTATATACTAAGTAAAGATAAATTTATTAAAGTAAGTGAGATAAAAAAAGAAATAAATGAAATCATTAATTAAAAATTTGCTTAAATCTGAAATTAGCATATTGATCAGAAACTCTCTTAATATAAAACCTATTAGCATTAAAACTAATCAAGAAAATTATCCTTTGACTGTGAGTGATGCTTTTCTATGGAGAACTGATAATGGATATAAGACTAAATTTAAGTATTCTGATATATTAAATTTTTTTTATAAAATTAAGAATTCTTGGGTCGAATTACACTTTTATAATAAAAACAATCAACTTTTAAAAATTGAAAAAATAGACTCACTTAGCCTATCAAATGAATTGGAGATAACTTCAGAATATTTAAACAATATTAAAGATTATGGAGTATTTTATATTTATCATTTTAGTGAAAATGAAAAAAAATTGGATAATAGCATTATAATAAGTAATAGGTGTTATCTTGGATATTCTTATAATAATAATTTATACTCCTTCGTTCATGGCAATATTTTAGTAAAATTTACAAGTGTAAATTCAAATAAAAAAATTTCGACTGATATAGTTAAAACATCACTATTTAATAATCAAATATACACCATTCAAAAATATTTTAATGATTTTGATAAAAATGAGTTATTTTTTGTAAATCCTACTTCAAAAATTATTAAATTTTCTTTAGAAAATAAAAAATTTAGATTAAATCCACATTGCACTACCGTAGTAAAAACACAAAATTCAATTATATCGATTAAATCAAACTGCTTGTTTATCCGACCAACTATTTTTAGTTATAAAGACAAATATATGGATGTTCATCATTCATAGATAGAATTTAAATCTTCTACATTTATTTCTAGAAACTTAAGTAAACTCAATCTCTAGATTTGACCTTGCAGATTTTGATCGAAAATATATAAAAAATTACCTTAATTATTTTGCTTCATATTTTTTTATGAATTATTTCTATTTTTTGGAATTAAGATAAGATATTTATTTAATTATAAGCTACTTTTTAATTATATATATTTTACAGATCACAATATATTATTTTTATGATAACAAAATTTTTTTTAAATCATTAACTGGATTTTTACTACTCCTTGCATACTTTGCGCAATAAAGTTTCCTAGCTTCTTGAACATCACTTCTGCTCCACCAATTATCAATATCACTCCAAACCTCATTAATTTTTTTTGCTGCAGACTCAGCTGAAAAATGAACGATACCAACATCAACTAATAATTTATAAAATGGTCTGGCTTCATCTAATATATGATTATATTCATTCAACCAAAAACTAATCGTTGGAATATTTCGAGATAGTGACTCCAACATTCCTGTTGAGTCATAACTATGAACAACAAGTCTATTTTGTGAAATTAATTTTGAAATATTTGCTATACCATTATCAATATTTAATTTTGGGTCAAAATCAAACCATCTTTGTTTAACAGCCCATCTGGTAATTAAATATTCAGGCATTAATCTTATTGTGAGTTTGTTTCGAGGTTCTCTTGTAAGACAACCAACAAACTTAATTTGAGCATCTAAATATTTAAGATATTCATATCTTTCATCAAAAGTTGACACATGTTTTGTATAACATGTTTCTATTAATAATAATCCACCCTGAGGGTTAAATTTATATTTTTTATTTTCATTTTTAAAAATAAATCCTGGTACAAATCTTGATGATTGATTTGTCCAGCCCCAAGTAATAAATTTATGAGATATTAATTCCTCTACTCTTGGTGCAGTATTTCTCTTTGTCCCATAGTTATTTCCATGCTGACCAATAAAATATTTTGTTCCCTGTTCACTTTTAAATGCTGACCACAATTTAAAAATATCATTGCCAAAAAATTCATTACTTGTAAAAATGAATTTAGGGGACTTAGGCCAAGGTTTGTTTTTAACAATCTTTGTAAGTTCATCTAGTCCTTCTAAATAAATTTTTGGCAATAATTGAAATAAAAGTTTAGTAATAATTTTTTCTAAATAATTATTTGTCACACTCTCAAATTTCTTAGTTAATTTATCACGTTCGACTTTATCTATTTTTAAATTTATTATTTCACTGTAAGAATTTATTTTATTATATTTCCATAACTGTGGAAGTTGACCTAACGCTAATTCTAATTTTATTTCCTCTTTTAAAGGTAAATAAGTGTTTATTATAAATGCATCACTATTTCTAACGAATTTTTTTGATAAATTTTGATAGAATTTTATTAAATTCAAAAATAACTTATTTTTAAAATTTATATTATTTTTTTTTAAATTTTGATTATATCTATCGTCTTTATTCAGTTTAATATATTCAATCGGAAAATTAGTTTCATCTAATAAATTTAATATTTTACTATTTAATATATTTTCTTTCCATGGCACTAATAGTCTATCATCTATTATTTCTTCAGTTAAAGTTGGGGTAATTGTGTAACTATCATGAGAATAAGAAATACTCCCAGAAATATTATGATTTTGCAAACATTGCTTAATAAGCTTAGTTCTAAAAAGTAATTGAGTGATTGTATACCTAAACCAATGACCTAAAAGAATTTTCCAAAATTTTACACTATAATTTGTATTATGATATTGATTAATTAATTCACAAAAAATTGGAAATAGTTTTTTTTCTAAGATTAACATCTCCTCACTATCTGCATCTTGTTTTGGAACATTCATGCCATAAGGTTCTTCAACAACAAAATCTAGACTTTTCCAGGCTTGTTTTCTATCATATTTGCAACACCACTCACCTAAAAAAACAACAGGAAAATCTAATTTCCATGTTGCCTCATCTGAAGTTGTGATTAGAAAACGCTTTTCTTTTGACATTTAATTATTTTTTTTTACATAAATATTTATTTTACAAGATTTCTCTTTCTTAAAAAATAATATAGTTTTTTAGTTTTTTTAAAATTAAGATTTATAAATTCGCTGATTTGTTTAATTGTATTGGATCCATCAGAATACTGTAAAAAATTTAATATATTTGCTTCTCTGTTTTCTAATGTCTGATTTGTTGGAGTTCCCACCAGATGATAAAGTCCTCTTTTACCTAAATTAGGCTCACATATTTTAATTGAAATAGGATTTTTTTTATTTGGGGTATAATTTTTTATTTTACCAAGAAAAATTTTATCTTCCTTAATTTTAATGAGTTTATTTAAAACATACTTATGGATTTTAAAGGACTCCTTCAAACCTTCTGCAGAAATAAAATCAAAATTATCTTTTGATGTATGATATTCTTTGTATGTATTATATTTTGATCTCATCATCGAAATTATTGGCAAATCAACACCTGGTGAGCTAAATTGTCTTTCATCAGAACCTCTATCTAAAAATGAATATTTTTTTACTTTGAAACCGTATTTTTTATATGCATCGCTGCACAGTTTATCAATGCTAGTATCGTTATATTTGGTAGTTAACATTGAAAAATTCTTGTTATCACCCACACATGTTAAGATAAATCCAAAAAGTATATTTTTAATTTTTACAAAATTAGTGTTTATATAAGATATAGAACCTATCGTTTCAGGAATAAATATAAATCTTATAGATCTAGCTAATTTATTTTTATTTTTATTTTTAAAATATTTTATCAACGCTATACTTAACAAAGGGCCAGAAAGTTCATTATTTGCCATAGATGGATGACATACATATGTAGAAATTAAAATTTCTTTTTTTGATTTTCCAGGAATGAGCAATTCTCCGTAATGTAAATTTCCATTTTTTTTAAAACTAGATGAAATTTTAATTAAAAAGGTATCAGAATTTTTATAATTTCTGTTAATTTGATCATATTGTTTTTTTGTTACACAAAAACCCCAGTTTTTTTTATAGTAAGATGTAATATAGGGAATAGCATTAGGATAACTATCAATATAATTTAGTTTTGAAAGAAGTTCTTTTTTTTTAATTATTTTATTTTGATATGTGGAATAATTGATAACATGTAAATTATTAATCTTAAAATCTATTATTTTTTTTTTGTTTTTATCAATTACATATGCATCTTTAATGTTCCATTCACTAGGTATTTTCCAATCAAAAACTTTTTTTCCACAAGGAATTTTTTTAATTTTTAAATTTTTTATATGTTTTTTTTTTATTTCTTTAAGGGTTTTTAATGTGCCTTGACCAGTGATACTTCTACAAATAGGAAATAATTTTTTTCCAAAGTTAATTAAATTTTTCATCTAATATATTAAGCCAATCAATATTTAGTAATTTTATGAAATTTTGGTTTCGTTTCCAAATATGTGTACATATCTCTCTGAAATAAATCTGTAGCAATTTTAAAAAAATCTTTCATTTTAAAACTCCACATATCTAGCCCCGATATATGTTTTGAATGATACAATTTTTTTTTTTTTTTTAAAATTTTAAAAAAATGTTCATTTAGTTCTATTTTTTTTTGGGATTTAACATTATTAAAAAAAACACTTTGAAAAAAATCATCCTCATATATTTCATTTTTATGTCTAACCTTGTGTCTAAATAACTTATTATACCTGTAGGGAACTCCAATTATTGTTTCTATGTGATGAATCAAAGTTACTGCTTTTGATGGGTGTATACCGATGTTTACCTGTAAAAAATCAAGATCAAGCATTTTTGACCATGGTGAGCCATATCCATATGCATGTTTCGAAATATTTTTTAAAATCTTAGCATTTTTTCCTACACCGGAAATGGACCAAAATGGATGCATACTCCTTATAGAGTTCTTATTACGGATAAACTCTGCAAAAGGTCCCATTTCGTGACTTGGAGTTTCTTTTAAATCAAATAATATATTTGTATTACAAAGATTCATTGTTGCCGTTGGAACAAATATTGAATAATTATTACCCATTGTTTTTATTAAACACTTATAAATTGAATTAAGCTTTACTTCTTTTTTAATTCTAATTTTAGAAATATTCGTCAAATTTGAAGTAACATAAACATTTTTATTTTTATTTATTTTTAATTTTTTAAAACTTTTCAAGAACTCTTTTTCGAATTTTATAATATTCATTTTTAATTGATTTTTAATTTTAAACTATAGTAATGTATTAATTATTACAATTTAAAGTTGCTAAAAACTAATGTCTATATTTCGAAATAATAAAATTAATATTTTTAAAATAAAAAAGGATCTTGAAAAAAAAGGTTATTCAATTTTAAATTCTAGGATTAATGACAAACTCTGTGATCAATATCTTGATCTAATCAATGCTAATTTAAACGCAACAAAAAAAGAGGTGAAATTTCATGGAAACAAAACAAAAATTCTTTATAATTTAGCAAATAAAGATTTTGTTTTTTTCAAATTAATTTTTGACAAAAAAATTAATGAAATTTGCAAAAGTTATTTTAAAAATGGCGCACACTCAAAAGATCAAAATATTTACCAATTTGATAACCTTTGCTCAAGAATTTTAGATTATCCCTGTAAATCACAACCACTTCACATTGATAGTAGAATTTCAGGTGTTTATCCTCCTACTAGTTTACATTTTTTTATTTACTTATCTGATGTAGAAGAAAAATCTGGACCAACACAAATTGTTCCTCGCTCTCATAAATTAAATCGTTTTCCTAAAAAAAAAGATGAAAATAAAGCAAAAAAAATAATTGGAAAAAAAGGAACTGTTATTGTGGTTAATTCTTCAACATGGCATGGATCTGCGATTAAAAAAAACTATGAAAGAAGAGCTATATTAACCTTAGTTTATACAAGATGGTTTTTAAGACAGCAATTTGCTGTTCCCTTCTCATTACCAAAAAAATTTCTTAAAAAACTTTCAAATAGAATGAAAATGCTACTAGGATTTTATAATTATTCTCCTATTGATGAAAAATCAAGAGTCACAAGTAGAGGTAAAATTAAAAATTATATTTTAAAATCAAAATAAAACATTAACCGTATAATTTTTAATTTAAGAATTTTTTTGCCCCTAAGTATAAATGAGGAGGAATAAATCTTTTTCGTGATAATGAAAAACTCTTAGTTTTAGATTTATTATTAAGGTATTCATTTATAATTTTTTCTGCAAAAAATTTTTTATAATGATTATCTTTAGAAATATATTTTAATTTTGTTTGCTTAAATTTACTAGGTTTTTTAATATAATTAATATCAATATTTACTAAACTTAAATTTATTTCGTCCATACCTAAATTTTCTTTCATATAATTAATAGATGACCAATATATATTTTCAGTTTCTATTAATGGGAATGGTGTGTGAATATATTTTTTATTATTTTTAATTACACTTTTTGTAATTTTTTCAATTATTTTCCAATATTCTACATGATATGGTTCTGGAAATGGCCAAAATTCATTATCTAAACAAAAATCATAATGTCCGTAATGAACATATTTAATGATTTGATTTTTTTCATCTGCCAAAAGAATATCATCAATATTTTCTAAACCTTTTTTTGTCTCGATCATGGGTACAATAAAAGTATTATTTTTTCGAGAACTTGAAATTAGATCATAACAATCCGCTATTTGATTATAGCTTTCTACTTTTGGTAAAAATATTCCTTTAATTGAAGCCCCCTTTTTAATTATCTCTGAAATAGTTTTAATATCTTTGCTATAAAATTCACTTTTTTGTGAATTAATTCTAACAAATGTTTCAACATTTTCTAGAATATTGTTATTAGATAGAAATTCCAAACCCTTCCTTGATATCTGTTTTAAATTTTTATTGTTAAGAGGATCAAACAAATCTTGAGCACTATCTTCCATATCTAATATTATTGAAATATTATATTTTTTGAATTTTTTTAAAATTAGATTTATGGCTTTGTATCTAACTAGACATATATATAAAAAAAGATTTATTTGTTTCACAAAGATTATAGTTATTAAATATTTTGAAGTTTCAAATGAACAATATATTTTTTTTAAAAAAAAAACAGATTAATCTATTATTACAAAAAGTATCAAAAAAAACATTGATAACACTTATACAATAATAAAATCCCTTAAAATTGAAATTAATCAAAAAAAGAAATGATCTCTATTTTTCATTTAATTTAAAAAATTATTTTTAATTGGTAGCATTATTGTATATAAAGTTTTTAATGATCCTTGGTATAATCCCAGCTAGATTAAAATCTAAAAGACTTCCAAACAAACCATTACAAGTAATTGATGGTCTTCCACTTTTGGTGCATGTTTTAAAGAGATCTCTGATGTCAAAAAAACTTGATAAGCTTGTTGTTTGTACAGATAGTATAAAAGTCGTAAAATTAGTGAAAAAATATGGTCAAGATGCTTATTTAACAAGTAAAAATATTAAAAATGGAACTGATAGAATTTCTACATTTTTAAAAAAAAATAGTAATAAATTTAAAAACCTAAAATTAATTGTTGATGTTCAGTGTGATGAGATATTTTTAAATCCAACCTATTTAGATAAAGCTATAAATTTTCATCTAAAAAATTTAGATAAATATGATGTTGTTATTCCACACACTTTAACAAATGAGAAAAATAATAAAAATTATGTAAAAATAATTTCAAATCAAGATAACGATATTTTATATCTAACAAGATCAGATGCACCACATGCATTTAGAATGAAGCCCAAACCTTTTAAAAGACATCAGGATTTTGTTACTTTTAAACCAAAATTTATAAATATATTCAAAAATTTAAAAAAAAGAAAATTAGAAGAATATGAAGGTATTGAATTGCTCAGGGTTTTGGAAAATGGCTATAAAATTGGAACACTGAAATTTAAAAATGATAGTTTTTCAATTAATACAAAAAAAGATATAATAAAATCATTACTTTTAATCCAAAAAGATAAATTTAGAAAAAGTTATAAATGAAAGATTTAAGTAAAAAATCTTTTTTAATTTTTGATTTAGATGGGGTTGTTTTCGACTCGAAAAAAAATATGAAATTTGCATGGAATACAACATCAAAAAAATTTCATTTAAATGTAAGTTTTGCAAAATATTTTGATAAAATTGGAATGCCGTTTTTAAAAATTTTAAATTCATTAAAAATCCAACCTAATAAAAAAATTTATAAATTTTTTAAAGAAGCTTCTTTAAAAAAAATTAATTTAATTAAACCTTATAAAAATGTACTAAATGAATTCAGATATTTAAAAAAAAATAAAATTAAATTTGCAATTGTAACCTCTAAAGATTTTAAAAGATCTAAATTTTTATTGAATAAATATAAAATACAACCATCTTCAATCCATTGCCCAACAAAAAAATTAAGAGGTAAGCCTTACCCTGATCAACTATTGCACTCTTTAAAAAAAAACAAAATTAAATTGGAAAATGCTTGGTTTGTTGGAGACACAAAAATAGATTATCTTGCAGCAAGAAGAGCCAAAATTAATTTTATTTTTGCAAAGTATGGATACGGTAGTAGCGATAAATTATACAAATATAAAATCTCTAATTTCAAACAAATTAGAAAGTTTATTGAGGCCTAAAATATAAAATTTATTCTCTATTTGTCCAAGAAATCTTGCCATAATGGAAGCTCATAATTTAAATACAAACAATCTATGTTCTCATTGGTGGCAACTAAATCAATGGGTTTAGTTAATAATCTATTTAAAATCTTTGAAAGTGAATTTACATCATGCGCAAAATGTAAGTTGGAAGCCTTACTAATTGCGGGGATTGGTAATGATGATAAAGATATCAATGAAACTGTTTCTTTTTTATTTACAACAGACTCTAATAACACAGAAGACCCATTTGCAGTGTATACAATATCTGAAAGTTCAAAAGCATCTGAAACTGTACCGTTAAATATTTCGAAATTGGGAAAATTTTTAATAGAAGATTTTATAATCGGTCCGACTTTAAAAAGATGATGTTCTTTAATATATACTTTTTCAAATTCAATATTTGATAATGCAAAAAATTCTAACATTTCCCTTGTTTCAGCTGGAATTATTGAAGTTATTATTAAAATTGATTTTCTCTTTCTCAATATTGATTTTGTAGTATTATTCTTATTTTGATTTTTTAGCAGATAATTAAATCTCTGCGCTTCTATTTTTAATACTTGCTCTGAAGTAAAACCATTTTTGATCATAAGTGATTTACTAAAATCGCTATTTACCCCAACATAAGATGGCATGTTGAGATAGTTATGTATTTTTTTGGAATGGTAGTAATTCATTACATTTGGCCTTACTATTGAATGAATAACTCCTTTGGGTTTAATATTATATTTTTTGGCAATATTATTAAATATTAGTTCCCAAGGCTGAAATTCCATTAAATACAAAGCTTCATTAATTTGGGAGTTTTTTTTGAAAAAATTCAAAGTTTTTTTTTCAAAAATTAATAAATCAAGTAACGAGACTGACATTGAAGTTAACCATTTGCTTTTGATCAAATTAAGATAATCAATCCCCTCAAAAGTAAAAAGATCGTTAATTTTAATTAATTTTAATTTTTTTTTTATTTTAAAAAAATTAATTATAATTTTTTGGAAATCAGAAATTTTAAAATAAGCATCCAAGAAACCAAATGAAGTGAGGTTGTTTCTAATTAATTCATTTTGTTCTCCTAATTTTGAAAAATCCCCAACATATAAAAAAAGCCAATTGTATTTAGCATTTATTAAATTAGAAGCACCCTCAAAGTATTTACTTGAAAAACTATCTTCAAATGATTGACCACCTGGATAAAAATAACTAAATACTACTTTTTTAGATTTACTTTTCTGAGGTGATATTTTTTGTTTTTTTTTTTTATACTCGATCACTAAGTGATAAAATAATGAGCTAATAAAATATTTTTTTACCCAATTTTTAAATGACTTTATTATGTTTTGCTTTTCTTTATAAAATTTAAGCGTAACAATAGAAAGATTTAGTCTATTAGCATTCGTATAGAAAAAAAATTCAATATCTTTTGGCACATTATAAAGATAAACTTTATTTATATTTTCACGTCTAACATAATCAAATATTAAATTTAGTTTGAAAAATTTATACATCAAATTTGTTTTATTGGGTGATGCTTCAAAAAAGTTATTAGATAATAAGTATGAAAAATCCTCATCTTTATCTAGATAGGTTTGTGCTTTTTTAAAAACTTGCTCTTGAAAACTTAGCCATTTTACTCTTAGATCACTTTGATTTTCTTGGAATTCTTTAATTAAAGAAAATTGATTTTTAAACTTATTTTGAACTTTATCTAAAAATATTACATTTGAATATTCTTTAATTTTATTTGTTAACCTAGCATCACTCCCACCAATAATATAAACTTTATCTGCTTCCATAATGTTTTGCTCAGTCTAAAATTTTTACAATTAAAGTGTGTATAAAATATCTTTATTTACTTAAAAATTAACTTAAGCGACGAAAATCCTTATAACACACTGGTCCTTCTAATAGTTGTTCAATAGGTCTTCCTTGTTCACACTCAGCTACCATATCAAAAACTTTATCTAATGCTTCTTCATATCCTTGCAACACACTATCAGTGTGTTCTATACACGCATAAACGCTATTACTTGCCAGGTACCCAAGTTTTAACATTTCTTGAGTTATAAGAGTCTTGTATTCTAAATTAAAATTAGATTGAAATCTCATGCTTAAAAGAGAAGGTATTCCAGATACCACCAAAGGTAACTTATGTTTACTTGCTAGTCTTTTCCATATGGTCGAAATTTTTTTACCAATTTGTGTAATTTTTTCCCATGATTTTTCTCGTTCCATCACCTCAAGTGTTTTTAATGCAGCAGATGGGCCAATTCGCTCAGTCCAAAAAGTGCTACTAATAAAAGTTGATTGTGCTGCATCCATTACTTCACGCCGCCCTATAATGGCAGTTATAGCATAACCATTACCTAAAGCTTTACCAAACATTGCCATATCAGGCTCAACACCATATTTTTTATGTATCCCTCCAAAAGTTTCTCTGAAACCTGTGGTACATTCATCAAAAATAAGTACGATGCCTTTTGCAGAGGCAAGTTTTCGTACTTTTTGCAAAAAATTATTCTCTGGATCAGCGCTACGCACAACCTCCATCTTAATAACACCGATATCATGCTTTGAAACTAGGGCCTCTAGTTCATCTAGTCGATTATAATTAAATGTGAATACTGTATTTTTTAAATTGCGCGGTACACCTTTTGGCTCAAGTCCAGGCATTAAGTGACCATCTAACTCTTTCTGATCACTCAAATTAGCTGAAAGATACCAATCATGCCAACCATGATAACCACATACTGCTACCTTATCAAGACCAGAGGCAGCTCTAGCAATACGTATTGCAATCGCATTTGCTTCACCACCACTTCTTGCAAAACGAGTCATATCAGCCCAAGGATGCATAGCTATTATTTTTTCTGCTAAAGAAACTTCCTCCGGACAATTTAAAGTTGACATATTTCCATTTTTAATTACTTTACTAACAGCCTCATCTACTTCAGGGTGCCCATAACCTAGAGTATTAGTTCCAATGCCCATGATAGACATATCAATTAATTCATGTCCATCTAAATCCCATACCTTACAACCTTGTGCTTTACTATAATAAGCTGGCCATTTTTCTGGCAAAAACATTTCAGGCCTTTTAGACAACAACATATTTCCTCCAGGTATTATTTTTTTTGCTCTTTTATAAAGCTTTTGTCCTGTACTTATTTGTGAACCTTCATTATTCTTAATTTTCTGGTTCGCTAAAAACAATTCCGGTTTTTGTTTATATAACTCTAAGACTTGTAGCCAATTAAAATTTATGTCAGGTGAAAAATGTTCAAATATGTTTTTAATTACTTCTAAATCTTCCAGCTCATCAACAGTCCATCTAAGTTGAGATAAATCCTCATCATATTTTAAAGATGATTTTACAAAATTTTTTGATGTCCGAATATAGGATGTAACATGCTCTTTATCAAATTTTGAAATCGTTTCATCATTTGCTTTTTCAATTGATTTAAAACTCATAACTTCAACATCAAGACCATCTGGATATGTTCTGGGGTCTGTATTGGAAAAATAATCTACATTAGAATTTTTAAAACTTTTAATACATCGATCTACCATCTCTGAATCTATTAAAGGACAGTCTGCGGTAATTCTAACAACCACATCTGCACCAATAAACTTAGCAGACTCTTTATATCTTTCTAATACATTTAGTTCATTACCTCTGGTGCATATATAGCCTAATGACTCTACAAGTGATTGTAATTTATCATCCTCAGGATTTTTTGTTGTTGTAACTACGATTTCATCTAATTCATTACATTGAGATAATCTAGTCAAAACTAACTCGATCATTGGTTTACCAACAATAGATCTTAATACCTTTCCTGGTAATCTAGTAGAAGTCATTCTTGCCTGTATCACTGCTACTACTTTCATAAATTTACTAGATTAAATTTTTTCAATATGCTCACATTATTATTTTATCACAAGTAGTTCTTGTATATTTCACAATTATCAAAATTACTTATCTAAAATTAAATTCCAAGAAACTGGAGTACCTTTTGAAACATCAGACTTAACACATCTGCCTAATAACATTTCATAGTACTTTGGTAAAAGTCCCTTTCCAGGACGAATTCTGCGCAGATTCTTTGTAGTTAAAACTTCGCCAGCTTTCATATTTTCTGCTATATATAATGAGCGCCTTTCTAAGCGTGACTGTTTCTCCGCTTCTGTTGCTCCATATCTAATTTTACCAAGCGCTTGATAAGCACGCTCAGTCTCACTAACCAAAGAGGTCATTTCATGTGGCTCTATCGAAAATGCAGAGTCAACACCCCCATCTGAACGAGACAATGTAAAATGTTTTTCTATAACTGTTGCTCCTAAACCTACAGATGCTATAGCAACACCAATTCCTAATGTATGATCTGACAACCCAACATCACAAGCAAATAAATCACGCATGTGCGCAATAGTGAGTAAATTAGTATTTTCTGGTGAGGCAGGATAAGTACTTGTACACTTAAGTAACACTAAATTTTTACAGCCTGAACTGCGCGCTACATCAACTGCCTCACTTATCTCAGAAATAGTGGCCATACCTGTTGAAATAATTAATGGTTTTTTTGTACTTGCAGCTTTTTTAATTAAAGGTAAATCAATACATTCAAAAGAAGCGATCTTGTATGCTGGAACATCTAACGTTTCCAAAAAATCTATTGCGGACTCGTCAAATGGTGAGCTAAAACATAACAAGTTTTTAGATTTTGCATGTTTCATAATAGGTTCGTGCCATTCCCACGGAGTATATGCCAACTTATACAGATCATGCATAGCTTGACCTTTCCATAAAGACTTTGGATCATCAATAAAAAATTCACCTTCTTTAAGGTCTAAAGTCATAGTGTCAGCTGTATAAGTTTGTAGTTTTATCGCATGCACACCAGCGTCTGCGGCGGCATCTACTATCGATAATGCTCGATCCAACGATTGGTTATGATTCCCTGACATTTCAGCAATAATAAAGGGTGCTGTATTCAATCCTATTGATCGTGTTCCTATTTTAAACATTTTATTGAGACATCTTATTTTTATAAACATCAAGCTTAAATGCAAGACTAAAATCACGAGCAAGATTTAGAGCCTCTTTTGAAGTATTTCCCTTAGCAACTATTTTCCCAATACGATCTGTGCCTTTTCTTAAACGAGAAACAGTTTCCCCAGGTTTAGATGTTACTTCCCATTCTAAAATATTGGGATTATTTCTTAAATCTTCAGAAATTTGATAGCTTTTCATTACTCCATCTTCACGAGACTCAAGAATAAAAGCTGCGCAAGGTTTTGAAAATTTACTAGATAGATCTGGCTTTATTCCGCAAGCTATTTGCACTGCTGCTCGAGTAAAGTCTATTCCGGTATGATAAAAAACTAACTCAGGTAAACAGGTTGCTCCAATTCGAGCACCAACCTCGATGATTTTTGGATTTCCATCTTTATCAAAAATTAAATCAATATTTGATGGTCCATTTTCAATTCCCAATGCGTTAACACAAGCTTTGATTGCTTCTTCAGCTTTAAGAAGAGCTTCTTTGGGAAGGGTTGAGGGGAATGAATGTGCCAAAGGTATCATATAAGGTGGTTTACTCATCTCATCGTCATGTACTAATACCATGCTACACTCGCCTTCAATACTAAATGCCTGCGCACCAAATTCAAGTCCTTCAATATACTCCTCAACTATTAGATTTTTTGATCTTGAATAACGAGATGCTTCATTAAAAGCATAAGACACCTCATTTTGATTGTTAGCTCGAACAATTCCTCTACTAGCAGAACTATCAGGAGCTTTAATAATACATGGAAAACCGATCTGTTTAGCTGAGATCAAAGCTTCATCTATTGAGTCAATTACTTTAAATTTTGGTTGTGGAATTTGAAATCTCTCAAAAGCTTTTCTCATAAGTATTTTATTACTACAACGTTCTGCTACTTCACTGCCTGATCCTTTTAATCTAAGTTCGTCCACAACAGCTCCAACTGCTGGTATGCCAATATCGCTTTGCATTGTTAAAGCACCAACAATTGAATACTTTTTTGCTGCTTTAACTATTGATTTGATATCTAATACATCAATAGGAAGTGGCATATCAGCTAATTTCATACCTTGACCATTTGAATCTCTATCAACAACTATTACATTCAATCCAATAGATTTGGCTGCTAGAATTGCAGGTATCTGACCAAATCCACCTCCCACTACCATGAAATTTTTTTTTAAATTGTAGAAATAGACAATTTTTTTAGTATCAGCATAAGTTTTTGTAAATCCAATTTTTTCAAAAACTCTGGAAGATGCAATATTACCTTGTTTAACTTCAGCAATAAATTCAATATTTTTTTGACCTTTAAATTTTATAAGTATTGTTTCGAGCAAAATAGTGCCAAGTTTTTTTCCTCTGGCAAAATCTGCTAAAGAAAAATTTATGTACCATTTACCAAATTTTTTATCTAATCGAACTTGCCCAATTGGTAATCCATTCTTGTTTTCAAAAATGAAAAATTTACAATTTTCTTTATCATTTAAACGAGAGTATAGCCAATTACGATGGTTTTCTTCTGATATATGTTCTGTATTAAAACCGTTTGAACGAACTACTGGATCATTTGCCCAATCTAATAATAGTTTCTCATCTTCTTTTTTAGCTAAGCGAGGTTTGAGACTAGTAGAAGAATTTATCTTTTCAAAATTTTGCACTATCAAAATAAGCTCCAATTATTTGGATCAATTAACAATTTATCATCTGACTTCATAAAAGACCAGTCTAGTTTTATTGGATTAAATTTTGATAATTGAATAAGATCTTTTAAATGATTAAAGCTATCAACACCAATTATTACATGGTCAATCTCATCAAGAGATAAAGGGTAGGACAAACATACTTCAGCAGCACTTAAATTATTTTTTTTTAATTCATAAAACCATCTATCCCAAAGAATTTTCCACTTATTAAATTTAGAAGGAATTTTATGATTAGGCATTAACAACAAGCCTTGAAGAAATGTTGAGCGTGTATGTACTTCAATTTTGGCACGATTTAATTTTGATAACCATCCACTTGTTTCAATTCGTCTATCAATTATATTGAGTGGAGCTTGGACAATATCAATTTTAAATAAATCTATAACTTGATCAATCTCTGAACAGTCATAAACTGAAATACCTAGTTTTTTAACCAGCCCATTTAATTTTAATTTATAAAGTGCATTAATTAATCTTTTTCCAGATTCTCCTAAAAGATCTTTTGGTTGATGTAACAACAAACCATAAAGTGAGTTAATTTTCAAATGATTTAGAGAGCTTTTAATCATACTTTCTACCCACCCATCTATATTAATATTTCTATCTGGTAGTGGAGGTAATTTAGAAACAATATTAAAATTTGAGCTCCCAATTTTTCCAATTAGTTTCTGACTATCCCCATATGCAATCGCAGTATCAATTAGATTAATATTGTATTCTTTTGCCAATTGAATAATTTTTTTTGCCTCTAGAAGATTTATCTTGCCAGTTTCATTAGCAACACCATAGTTCATACCAAACTGAACAGTTCCTAAGCCTAACTTACTCATTTAAGGTTTTTTTTAAAACAGATATGGCATAACAATTGTTTCTATCTTCTTTTATCCAATTTTCATTCTCATTGATAACCTTATGAGATTCGGAAACTAGGTTATGAGAGACACATTTATAATCAGGATGCCAATCAAATAATTTTCTATAATCCATTTTATATGAAAATACACCTGGATAATGATGATATTCTCTTACAAATGGAGTAGCTGAATAAAAATCATGAATGATAATGTATCCAGAGTTTTTTAAAACTCTATCTGTCTCTTTTGCAATTTGGAAAAGGTCACTTCGGTCACATAGATATAGACAAGAACCAAATGCCACAAAATCAAATTTTTTATCTTCAAAATTTAAAATATCGGCTGTTCCTTTAATTACTTTCACTTCTTTATTGTTTGCAAATTCAATTGCTTTTTCAGATGGTTCTATACCGTAACAATTCAGTTTTAAATTATCTGTAATCCAATGTAATCGTTTTCCATCTCCACAACCAACCTCTAGGAATTGTAAATTTTTATTATCTTTGTTGTCTAAAAGATTTGTTAATGCGTTAATAATTGGATCTTGCAAATCCATTCTACGATTTTGTATTTTTAAGTGATTACGTTCAAACCAAGCATTACCCTCCTCTTCTAAAAAAATTTCTTTTTGTTTTTTTTTCATATTTTTTTTATTCCTGATACTAAAGATTGAATAACTTTATCCTGTTGTTCGTTTGATAATGTAGGATATATAGGGAGGCTAATTGCTTCTTGATAAAATTTTTCCGCTACAGGAAAATCCTCTTTTTTAAACCCTAGATTTTCATAGTATGGATGACGGTGGACCGGGATATAGTGAAGATTTACAGCAATATTATCTTTCCAAAATTTATCATAAATTTTTTTTTGTATTAATTCTCCATTCTTTTTTTCAAAACATACGGGGTATAGATGATAAGAAGAATAAACTTCTTGATGCTGATGTGGTATTTTAATTGATAAATTTTTGAATTCTTTATCATATTTTTTTGCAATTTTGTGACGAGCTTTAATATAATCATCTAATCTTTTTATCTGACTTAAACCTAGAGCAGCTTGAATATCATTCATTCGATAATTAAAACCTAACTCTATTTGTTGATAATTCCAAATTTCATTTTTTGGACGTTGATGCATTAATGATTTATTATATGTAATACCATGAGTTCTAAGTCTATACATTTTGTCTGCAAGATCTTTATTATTTGTAAGTGCCATACCACCCTCTCCAGTGGTAATTATTTTAACTGGATGAAAACTAAAGACAGTAATATCGCTATGCTTACATGAGCCTACCTTAATTTGATTATATGATGCACCAATCGCATGGGAAGCGTCTTCGATAATGTTAAAACCGTATTTTTTTGATAGCTCATGAATAGCTGGCATCTCAGAAGGTTGACCAGCAAAATGAACTGGAATTACAATTTTGGGTAATTTATCATCCTGTTCGGCTTTCTTTAATTTTTCGGATAATGCATCCACACTAATATTGTAAGTATTTGAATTAATATCAACAAAGTCTACTTCAGCACCACAATACCTAGCACAATTAGCACTAGCTACAAAAGTATTTGGTGAAGTCCACAAATAATCACCTTTATCAAGTCCTAAAGCAAGGCAGGCAATATGTAATGCACTTGTTGCACTATTAACAGCAACTGCATTTGAAGAACCACAATAATCTGCTATATATTTTTCAAATTTTGGTACTGTAGGGCCTTGAGTTAAAAAATCTGATCTTAATACTTTTTCAACCTCAGCTATATCATCTTCTGTAATTTCTTGACGACCATAAGGTATCATACTTTATATTTTTTTAGAAAGACTCATGTTGGAATTAATCCATTTCTTAAGATCTTCTTTTGTCATCCATTCTGAATTGTTATTACTACTATACACAAAATTAGAAGAAACTTTTATGCCATTCTTTATACGTTTTGTATCTTTGGACCAATTATTAATTTGAGGTAAAATTTTATAATATCCTGGATATTCATATGTATAATCTGCATCTTCGACGCTTATCATTTGTTCGTGTAATTTTTCACCTGGACGGATACCAACTATTCTATACTTAGCTTTTGGTGCAATTGCAGAAGCAATATCGGTTACCTTTATAGAAGGAATTTTTTTAACATAAATTTCACCACCTTTCATATCATCAAAAGTATGCCAAACTAACTCAACACCACTTTGTAATGAAATCATAAACCGCGTCATACGCTCATCAGTTATTGGTAACTCATTTTTATCTTTTATTGATAAAAAAAACGGAATTACTGAACCTCGTGATCCCATAACATTACCATATCGTACAACAGCAAAAGAAGTTCTATGACCCGCCGCATATGACGAATTACTTGCTATAAATAATTTATCTGATGCTAATTTACTTGCACCATAAAGATTTATTGGACTGCTGGCCTTGTCTGTTGATAAAGCTACCACACGTTTTACTCCCTGGTCTATACAAACATCTATTAAATTCATTGCACCATTTATGTTTGTTTTTACACACTCAAAAGGATTGTATTCTGCTGTTGAAACTATCTTTGTTGCTGCTGCGTGCACAACATATTCCACACCATTCAAAGCTCTATGTAAACGACTCTTATCACGAACATCACCTATAAAAAAACGAACTCGATTATCATCCTTAAATTGCTTTTCCATTTCCCATTGTTTCATTTCATCACGCGAGAATATTATTAACCGTTTTGGATTATATTTTTTTAGTGTAAGTGGTACAAACGACCTACCAAAAGAGCCTGTGCCACCAGTAATTAAAATAGAGGAATTTTTTAACATAATTACTACTTAAAATTTTTTGGGTTCTCACGAAATTGATTATTTAAATCAATCAATTCATTAAATGTGCCTTGTGTTTTTAGCTCGCCTCTTTCTAATAAATAAATCATATCACATTTTTTTACTGTACTCAAACGATGTGCAATCATAATAATAGTTATGTTTTTACTTATTTTGTGAACTTCTTCCATGACTTCTTTTTCTGTAAAATTATCCAAAGCACTGGTTGCTTCATCTAATATTAACACTTTTGGATTATGATACAAAGCTCTAGCTATTCCTATACGCTGTCGCTGACCTCCAGAAAGTCTTATACCGCGCTCACCAACTTTAGTTTGGTATTGATTAGGTAATTCTTCAATAATAAAATTATGCAGATTAGCAATTTTTGAGGCATTAATGACTGACTTTTTATTTATACTGTTATAATCTACACCAAAAGCAATATTTGCTTCAACAGTATCATCAGCTAAATAAATCTGTTGAGGAACATAACCGATAGAATTTTGCCAAGAACGCAAATTATTCTTATTAATAACTTGACCATCAACTTCTAGTCTACCTTGTTGAGCTTCAAGCAAACCAAGAATGATATCAACTGTGGTTGTTTTGCCACTTCCAGTAGTGCCAACTAAACCTACGGTAGATCCAGCCGGTATTCTTATATTTAAATTTTTTAACGCTGTTCGAGATGAATTTGGATAATTATAGTGGATGTTATCCAAAATAATGAAATCATTTAATTTAAGAAGCTCTCTATCTTTTTTAATTATTTGAGATTGCAGACTAATCAAATCTTTATGAAGAATATTTAAAGCCGGGACAATAAAGCGTAATTTTGTTATGGCGAGATAAATTTGTTGTAAAGCAGGTATTAGGCGATAACCAGCAAATGCATAAAGAGCAATTACTGGCATTACGGATAAAAATGAACTGGTTTTAGCCATTAAATATAAAACTAAGGCTAGCATGCCACCAAAAGTTATAATTTCAATGACAAAACGTGGCATAAGACCTATTGCTCCTGCCATAGCTTGATACTTTGAATAATTTTTTGCTGGTAGCGAAAAACGTTTAACATAAGTTTGTTCTAAACCCCCAACTTTAACCTCTTTAACTGCGCCAAAAGCTTCTGTCACAATAGAGAACCTCATTTCATTAGCTTTTAAACGATATTCTCCATATCTATTTATAATTCCACGTGTGAATTTAAAAACTACCAAATAAGCAGAACCAATTGTTATGCATGAAATAAATGCAAGTTTTGGTTCGGTTAAAACAATTAATATAATTAAGGCAATTGATACAGCGCTATGAGATAGAAGAATGAGCATTGGGCTTATTGCATTTGAAACAACTAAATTAACCTCAGATAAAATATTTTTTCCAAGATCCGCACTGTTGCGATTCAAAAACCAACTGTAAGGCTGATGCAAATAACCTTCAATAAGTCTTTTACCAATGCTGTACTCACGCATTGTTGTAAAATTTATCTGCAAATAAACCATAAATGCCTTAAAAATAAGAGAAAAAACTAATAATGCAAAAACCAAAATGCCTAATACAAAAAGAAAATCTTGATTATTTTCAATGCCAAAATTTTTTGAAATTTCAAACATATTTTTTAGAATTATATTGGTTTCAATTATATCTGGATTAGTTAAAACAGCGATAAAAGGCAATATCGATGCTACACCTGCCATATCCAATAGAGCCATAAAGATTATCAATACTAACAATAAAAAAGCATGCTTACGCTCTTCAGATGTAAGAAGAAAAATAATTTTTTTTAAAATTTGCATTTAACCTTAAGAAAATTTTTATATGTTTTAATAAGCCCTTCTTCTAAATTGACTCTAGGTTTAACACCAATTAGATTTAAAATATTACTATTAATAAATTTTCTTGGGCTTCCATCAAGTTTACTTGTATCTAATTTAATTTGACCTTTATAACCAACCACTTTTTTTATCATCTCAGAAAGTTCCTTGATAGTTAACTCAAAACCACTTCCCACATTTATATGACTACACATTGGCTTTGTATATTTTTCATAGATTTCTTTCTCCACATTCATTATATGAATAGAGGCATCAACCATATCATCAACAAATAAAAATTCTCTTTTTGGTTTTCCTGTGCCCCAAATTATTACATTTGGTAAATTTTGAATTTTTGCTTTATGAAAACGATAAATTAGTGAAGGGATAACATGGCCTTTTTCTGAGTCATAATTGTCACCAGGACCATAAAGGTTTGTTGGCATAACACTGCGATAGTCAATTCCTTGAGTTTTGCCAAATTGTCGATTGTAACTTTCACAAAGTTTAATACCTGCAATTTTAGCAATTGCATAAGGTTCATTGGTTGACTCAAGTAATCCAGTCAATAAAGCATTTTCTTTCATAGGTTGATCGGCATTTTTGGGATAAATACAACTTGATCCTAAAAATAATAATTTCTTTACTCCACTTTTAAAAGCGGAGTGAATGATATTGTTTTGAATCATTAAATTTTCATAAATAAATTCAGCCGGGTAATCATTATTTGCTTGAATTCCACCAACTTTTGCTGCTGCTAGATATACTTGATCAATTTTTTGTTTTTTAAAAAAATTATGAACATCAGCTTGGTTAATCAAATCAAGCTCTTTTCTTTCTTGAGTGATTATCTCTACTTCACTTTTTTTTTTTAAAGCACGAACTAAACCAGACCCAACCATACCTTTATGTCCAGCTATATATATTTTTAGATTAGGCATAAAAAATTATAATGAATTTAAAAAATTTTTAAGTATTAATAAGTTGATCATTTTTTGCTAACTTTAAATCCTCATCAATCATTTCTTTGACCAATTTTTCGAAAGTTATTTTGGGTTTCCAGTTTAATTTTTCTTTGGCTTTACTTGGATCACCTAGCAAATTTTCTACTTCGGTTGGTCTAAAATACTTTGGATCTATTTTAATTGTTTCTTCACCATTAATTAAACCTACCTCTTTTAAGTCTTTTCCTTTCCATTCTATGGTCATATTTAAAATTTTTACTGCAGTATTAATAAATTCTTTCACAGAGTATTGTTTTCCTGTTGCAATAACAAAATCATCAGGTTTTTTTTGTTGCAGCATAAGCCATTGTGCTTTCACATAATCCTTAGCATGTCCCCAATCTCTTAATGAATTTAAATTTCCAAGATACAATTTTTTTTGTAATCCTAATTTAATACGTGCCAAAGCTCTTGATATTTTACGGGTTACAAAAGTTTCTCCTCTAACTGGAGATTCGTGATTAAACAAAATACCATTACAAGCATAAATCCCATAAGCTTCTCTATAATTAACAGTAATCCAATAAGCATATAATTTTGCAACTCCATATGGGCTCCTCGGATAAAATGGAGTTTTTTCATTTTGAGGTGATTGGCTGATTAACCCATATAGCTCAGATGTTGAAGCTTGATAAAATTTTGTTTTTTTTTCTAGTTTTAAAATACGAATAGCTTCCAAGATTCTTAGGGCACCTAAAGCATCAGAGTTAGCAGTGTATTCTGGTTCCTCAAACGAGACGGCAACATGGCTTTGAGCTGCTAAATTATAGATTTCATCTGGTTGAACTTCCTGAACAATTCTAATTAGTGAAGTTGCATCTGTTAGATCACCATGATGCAATATAAATTTTCTATTAGCTTCATGAGGGTCCTGATACAAATGATCTATTCGGTCTGTGTTTATTAAAGACGTTCTTCTTTTAACACCATGAACTTCATAATCTTTGCTGAGTAAAAGTTCTGCAAGATATGATCCATCCTGTCCTGTAACTCCAGTTATAAGAGCTTTTTTCATATAAATTATTTAATTAATTACCATCTATATATTAATAATACCACAAGTATAGATATCTAATAAATAAAAATAGGCAATTGTGTGTCCAGGATAATTTCAGTAATCATAAAATTAAAGATTAATTCTTGAAGTTTTTTAAAAACTTAATTGAATAAATTGTTTTTGGTTTTTAATTTTCCAAATTCTTTTTTGATTTAGTATTGATAAAAATTTTTTATGACTATTTCCAGTTCCAAAATATTGCAATGGTTTAAACCTATATTTTTTATTTTTAAATTTATTTATTAGATTATTAATTTTTGAATAATCATTTAAAGAAATTACAGACTCTATTTTAGCTCTATTTTTTTGTCTAGAACCCAAGTCAATTGTTGGGACACCATAATATGGTGCCTCCATGATACCTGAGCTTGAGTTTCCTATTATAAAGTTTGAATTTTTTAACAATGATAAATAATACTCAAATCTCATTGAAGGCAATATCTTTAAATTTTTTAAATTTTTCTTTTTTAAAAAAAGAATTTTTTTTAATATAATCTCATTACCGTGATCATTATTTGGTAGCAAAATAACATAATTAAATCTACTTTTTTTAATTGAATTTAAAAGTGACTGAATTTGATATTCAATTTTTTTCAACTCTGTTGTAACTGGATGAAATATACAAATTGCATAATTTTCAAATTTAATATCATACCTTTTTTTTACCAATGAAAAATTAGGAAGTTTCTTTTTTAAAATTATATCTACATCTGGGGATCCAATTGTAAAAATATTATTGTTTGTCTCTCCCATTTGTAAAAGTCTACGTTTAGCAATTTTATTTGTTACAAAATGTAAATGAGATAATTTAGATATTGAATGTCTGATAATTTCATCAATAGTTCCAGAAATTTCTCCTCCTTCAATATGAGCAACTTTAATATTATTTAAACAACCAGTAATCGCTCCAGCAAGCGACTCTACTCTATCTCCATGGACAACAAGTAAGTCAGTATGATTATTTAAAATAAAATTATTTATACCCCTAATTGTATTGGCCAAAATAATATCCATGCTTGCATTTTTTGACTGGTTACTAAATCTATAACAATTTTGAATCTTATCTTTATTTATTTCGTCTTTTGTATAACCATACTTTCTAACATTATGCATACCTGTAATGATTAGATTGGTTTTAAATTTATGTTTATTTTTTTTTTGTAATTCCAAGATAAGTGATTTTATTTTACCATAATCAGCCCTGGTACCAGTGATGAATGTAATTGTTTTCACTTAACAAATTTTTTTTTTATTTGTATATTTTTTTTAATGTTAATTGCTGCTTTTTTTCCAATTATATTTTTAAAATCTTTTGCAAGAAAATCTCCATTTCCAGGTCTTTTTAGACAAATATTTTTTTTACTAAGTATTGTTCCCTTATTAATAAATTCACTAGACACTACTGAGGCAAATGCAAAATTCATTGTTACTTTCTCTTCATTTATTGGCTCTTTTTTTCCAGGTACAGTAGAGGGAATAAGCTTAGAGGCATTTATTAATTCCCTTAATTGATATCTATCCATTGAACAAGATACATCAGGTCCCTTTCTGTCATGAGTGTCCACATAATGCTTTTCAATTATTTTTGCACCCAAAGTAAGTGCTGCATAAGATGCATATAAACCAACTGTATGATCTGAATAACCAATTATATTATTTTTAAAAGTTTTTTTCATTATGGTGATTGAATTTAATCTGCTCTTTTCTAAAGGTGTTGGATAAACATTAGTACAATGCATAAGTGCTAAAGGAATTTTTTTTTTATTAATATAATTTACTGTTCTTTTAAGGTCATTTAGATAACTCATACCAGTGCTCATAATTATAGGTTTTTTAAATTTACAGACATATTTAATAAGATCTAAATTGTTCCACTCACCAGATCCTATTTTAAAAGCAGGAACATTAAATTTTATTAACCTATCTACAGCTGCCTTGGAAAAAGGTGTGCTAATAAAAATTTTTTTTTTTGATTTAATATATTTCATAAGTTTTTCTTCATCGTTTTCTGATAAAGAGCAACTCTTAATTATTTTATAAATAGAATGATTTGAATTTCCAGGAATTGTTTTGAGTGCCTCTAGTGACATTTCTTCGTCTGGTATATGTGTTTGATGTTTTAAAATTTCTGCACCAGACTTAATAGCACTATCTGCAATAGCTATAGCATGATTTAAATTACCGTTGTGGTTAATTCCAATTTCAGCAATTATCAATGCATCTTTATTAGGCCCGATCTCTCTTCCAGCAATTTTAAATTTCATTTTTCAATTTTTAAATATTTTTTACTTAGAAATTTTGCTAATTCATAATCTTCTTTATCATCTATATCAATACTATCAATTCTACTCATTAAATAATAACCAGATTTTTCAAAAGTTAATTTTTTTTTCTTAATAAAATCATTTGCATAAAAAATATAAATAGCGCCATTTGGAGAATAAATTTTCTTTAAATTTTGCCTATTATTAGTAATTAATTTATCGTTAAAATAAGGGTCTAAAGTATTTTTGGTTTTTCTAAAGGATTTAAAAAAATTTTTATTCTCAGAAACGCTTAGTAAAGATCTAAATTTTTTTTTCACAAAAATTGATATAGCTGCATCAATGTGATTATTATTTCTGAAAGGAGATGTCGGCTGTAAATAAACAATAATATATTTTTTTAAAGAATCCTTAAGATGATTTTTTATAAAATCAAATATTACTGAATTTGCAGATGCAGAATTAGTGCTTAAAGACTTTTTTCTCTTAATTAAATCTATTTTATACTTCTTTCCTTTGCTTAAAATTTCATCAGAGTCTGATGATAGATAAATTTCATCGATAAACTTTGATTTTTTTGCACCTAAAATTGCTAATTCAAATAAAGAAAAATTATTTAATTTTTTTAAATTTTTATTTTTAAGATCCTGAGAGTTTTTTTTTGCTGGTATAAAACCAATTATTTTAATTCTTTTTTTATTCATTCTTAATGTTCTATGATATAACAAATTTTTTTAATATGCGAACAATTGCAAGAATTGATATAAAAAATAACTATGTGATAAAAGGAATTAATCTTGAAGGATTAAGAAAAATTGGAGATCCAATTGATATAGTTAAACAGTATTATTCAGATGGTATTGACGAATTATTAATAATCGACTCTGTCGCAAGTCTTTATGGAAGAAATAACTTATTTGATTTAATTAAAAATATTACGAAAGATATATTTGTACCAATTACTCTTGGTGGTGGAATAAGATCACTTAAAGATATAGAAAATGCTTTAAATTCTGGGGCTGATAAAGTTGCTATAAATTCTATGGCATTAGAAAATCCAAACTTTTTATCTGAAGCAGTATCAAATTTTGGTGAGTCAACAATTCTGGTCAATATAGAAGCAAAAAAAATTTTAGATAATAAATGGGAGCCTTATAAGTTTTGTGGTAGAGAAAAAACAAATCTGGATGTTTGTGATTGGATTAATGAGATACAAAAAAAAGGATGTGGTGAAATATTGCTAACTTCAATAGATAATGAGGGAACGGAAACAGGTTTTGATATTGAACTAATAGATAGTGTTGAAAACATAATAAAAAAACCATTAATAGTGTCGGGGGGATGTGGTAGTTTGAAACATATTGAAAAATTAAATAAAAAGTTTCAAAATGTATCTATAGCTATAGCCTCTGTTTTACACTACAAAACTTTAGAAATTTCTGAAATTAAGAAAATTTTATCATGAAATGTATAACTATAATTGATTATGGAATGGGAAATATTAAAAGTCTTTATAATTGTCTAAAATTTTTAGGATATGATCCAGTTTTATATTCAGAGTATAAAAATATTAAATCAAATATTTGTATTTTGCCTGGCGTCGGTGCTTTTAACCAAGCAATGAAATTGCTTAAAGAAAAAAAAATTTTAGATGATTTAAAAATTTATGTCAAAAATGAAAACAATATTCTTTTGGGAATTTGCTTAGGAATGCAGTTGTTTTTTGAAGAGAGCTCGGAAAACTCTAATACAATCGGTTTAGGATATATTGACGGAAAAGTAAAAAAACTATCTACAAATAAAGATGATATACTTCCCAATGTTGGTTGGTTTGAAACAAGTATTAAAGGAAATAAAGCATTTAATTATCTGAAAGAGTTTGATAAACAAAAATTTTACTATGTACATTCTTATGTTGCTGAGCCAATCAATAATAAAAACCAGATTGCAACTTCTAACTATAATGATAAGAGTTTTTGTGCTATGACAGTAAAAAATTCTAACATTATAGGTACTCAATTTCATCCTGAAAAAAGTTCCTATATAGGATTAGAATTTCTAGAAACTTTAATTAAAAACTCAATAAATTAAAAATGAAAAAAAATTTTTCAATGTATGGTTTGCCTGAAGATGTAATTTTTTGTTCAAAGTGTGTTATGAGCAATCAAAGACCTCAAAGTGTTGTAGAGTTCAAAAATAGTAGTAACCAAAAATTTGGATTAAATATTGATGCTAACTCATCTATTTGTGATGCATGCAATTATAATGAAACAAAAAAGAAAATTGATTGGAAAAAAAGAGAGGATGAATTGCTAAAATTATTGGAAAAATTTAGAAAGCCAAATGGTTATGATTGTGTTATTCCAGGAAGTGGTGGCAAGGATAGTGCCTATACAGCTCACATTTTAAAATATAAATATGGAATGAATCCACTAACAGTAACCTGGGCTCCACACATGTATACTGATATTGGTTGGAAAAATTTTGATAATTGGATTAAAGTTGGGGGCTTCGACAACATTCTGTTTTCACCTAACGGCAAGGTTCATAAATTATTAACTAAATTAGCATTCAAAAATTTACTACATCCATTTCAACCTTTCATAATTGGACAAAAAATTATCGGGCCATTAATTGCTCTAAAATTTAATATCCCTCTTATTTTTTATGGAGAAAATCAAGCTGAATATGGAAATGCAGTTGAAGAAAATGCAAATCCTCAGATGGATAGTAAGTTTTTTTCTCAAAAAAATAATTCAGAAATTATTTTGGGTGGTGAAAAATTATCTAACATATTGAATAAATTTAAATTTAGTTTGAATGATTTTGAACCATATATAGCCCCTAAAATTGATGATTTGATTGATAAAAAAATTGAGCAAAGGTATTTAGGATATTACCTCAAATGGGATCCCCAAGAGTGCTATTATTACGCAGCAAAAAATACTGGGTTTAGACCAAATACTGAACGAACTGAAGGATCTTACTCAAAATACTCGAGTATTGACGATAAAATTGACCCATTTCATTATTTTCTAACACACATAAAGTTTGGTTTAGGAAGAGCGTCTTACGATGCAGCTCAAGAAATAAGAAATGAAAAAATTACTCGAGAAGAAGGAATTAACCTAGTCAAAAAATATGACAGTGAATTTCCTAAAAAATATTTTAAAGAATTTTTAGAATACATTGAAATTGATGAGCAAGAGTTTTTTTCAACTATAGATAACTTTAGATCACCCCATCTTTGGAAAAAAGATAAAGAAGAATGGAGACTCTTAAAAAAGATATATTAATAAAATTTAAACAAAGACATAGTCTTTGAAATTTATGCAAAATATAAGTCAGTCCAATTAAGTTATTATTAATAATTGGTAGTATTTAATCATATTAAGTCTAGATAAGCTCTTGATACCAAAATAACTAAATAATTAATTTAAATAATTAAGGAATCAAAGTGCCTACTCATAAAAGAATAATTTCTAATTCAATTCGAAAATATCTATAAATTTTGTCAAGTTTTTCATTAACCAATATATTTTTGCATTTGAATATAAATTTTTATTGTTAGATAATTGAAAAGTTAAATTTTCTAGAGATTTTTTATTAAAAAAATTTAATAAATTTTCAGTAATCAATTCTTTGTTAAATTCTTTCTTTTCTTTAAGCCATGCATTTAATGGAATAATATATCCTATTTTTTTTCTTTCAATAAATCTTTTTGGATAGCCCTTAGTAAATAAAATTCTTTTTAAAATTAATTTTTGATTATTTTGTTTTTTGATTCGATCATTTAGATTCAAAGAATAATTATAAATATCTTTATCTAAAAAGGGTACTCTGGCTTCTATGGAGTTGGCCATCATCATTTTATCAGATCTCAATAAAAGAGATTGTAAATGTGTTTGTGTTTCAAAAACTTGAAATTTTTTTAATTTATTGCTCACATTAATTTTATCAAAAATACTAATTCTATTAAAATGAGGGTCTCCAAATTTATCTGACCTTAGCTCATCAAACAATTTTATATCCATTTTGGTCCTTAAAAAAGCACCATTTTTTATTAAATCTATTTTTTTGGATCTTTTTTTTAAAATATTTATATATCTCTCATAGCCAAAAAAAAGCTCATCCGCGCCCTCCCCCGTCAAAAGAACAGATACTTTTTTTTGTGCAATTTTAGATATTTGATATATTGCTAAAGAGTGGGGATGATTAATTGGTTCGTCCAAGAAGTATAATGCTTTATCAAAATTTTTATCAAAAAAAAATTTGCTGTGATTAATTTTTTTTAAATCAAGACTTAATTTTTTAGCAACTATACCAGCATATTTAAATTCATCATTTTTAAAATTTTTAAAAGAACTAAAAAATAAATTTTTTATTTTTTGCTGATTTAAAGCTAGCTCTGCAATTAAAGTGGAGTCAATTCCCCCACTTAATTGAATCCCTAAATGAGCATCACTTTGTAGTTGAAGTTTTATACTTTTATTCAATAGATCATTTACATTATTTGTTGCATCATTAATGCTATCTTTGTTGTTATTTTCTTTAAATTCATAATAATTAATATTCTCTAATCTTAGAAATTTTCGATTAAGATCAATTTTGTAAACTTTGCCTGGCTCAAATTTAAAAATATTTTTTACTAATGTTTCTTTTCCTGAGACATATTTATAAAACAAAAACTCATTAAGAACATTTTCATTTAATTTAGATTTAAAGGATCGGTTTTTAACTAGAGTCTTAAGTTCTGATGAAAATGAAAAATTATAATTATCAAAAGTATAATACAAAGGTTTAACACCAATAAAATCTCTCGCAAAATAAATATGTTTTAATTTTTTATCAAATATAGAAACAGCAAAAATACCATTTACTTTTTTGAAAAAATTTACTCCATATTCAGCAAAACCATTTAAAAAAACTTCTGTATCACCCTTGCTATAAAAATTATAACCTTTATTGATAAGTTCTTTTTTAATTTCATTAAAATTATATAATTCTCCGTTATATGTAATGGTGTATCTTTTGTTTTTAGATACCATGGGTTGATCGCTGTTTCTTGAAAAATCAATAATTTTCAATCTCGTATGATAAAAATATAAATTTTTATTTACTCTTAGAAAACTTTGATTGTGTGGACCTCTATGAGAAAGCTGTGTATTTATATGTCTGTTAAAACTTAAGCTTTTGTTTAAGTTTAATTCGCCTGCAATTCCACACATCTAACTCACTTAACTGAGCTGAACAAATTAGAAATTTTTTTGTCCTTTTGATTAATATTTTTCATTAATCTAATTGTTTCATCTGGAGCATGTTTTAAAGCAACTCTTAAAACATCCATCCAGTTTACATTGTTTTTAGATCTTACCTTTTCAATTTTATCAATAATCTCTAAATATTTTTTAGTTTTTGATTTTTTTTTTGAAATAGCCATACTACAAATTACTTACATTATACTAGTTTAATTTAATATTATTATTTTATCAATTTCTCTAAAAATTTTTTTCAGTGCATAAATCAAGCCAATTGAGCTATTAGTACTGGTCAGCTGCACGCATTACTGCGCTTCCACATCCAGCCTATCAACGTGGTGGTC
>Ga0181601_10000171_pt1 | contig 50607 bp, 44 predicted proteins | sample 041ome_8_FD_133020 | JGI IMG/M metagenome (GOLD analysis project Ga0181601, IMG submission 133020) | Coastal salt marsh microbial communities from the Groves Creek Marsh, Skidaway Island, Georgia - 041407BS metaG (megahit assembly) | ecosystem: Environmental > Aquatic > Marine > Intertidal zone... | reverse complement strand
TCACGAAAATGTTCAACCCGTGATCAAGGAAGCCGTCTCGAAGGTACCCATGGTATTCGGCTCAGGCTGGCACACTGACTCACCATTTCTCGACCAACCCCCCGCCATCAGCCTGCTCTACGGCGTCGATATACCACCCTATGGTGGCGACACTCAGTGGGCCAATACGACGCTGGCCTATCAAATGCTCAGCCATAAAATGCAGTCTCTGCTAGCACCGCTGATGGTCCATATGTCAATGCGAAATGTGCTTGAGACAGCCCAGGAATTCGTTCCGCCGGATGACTCGCCAATCGGCCGAATCGCGGCCACCAAAAATGCAGAGGAATTACCGCCGGCGATAGCAACTAAAGTGCGCGGCACTTATCATCCCTTGGTAAGAAGTCACCCAAGGACTGGTGAAAAAAGCCTGTACTGTGATCAGACTTACGCGATCGGGTTGCAGGGGTTAACTCGGATGGAAAGCGAATCTTTATTGCGATTTTTGGTTCAACACAGCACTCAACCCGCCTTTACTTGTCGGCTTAAGTGGGAACCTAAAACGCTGGCCATCTGGGATAATCGACTCTGTGTACATCAGGCTTTTAATGACTATGATGGTTTTAGGCGAGAAATGTATCGCACGACCATCGCCGGCGAAAAGCCAGCCTGACCCCGAATAACCCGGCAGCGTATGACAACCGTCGAATCGGCACCGAGGGTTGTGATCAAGCCCCTCGGTCGAACTGATCTGTTCGCTCGACCAAGATCTCTTCCCGCACCAGGGTCAAATCAAAATATTCACCCTTCAGCCAGGCCGCATAATGATCGGTAACATGCGGGCTGCCAGGCCGACCACCATTACCACTGGCGGTCACAAACTTGATGTGTTTAGGGTCTGCCAGGTCGACCACCCATCGAAAGGCGGGACCGTGATAAACCTCTTGATAGATCTCAAAGGACTCAGACGGGACATGCGTCGCCATCGCCAAAGTTGTCGCACTACCACCAATTGGGTCAGGGCCAACAGTCATGTGTTGCCAGATCGGAAACTTTCGAAGCGAGTGTCCAAATCGAATCTTGTGAATATCACCCCAGCACCAGTCATCACCGTATTGCTCATTTAAACGCTGAACAATTGCTGTGATGTCTTGACAAATCATAGCCTCAAATTGCGCGCGGTGCTTCAGCCACGGTGAGCCATCAACCATAAAGTGATCAACCGCGAAGCGATTCAAGCCAGGCGCAATTGCTGACAGCGTCTCGATCAAGACGGATTCTCCTAACACTTCTGCCATAAAGCGGATATGGGTACGTTTATCCAACAACGGATAAAAGATACAGGCTGCTCTAGAGTCCACAGTAGCCTTGAAGTCCCATTCAGCTAAAAGACGCAGGGCAAGGCGCAGGGCTGGACTGGACTGGTCAGTGGTCAGGGCTTTGATAATCGCTGGCACCTGGTCTCGCGCCCGTATGTCCAACAAGTCCCTTTGCATCGAGAGGAAGTCCTCTGTATCAAAGCCGCCACCTTGCTGGCGAAGCAACTCCTCGATTCGTCTTGCTCTGGCATCCTGAGCAGGGAAGTTGTGTATCGGAAAATCGCCACGGTCCCCCATTGTGTCACTGTTGGCGGTATACAGGTAACCTGTCAAGGGATTCCGCTCAACAAGCAAATCTCGCGCTCGACTCGTGTCGAACTGAAATTGATTATCCCAACCTGGCAAAGGTACAACTCCGGTGACGCCGGGCTTACCATGTCCCGGACGCTTGCGAATCGTCGCAGCGACGTAGCGATGCAGGTCATCATGACGATCAACCGCAATGATATTGTTGACCAACGGACAAACATCATTTTCAAACAATGCGTGACCTAGCTCAGCGCTGGTTTTCGCCAGTGGCATCAGCGCCAGAATACCGGCCGAAGTCGGCCGATCCCGCATGACCCAGTCCAGAGCGGTGACATGTGTCCGCTCACTCGCGGCAGTGATTCCCAAATTGTCGGTGATCGACTCCAGGATTGGTCCGTTCTTTGACTCCAACACACTGAATGATCGTGGCGCCTGACCTGCCACGGCAATCTGATACTCACGTGCCATGCTGGGCCTATCCTGCTCGACAAAGACATCGTAGGTATCGACAAATCCAGTGGTCAAGCCCCACGAAACATCTTGATTGAAGCCCATCATGAAGTAGGGCACACCAGGAAAGCTTGCGCCAAAGGCATCCCAGTTTGGTGTACTCAGGTGCGAGTAGAAGAAGGTGTTTGGAATCGTATGCGGCTGATGTGGATCCATTGCCATGAGCGGCTTTCCCGACTTAGAGAGGGCGCTTGCGACGGCCCAATTATTACTGCCACTTAACCGAGTTTCATGGGGAAACAGCAGTCGCGCTACATTCAAATCTATTGCCTGCAGCTCACTCTGCAGTAGTGCAACATTGTCAGCGTCAGCATTGGAGAAATGCAGAACATGATTACGAAACCAGTCGACGCCATGTTCCGCCATCAACTTGCCAAGATAAATTTTTTCCAGCCAGGTCTTGTGCTGGAACCAGCCGGTGAACCGATACCGCGAGGCAACATCATGACGAGTGTAGTGTCGTGGCTGGGTCCCCGCTTTCAAAAACTCTGGCGGCACCTCATCAAGTGAGTCGACATAGCTATTAACACCTTGCAGGTACGCATCAACGATATAGTCCCCGGGCGAGTCAGGAATGTCGTAGGCTGCCACATTGAACGCCTTGTGCATGAGGTCCTGGGCAACATACTTCTCGCCCATAACACTCGCGGCTGTACCGGTTGCGTAAAGATTACTCAAATGAAGTTGCCAGAGTCGCTCACTGGCGCAGGCGTATCCCATGCCGCGAAAAGCATCTTCGACATTCTGAGCAAATATATGTGGGATGCCGACCTTATCCCAACATATTTCAAGAGGTGCAGTAGCGGCCAATATGCGATGTTTCTGTTTCATTTCACGACCTCTTGATGACTGCTTATAAGTTACCGATCCTGATGCTGAATATCAATTCGTTATCTCCGGGACCTGTCTTGTGGTACGGTAAACCCTATCTTACGGCGAAGGGGCGATACTCTCGGTGGTGTTCTCCAGACTCTCAAGATTGTTCGGGCTCTCTCGGCTCTTCACCATATGGAGACCCAGCAGTGCCGCTCAAGGTTCGCTCAGGCAACGCAACCCATGCCGGCCTTTGCTCGCTTACACCCTTAACTTCAAGCGCAGGTTCCAGGCAGGTTGCCTGACCCTGCTGTGCACCCTGGCCACTTGGCCGCAGGTATCAGCCAAGGGTATTGATGCGGAATTCCAGCATATCACCCTCAGCCTCTCCCAAGAACCACCCAACCTCGACACCTCTCTGTCAGAAGACACAACCAGCGCGTTTATTCTTGGTCTGATCAACGAACCCCTGGTTCGAGTGGATCGCCGAGGGAAAATCCAGCCTGCGGTCGCCTCAAGCTGGCGCCTGCAGCCTAAAAGCGCGACCTTCAGCTTGCGACGGGACGCCCGCTGGTCCAACGGTCAAAACGTCACGGCGCATGATTTTGTTTACGCTTGGCGACGTCTGGTAGACCCTCGCACTGCCGCAGCAGGTTCGAGTTTCTTCGCCGACCTATTGCTGAACGGCAAGGAAATTCTCGCCGGTCAACTGCCGCCAGAGGATCTCGGTGTCGTGGCGCTGGATGATTACACCCTGGAAGTCACACTTTCTCGACCAGCACCCTATCTGTTAAACGTGTTGAGCGGCACTCCCTATATGCCCTTAAATGAAGCTTTTGTTTCAGCACAACAGGATCGATATGGCGCTGACGCGAGTAACCTGCTCTCCAATGGGCCCTTCAAACTCGACAGCTGGGTTCACAGCGCCTCCATGTCCATGTCCCGCAATGTGCATTACTGGAACCAGGCCAAGATCAAGCTTAACGGTATCAAGATTGGCTATATCACTGCCGACAACCGCTCGCTACTGAATCTATTCAAGAGCGGAGAGCTTGCAGCACTGACCCTTGATGAGGACATTCTTGAGGACGCCTCTGCCGCAGGCTATCGCATTAACAAAGCACCCTCGAACTGCATGGCTTGGCTCATACTGAATATGCGACCCGACCGTCCCACTGCGAGTCGAAAACTCCGTCAAGCCATTCGTTTGAGCATCAACAGAGACACCTATATCAACAACATTATCGGCATGCCCGGCGTGGAAAAAATCGAATCAGTCCTCTCAGGACCCACCCAGGGCTTAAATGGCAGATTTCAAACCGAATACCCGGCAAACCCCATAGATTTTGATATCAGCCAAGCTAAACGTCTGCTCTCTGAAGCCAGGGCCGAACTCGGTCTTATGGAAATGCCGCCCATCATTTTGCTCGCAAATGAGACTCGGCAGATTGATGCGGAATTCGTTCAATCACAACTGCAGAATGGTCTTGGTCTGGATGTGCGGGTTGACAAACAAACCTTTAAACAAGCGATCGCGAAAATGCACGCCGGCGAATTTGATATTGCTCGCGCGGCATTTTGTGGCGGCTCAGTATTTGACCCGGTATTTTTTGCCGGTATCTTTCAGTCACGTAGTCCGTACAATGACGGCGGTTTTCAGCATCCAACCTACGACCAGTTGCTCACGCTGACCCATTCGACCAACGATCAACTCGTTCGTATGAATGCCTTTGGCAAGATGCAACAGATATTGTTTGAGGAGGCACCGATTATTCCGACTCATATCTATTCTCAAGTCTACATTCAGAATGAACGGTTAAAGGGCCTGGTGCGTTACCCCGTTATCGACTTTTCCAAGGGCTATATCGACAACTAGAATATCCTTTGATGATCCTTGTGCAGGGCGACCCTGCCATCTAAGCTATCTTTCATCGTCATAATTTATTGGATCGCGACTCCATGACCATGGACTTCAGGGAAAGCCTCAATCTCAACTTGATGACTCGTCGAGAACTGCTGGACTCGCTGTTAACACTTAACTCGCACGGAGATGCGTACCTGGCTCTAACCGCTTTTTTGAGTCAAGAACCTCAAGAGGCCGCGCGTGATCAAAGAGATGACATTTTCGAGATTGACTTCGGCCACTCGGTCCTGGAGGAGATCGCCTACGCAGTCGAGCAATATGCCTGGACACTGGCCGAGGGACATGCAGTACAGGTGGAGGATGAAGAAATTGTCGAGACAGATTCTGCCCACTTCTATTACTGGCAGAAGCTCAGCGAGCAATGGCACTACCTAGAGCTTATGGTCGATTAAACGCAAGAGTCTTGCGAATCTGCTTACTTCGATCCCACTGAAGCTTTGACCGTCGAACAGAAAAGTGCTTAATTGCACAACTTATGACCAGCGCTTTTCGGAGGATTCGTTATTAACACCACAGCACCGACTAACTTACTCAGCATCGACCACGACCTGGATTTTTCGCCCTTGCATGACCGTATGCAGGCCTATATCGACAAAGACTTACTCGCTTGCGCCAGCACGATCGTCATGCGCGGAACCGACATCCTGGACTACACCACCTATGGGGTCATGGACCAAGAAACTCGAACCCCACTAGCGAAAGATGCCATCTATCGCATGTATTCAAACACCAAGATTGTCACTTCAGTCGCGCTGATGATGCTATTTGAGGACGGTAAATTTAGGCTAGAGGACGAGTTGGCGAAATTTATTCCCGCCTTTGCCAACCCGCGCGTACTGAAGGCAGGTGCGACGACAGCCGATGACGTAGAAGCGGCCACCAATCCCATCCTCATCAAACATATTCTGAGCCACAGCGCCGGATTCAGCTATGGCTTCATCGAACCCAACTCTGTCATAGACCGTGCCTACGGCAGCGGCGGACTGAATGTCCTGGGTGATTTCAGCATCGATCTCGAGGAATTCTGTCATCGCGTCAGTCTGCTGCCACTGGCTTACCAGCCCGGCACCAGCTGGCGCTACTCGGTCGCCACGGACGTCTGTGCGCGACTGGTTGAAGTCCTGAGTGGTCAGCGGTTCGATGAGTTCCTGTCTCAGCGGCTCTTTGCCCCACTTGGCATGGTAGATACCGACTTCTGGGTACCACCAGAAAAAGCCCATCGATTTATCACCATGTATGCGCCCAATGATCTGTTCGACCCCATGAAACCCGGTATGACAAAAGCTGATGATCCCTACGCGGGTCAATACAATCGCCAGCGTACCCTGCTCATGGGCGGTGGTGGGCTTGTTGCAACTATGAGTGACTACCTGACTTTCATTCGAATGATCGTCAACCAAGGCGAATGGCAAGGTACCCGCATTCTAAAACCCGAGACGCTGGCATTAATGCGCACCAATCAACTGGCCGAAGGCGTGGGAGTAGCATTCCCCATGTGGAAAATGCCGGGTACCGTCTTTGGGCTTGGGTTCGCCTTAAAAAACACTTTGCAAGCCAGCGACCCGGCCGGTGCTCAGGACGAGTATCACTGGGGAGGCATGGCGGGCACTCACTCATGGATGGCACCTACAGCGGGTATCACGGGCATGTGCTCGACTCAGCGGATGCCCGGTTTTTGGCATCCCTTCAGCCATGAGTTCAAGACGCTCGCCTATCAAATAGCCGGTTGAATCGAAGCGCTTGAGACAGACCCCGGCCGCTGGATGGCCCTCGAATACAAAATGTCGAGGCAAAGGCGGCGCTTGCGCTCAAAGAGGGAAAGTGTTTTATTCGACCCTTAGCCTGCGATCGAACTCGCCAACGCGCGACATCGAATACTTCGGCAATTGAATCTGAAAACAGCAAGAGAGAACTTAAATCATGCAAACTGAACACCATGACGTCATTATCGTCGGCGCCGGTATCTCCGGCATCGGCGCCGCCTGCCATCTTCAGCGGGAATGCCCCAACAAGGACTACGTCATTTTGGAGGGTCGCGCTTCGATCGGCGGTACTTGGGACCTGTTTCGCTACCCAGGTATCCGCTCAGACAGTGACCTGTATACTTTCGGCTACGATTTCAAACCCTGGCACGGCCAGCCTATCGCCACTGCGGAGGAAATTCTTCGCTATCTCAACGAAGTCGTTGACGAGAATAATCTGACCCCCAGCATCCGCTTTAACCATTGGGTCAACACTGCGTCTTGGTCTACTCAGGATGCCTGCTGGCAGGTCATAGCCACTCGAGGAGATGGCAGCCAGGTCAAAGTCACCGGTAATTTTCTCTTTATGTGCCAAGGATACTACGACTATGCAGGCGGCTATAAGCCCGACTTCCCTAGCGAGGCCTCTTTTAAAGGTACCGTGATTCACCCGCAGAAGTGGCCTGAAGACCTCGATTACACCGGCAAGCGGATGGTGGTCATAGGCTCCGGCGCAACTGCTGCGACCATAGTGCCTGCGGTCGCAGAAAAAGTTGCCCATGTCACGCAACTGCAACGCTCGCCCAGTTACTATGTCTCCATGGACAACTCTGTTGAGGAGCCCATGATCACCGAACTGCGCGCCTTGGATGTTCCATTGGAGTGGATTCACGATATTAAGAAACGTCAGGCTTTGGCCTTTGGCGCAGATATCACCGCACGGTCAATGAATGACCCTGTCGCGACAAAGGCTGAACTGGTTGGCCTGGTCGCCGCTGAGCTACCGGAAGGCTATGACGTCGAAACCCACTTCACGCCCAGATATGATCCGTGGAAAGAGCGTCTGTGTCTGTTACCCGACGGCGACCTGTTCAAGGCCATCAAATCCGGCAAGGCCTCGATGGTCACCGACCACATTGACCGCTTCGTTGAAAATGGCATCCTGCTCAAGTCTGGTGAGATACTTGAGGCAGATATTATTGTCAGCGCCACCGGCATTGAACTCTGCGGGCTTGGCAATATTGCCTTTGATATCGACGGCAAAAAGGTCAACCTACCCGAAAGCTGGACTTATCGAGGCGTCATGGTATCGGACATTCCGAACCTGGCCTGGATCTTTGGCTACATTCGTACCTCCTGGACCATGCGCTCAGATATGATTGCTCACTATATCTGTCGAGTACTGAATCATATGGATGAACAAGGCGTGCGGCAGGTGACGCCACGCTTGAGGCCCGAGGACCAAGGCATGAACGGCAAGGGGTTTATCAACCCTGATGACTTTGCGCCCGGCTATATTCAACGGGGCGGACCCAGGTTGCCTCGCCAAAGCGATGCCGGACCCTGGGTAAACAGTCAGGACTACTACACCGAAAAAGATATCCTGCCCGCCGCCCCCCTGGACGACGGTGTCCTGACCTTTAATAACCCGGCACCACAGAATAAGGTGGCTTGAGGCTGCCCAGTAAACCTCAAAACCGTTGAGCTGAAAAATCTGCCACCCCGACGGGAGAGGTTTCACCCAAGACCAGCGCACTGACCATCGCGGCCGTTACCGGCGCGAGGGTCATGCCAATATGCCCATGCCCGAAAGCGTAGACTATATCATTGCCTTTTCTAGAGGCTGAGATCACCGGTCGACTGTCTGGCATGGATGGACGAAAGCCCAGCCAGGTTCTTGTGGGCCGGCCCAGGTTGGGAAAATATTGTTGAACCCCACGCTCCAATGCGTCCAGTCGGTGCTGCGACGGTATCGGACTCAAACCACCCAGTTCGACCGTGCCGGCGACCCGTAATCTGCCCGTCATAGGGCACATATAGAATCCTCGCGCATTGGCACAGGCCGGGCGTTGCAGCAGCGGCTCCGCCAAGTCAAATTCAAGATGATAACCCCGCTCGGTATCGAGCGGCACCTTGTCTCCCGCCTGCCTCGCCAGGATGCGGGAATGGGCACCAGCGGCTATGACGACCTGCCGAGCACGAACAATCGTACCGTCAGCCAAGGTCACATTCACGCCCGCCGACTGACGCTGCAATGCTACAGCAGCGGCTTGCTGGAACTCGACCCCGGCGGCTTCAATGTGGCGGTAAAGTCGTGCCATGACCTGGCCGGGATCACTCAGAAAGATGGCGTCAGGAAAGTAGGCCGCGCCGCCACCTACATCAGGCAGCTGCGGTTCCAGTTGGCTCAGCTCCTGCGGGCTCAGCATCTCACCCTTAACACCCATCGAACGACGATAGGCTATGTCACGCTTGCCGCGTTCAAAGCTTGTCGGGTTTTCATACAGGTAGAGACAGCCGCGGGCGCGAACCAGCGCCTGAGCGTCAATCTGACTTGCCAATGTCTGCCAGCGAGGCGCCGCATCAGCAAGAATACTCGCCAGCGCTCGAATGTTACCTTCTGTCGCCCGCGGCATGGACTGAAACAGGAACCGAACTAACCAGGGTGCCAGCGAGAACAGGGCTGCCCTTCGAATAGTGAGCGGGCTACTTTTGTCAAACAACAGGGCTGGCAGATTGCGCAACACAGCGGGTGAGCCCACTGGCATAATGGCATAGTCGGCGATAGTCCCTGCATTTCCAAAGGAGGCTCCGCTACCTGGCGACGCCGGATCTACGAGTAAAACCCCACGACCGGCTTCAAGTAACCGTTGGGCGATGGTCATACCGATCACCCCCGCGCCTAAGACCAAAATATCGGCGTCCCTTGTCCTGTCTGCTGGTGTTGCGCCGATGTTCACGGCGTTTAGCGACCTTCTGCCAAGCCTTCGCGGCGCACGGGTTTGACGCCAGCCACGCTGATGAGCGACTCAACACAGTCTCGAACCGACTCATCCAGGGATCGAAAAGTGATTGGCACTACAGCCTTGATTCGGTCATTACGCAATTCGATCTTCGACCAAACGGCCCGAAGCTCAGCCTCTCGCGCCTGAATACGTTCAGGAAACGGATCTATCACCTGTGGAATTGCAAAGCCTAACTCTGGCAATAGCCGATCAATATCAGCGCAGATATCTTCAACTTTACGCATGTCAGTCGACCAGGCGATATAGCGTTCGCCATTTTTGACATCGACGCTTTCCAGCAGTCCCACATGGCAGGCCGCGTCGTCTCGAACATCCACCGTAATCCAGGGCCGATAGGCCCCATTTTGATAATACTTGCCAAGCAACATAGTCTCGATGTTGTGCTGCCAAGGCCCCATGTTTTTCTGATGTGCCGATAGAATTGGACCTACGTTATCTGCCGGACAGCAAGTGATGGCATCCCAGCTGCCGTTAATCGCGGCAGCATCAGAAAAGGCCCGTTGAGCGATAACCTTGCCCATTGAATAACCCTGACCACGGGCCGGCGTGCGTTTCGGGTTTTGCTCATCGGGATAACGGTCTTCGTAACAAACAGGCCGACGTTCTAACTCAAAAATATCGACCTCAGAGATGACCGCCGCAATACTCGAAGTTACGATCACTCGAGAGACCGTCTTGGCATTGTTGACACTCGCAATGATATGGTCGCATACCCGCTGAACATATTCCTGATCATCGTAATCTGTCACATGAGAGACGTGGCAGACCCCATGACAGCCGACAAATATCTCATCAAAGCAACCATTCGTGTCCAGGTTGGCACTATGCAGGGTCAGACGCCCCGAGGCAAAGCCGGGCATCTGCCGCAGAAAGTCGACTCTCGTTGAGTCATTGACGTCGCGAACACAGGCCCGCACGCGGTAACCCTTGTCTAGCAGGAGTCGGGTTACCCAGCCACCGATAAATCCTGCCGCACCAGTCACGGCAACGGTGCCGCCTTTGGGAATGGGAGCCATCTGCCTTTCTCCGTATCAAAGCCTGAGTATAAACACACCCGAGTCTCTCAAGCCAGCAGGACTTATGCTGCCGTGATGGTGCCAATCGACAGCGGCAGCTATACTCCGCTCCGCAAATTTCTCAGGCGGAACCTATGGGTTGGCAGTCACGTTTTCAGGGTCTCGTTACCCACAAAATCTTCGAGGCATTCATCATCTCTATCATCATCGCCTCGGCACTGATGATTGGCGTAAAGACCTATACGTTACCACCCTGGGGGTACCGACTGCTCCTGATCTTCGACTGGGCTATCACACTGATTTTTTTGGCGGAAATCGGCATGCGCTTTCTCGCCGCTAATCCTCATCGAAATTTCTTTAGAAGCGCCTGGAATATCTTTGATGCACTGATCGTCACCATCAGCTTGATTCCCATTGATAATACCGACATGGCCTTGGTTGCCCGCCTGGTTCGCGTGTTTCGTGTGCTGCGTATGGTGAGCATCATTCCTGAGTTACGCATGTTGCTCAACTCACTGGTTCTGGCCTTGCCCCGTCTGGGTTATGTCGCTGCTCTGATGTTTATTATCTTTTATATCTATGCCGCCGTAGGCTCTCTGCTGTTCGCAGAAATCAACTCTGTCCTCTGGGGCGACCTTGCCGTGGCCATGTTGACGCTGTTTCGAATCATGACCTTTGAGGACTGGACCGATGTGATGTATGAAACCATGGAGGTCTATCCTTTCAGCTGGATCTTCTATATCACCTTTATCTTTCTGACCGCCTTCGCGTTTCTGAATATGGTCATAGGCATCGTCGTAAACGTCTTGGAGGAGGAGCACCAACGGGAATTGGCGGCGGATCCTGAACACATTTCTCTGAACCAGCTACATGAGGAGATCCTGGCGCTGAAGGCGTTGATTCAGGAACAGAAGAACACCCGTCAGTAGCGCTAGATCGACAGACCAGAGAGCCGCTGTCGGCTAACGCATCTGCTCAGCCGCTGACGAAAAAAAGACCGGCATTGCATTGGTGGCGGGGTAAACCTTATGCTGGCATTGATTACCCTTTTCAGGATTCAAAATGCTAGCGCTGAATGCTAAAACCTCCGCTGACCAGGTCCTCGCAAGCCGGGACTTATCCGATAAATTGGCCATAGTCACGGGCGCCAATACTGGCATAGGTTTTGAAACGGCCAGGTCTCTGGCTGCGGCCGGTGCACACGTGATTTTCGCCTGTCGCTCCAGCACAACCGGAGAGGCGGCTGTGCAGCGCACTCGCCAGCTGCACCCTCACTGCCAGGTTGATTTTCGCCCGCTGGATCTGGCCAGCGCCCGCAGCATCATCGCATTTGCAGACCAGCTTGAGGCTGACAAAATCGATATCCTGATTTGCAATGCAGGCTTGATTACAACCGACTACCAGCAAACCTGCGAGGGTCTGGAACAGACTGTGGGTGTTTGCCACTTTGGTCACTTCCTGTTAACTCGCCTGTTGATGCCGCGCTTACTCAATGCATTGGAGTCCCGAGTAGTGCTGGTTTCAAGTGAGTCCCATCGCATGCCCAAGACGCTGGACTTCCAGCGTTTTCCGTTAACCCGCGATGATTTCAGTACCTGGACCGCCTACGGCCAGGCCAAGCTGGCGAATGTACTAATGGCCAACGAGTTACAAAGACGCTATGCCCAACAAGGCCTGAGCGCCTGCTCCCTGCATCCAGGGACGCTGGTGACAACTGAGATAGGCCGTGGTTCAGCCTTCATGCGTATCATGATGAAGCTCATCAGTCCATTTACTAAGAGCCCAAATCAGGGTGCAGCGACCACCGTGTATTGCGCAGTTGAGCCTAACCCGAAAGCCATAGGTGGCTTGTATTTCTCTCACTGCCAGCCTGCTCCCATGTCAAAGGAAGCCGCCAACGAGGCCGTGGCGAAACGTTTATGGGATCTGAGTGAGGCCTGGGCTGAGACCACCATCACTTCTCTGCGAGACTGAACTATTGCATTGAGGCTATCCTGCAGCGACGTTCTCGGTACGCAACACAGCCTATGACTTTGCCATCTAAGTCTTGGATCTGACGCTTGGCACCTCAGCGACTGAACTCTGCCACCAGAAAACCAATATAGGTTCCAATGCCGGTGCCGAGACTGCCAATCAGAATGGCCGGCAAAAACAACTCCGGCCGATTAAAGGTTCGGCAGAGAGCAATGGCAGTGGTTTGACCACCGATATTTGCCTGGGATGCGATCGCCAGCAGCTCCCAATCCTGACGGAACAGACGACCTACTCCAAAAATGATGACACCATGAACCGCTATGATGATGCCGACAAACAACACTAATGAGTAGGCGAGACTACCGATATTGCCAAGCGCAGCAAACTCCGCATGAGCACCTATAACAGCAAGAAACAGGTAGACACCAAACAGGCCGATGGTGCGACTTCCCCGCAAGGTGCCTGTCACCGGCAGCTGCGCCAACAGCAGAGCAATGGTCGAGAGAATGACAATCATCGGCAGATTGATGCCCTGCGTAAGCAGCCAGCTGGCAGCAAAGTTAGCGAAGGCCAGAGCAATACAGCCAAGCGCCAGCAATACTGCCAGATCCCAAGGCGACATCGTATCCTCGTCAGCGACTGGCAGTTCCAACAATTCGTTTGCTGGATCCTTGCCGAGCAGGGGCTGGATGGCCATGAAAATCCTCGGAATACCGAGAGTAGCCAGCATCCACACCATAGAATAAATGTTGTCTACCACCACCGCTCCCGCATACAGTTCGCCGGATTTGGTCACATCGTAATTCAGCGCAATAGCATTAAAATTCAGGCTGCCGCCAATGAAGGTACCCGTGAACATGCCATTGATCGCGTAATAAAGATCGCCAAACGCGCGCTCGCTTTGCACCACCAGACTGGCGACCAGCACTCCCAAAACTGTACCGATCGCACCAAGACAGAAGGTCAGGAGCATCGGCAGACCAGCGCGCCTGAGATCCCGCAGATTAACCTCAAGCAGCAAAAAAAATATCGCGACAGGCGCGAGATAGGTAAAGATACCCTCATATAAGGGTGGCGCCGCGGAGGCTGCCGGGATTACCCCGATATTTGCAACCAGGGCTGCAAAGACGATAACCAGCAAGGCTGTGCCCAAGTGGCGCAGCCGAGTATGCGCCACAAGCCACTCGGAAATGACCACCAACAACGCCAGTATACCCAGTAAAATCAATGGGTCAGTAAATCCGATCATAGGCCTTCTCGAGACGGAAGAACCCTCAATATGCATGAACAGTGAGGCGCATACAAACACTATCGCGCCCTGGTACTTCAGCTTTGTACTCAGTAAACGAGTCTTCGAAGACCATCGCCAATGTCTTAAGCTTTTGTTATCGTCAAGACAACCAAGTGACTCGAGATTCGACCATGCCACATCAAACCATCAATGGTGTTGAACTTTTCTATGAGCAACTGGGCGCCGGTGAGCCTATTATTTTTCACCACGGCTATACCGGCGCACATGATGTGTGGCTCGACGAGATAGCCCCGCGCCTTGAGCACAAATACCGCTGCATTGTCATGGATTGTCGAGGCGCAGGTGACAGCGAGCATGCTGCAGATGGCTACAATATTCCTCAATACGCTCGTGATGTCGTGGCCATGGCAGACGCGCTGGGACTCGAAAAATTCACTTATGTGGGTCATAGCATGGGTGGTGGCATCGGTTATCAGTTGGGTGTCGAGCATTCAGAACGACTCAATAAGCTGATACTGGTGGCGCCCATACCGGCGGGCGGCATTCAAGGCGATCCCAAGGTTCTCGAGTCTGGAATGGCCTTGCGGGCCTCACCCGCCGGTCGTGACACCATGATCAAGCAGCGGCAGTTACTCAGAGTTCGCGCCTCTGACGCCGACATCATTCTGGGCGTTGATCGAGCCCTCTCAGTCTCCGACAGACACTTTGTTGATTCCTGGCACGCCATGTGTGAGTTTGATGTGACAGACCGACTGGCGTTGCTGACGACACCCACATTAATCATGGCGGGCGCAGCCGATGGACTCTGCGCTGCCAACGTCAATGATTGGCAGAAGCTGCCCAATGCCACGCTACATGTCTTCAGCAGGGTCGGCCATGGCGTGCCGCGAGATGTGCCCGATGAGTTCGCCGCAGTGCTTGATGACTTCATGGAACAGGGTGTCATCAATGCCCGCACCTTGCAGGCCAGGCTCGCGCTTTAACCCGTCAAGGGCGGCCAAGAAGACTAGGCAACCTTCGATCCTCGATCATCCATCGACTGTCCCAACGCTGCCTTGAGCGCATCATCAACGTTGTCCAGCCAGATGATTTCCAGCTGGGCACGGGCTGAGGCCGGTATGTCCTCCAGATCTCGCCTGTTTCGAGCGGGTAGCAACACAGTTTTAATTCCTGCTCGAAGCGCTGCGAGCGTCTTCTCTTTGATGCCTCCGACCGGCAGCACCAGGCCACGCAAACTGATCTCACCTGTCATCGCAATATCAGGGCGAACGGCGCGATCAGTCAACAGCGACACCAGGGAGACGAACAGGGCAACCCCGGCACTCGGACCGTCCTTTGGTATTGCCCCGGCAGGAACATGAATATGCAGATCGTTGCTCTCAAGTCGTTCTCGAGGAACTGCCAGACTCTCGGCTCTGATCTTTGCAAGAGAGACGGCGGCCTGCGCGCTTTCCTTCATGACATCGCCTAATTGCCCGGTCAGCAGCAGGTTGCCCTTACCCGGCACCAGAGAGGACTCCAGAAACAGAATGTCACCCCCTGCCGGCGTCCAGGCTAGGCCCGTCGCCACGCCTGGAACGCTGGTGCGCATTTTGACCTCACTTTCATACCTCGGAGCGCCCAGGATCGTCGGCAGTTCGGCAACATCAATCATGACAGTTTCCGCAGTACCTTCAGAGATCGCCATGGCGGCGTTGCGCATCAAGGCCCCGATTTCCCGCTCCAAATTCCTTACGCCCGGTTCTCGCGTATAACCATCGATCAGCGCCGCCAGGGCTTTATCCGTGAGGGTCACCTGCGAATCCTGCAGCCCATTGTCCTCTTGCTGGCGCTTGATCAGGTAGCGTCTGGCTATCTCGAGTTTTTCCTCCTGGGTATAACCCGGCAGCTCAATAATTTCCATGCGATCACGCAGCGGCCCGGGAATATTGTCCAGGACATTGGCAGTGGCAACGAACAACACCTTGCTCAGATCAAAGGGAACATCGAGATAATGGTCCTTGAAGGTCGTGTTCTGAGCTGGATCCAGCACCTCAAGCAGCGCAGAGGACGGATCACCATGAAATCCAACACCAAGCTTGTCCATCTCATCCAGCATAAAGACGGGATTACGCGTACCTACCTTGCTGATACTCTGAATAATGCTGCCCGGCATGGCACCTATATAGGTACGACGATGGCCACGGATTTCAGCCTCATCATGGACGCCTCCGAGACTGGCTCGCGTAAACTTCAGACCGAGCGCCCTGGCAATACTTTGACCCAGCGAGGTTTTACCAACGCCCGGCGGACCAACGAAACACAAGATCGGGCTGCGGCCCAGAGGATTGAGCTTACGAACTGCCAGATACTCAAGTATTCGACGCTTGATCTTGTCCAGACCGAAATGATCTTCATCCAGGATTTGACGGGCGACCTTGATATCAATCTGTTCATCATCCAGCTTGGACCAGGGTACGGATATTAGCCAATCGAGATAGGCGCGTACCATCGAATGTTCTGTCGAGGCCTCCGGAATGCTGCGTAATCGGCGCAACTCCTTGTTAGCTTGCGCCTCGACTTCTGGCGGCATCCGTGCCGCCTCAATCGCACTGGCAATATTTTCAAGCTCTGGCGCCTCACCGTTCTCACCCAGCTCTCGCTGAATCGTTTTCAGTTGTTCACGCAACAAATAGCGACGTTGTTGTTCGTCCAGCTTTTCTTTGGTTTGGTCACCGATTTCCTTCTCAAGACGCATCACATTGAGGCGATGAGTCAGAGTTTCCATGACCAGATCAAGTCGCGCCTTGACGTCCACTGCCGCCAGCACCTGCTGCAGCTCGGGTGGCTTCGCATCCAGCAGACTGGCGACCAGATCAGCAACTTCTGCTGGAGACTCGATGTTTTTCAGACCTTCCGGCAGTCCTTGCGGCGCCTGCGGTAACAATTCAATCGCCTCAGCAGCTAACTGTTTGAGAGTGTTAACCCGCGCCTCAACATCCGCGCCACTGGTGTGCAAATCTTGAAGGCGTTCAAATCGCGTGGCGAGAAATGGCAAACCGGGCAGAAAATCCAGCACTCGAAAGCGATCTTCACCTAGGCAAATCAGGTACTTCATACCATTGGGCGCAGTCAGATACTGCACGATGCTGATAATTGTACCGACTTTATACAGATCTGCGGCGGTGGGTAGATCGAGGCTCTCATCCAGCTGTAACAACATACCCAGCTTGCGCTCATTGGCTACCGCCTCTTCCACCGCCGCGATTGAGATTTGACGTCCCAACGCGACTCGAGAGATAGCGCCGGGAAAGGTGACAATGTTTCTCACCGGAAGAACAATCAATACGTCATCCGAGATGACCAGACCCTTGTCCTGTGAAGACTGCTCGACATCCTTGTCAGGCACTTGGTTCATACATTTTCTCGCGATTAATCTGTAAGGACTGAGACCTCAGGGCTATCCTGCAGAATTCAAGAGACTGCCGGATCAATTTAGGCAGATATTTGCGATATCAAACCAATGGGCTTTCGCCCCTTGATCGATGGATAAATCGAAAGTCTCACGAAAGGCCAAGGGATGCTGAACTGGTCGAGAATTGTGCGTAAACTCTTGTCAGGGTTCTATCTATCTCGATAAAGAGAGCAAGGAGGTGTCCATGAAAGCCTTAAAGATTGTCGCGGTGCTGATGGTCGGTTACATCTGCGTCATAGTCACCTTTGAGTCGCTGCTTGGTTACTTTCAACCCGGTGGTCAGAGCACCTTAAGCATAACCACCACAGACACAAGTGGAGCTGCCCAGACACGTGTAGTGGTGCGCCTCGTCAGTGATGGCAACCTCTATGTCGCCGCCAATCATTGGCCCCGCGCCTGGTATCATCAGGCGCTGGCAAACCCGAAAGTACTGATTGGCTTTTTCGGCCAGAGCGAACCGGCCGCGCCTTATCTCGCCACATTAGTCACAGGTGCTGAGCAGGCGCGGGTCGCCGCCGACAACCCAACCAGTTTCGGTTTTCGTCTGTTGACTGGCTTTCCCCCTCGCTACTTTCTTCGCCTGGATCCCGCGAGCGACTCAGACAACCTCAAAGCTGTTGCGCGGTGAAACAAATTTCGCAGGCTACAGTTGCACGGCAGGCAGACAGGATACTCAGTGCGCCCTGGGGTGACTGGGCTCTTGAGCGCTTTCCTCGACGACCGAGAGAGCTATTGCGCGCCTGGGATGCCGCCGATGAGTTTGTTCTTCAGCACCTTCAAGCATTACCACCGGTCATGAGTCGAGTGCTGATCGCGAACGACAGCTTTGGGGCTCTCTCCGTGGCGCTGAGCGCACTGCAGCCCTTGAACTGGTCAGACTCCTGGCTAGCTCACCAGGGTATGCGCGCCAACTTGGTTGCTAATGGCATCAACGAAGTACAGGTCAGAACACTGCCTAGTACGGGCTCGCCGGATTTCAGTCCAGGGCTCGTTATCATCAAGGTCCCCAAGACGCTGGCATTATTGGAGGACCAATTGACCCGTTTGCAACCGCTGTTGGCCGCCGACAGCCGAGTCCTGGTCGCAGGCATGGCCAAGGGCATGAGCACTGCTGTGTGGCAATTATTAGCGCGCATCATTGGACCCACTCAGACAGAGCCGGCACGTAAAAAGGCGCAATTAATTAAAGTTACCGTCGACAGCAATTTACCAGCGACACTAAACCCCTATCCGACCCATTGGCTGTATGAAGGCACCGGTCTGCGGATCGTCAACCATGCCAATGTATTCTCTAGCCAAAGGCTCGATATTGGCACGCGATTTATGCTTCAGCACCTGCAGATCGACAGTCGTCACAAGGACATTGTTGATCTGGGTTGTGGCAATGGCATCCTGGGTGTGACGGCCGGCGCCCGCTTCACCGAAGCCAGGGTCCATTTTGTTGATGAGTCTTATATGGCCATAGAATCTGCACGACAAAATTTTGCCCAGTTGAACAGCCTTCTGCCGCGAGCGCACTTCCATCTGGCGGACGGTCTGTCTGACTTCCCCAGCGCAACTGTAGACCTGATTCTTTGTAACCCGCCGTTCCATGAGAACCATGCTGTCGGCGACAGCGTTGCGCTCAGCATGTTTCAGGGTGCCGCTCGAGCCTTGCGAGCCCAGGGAGAACTATGGGTCGTGGGAAATCGCCACCTGGGCTATCATGTCAAACTAAAACGCTGGTTTTCTCGAGTAGAGCTGGTGGCCTCGAACAGCAAATTTGTGCTGTTCAAAGCCAGTAAAAATCGATGAAAGCCAGCAGAATTTCATCACGCCCGCTCTGGCTGGATGTCTCGCCATACCCTGTTTGAGGTTCGAATCATGACAAGCAGCACGAGTTACACGGTGGTAATCCCGGTGCTCAATCAGCTTCACTATACTCAGCAATGCGTTCAGAGCCTGCTTGAGTCTGGAGTACCGGCAGACTCACTGCTGATTATCGACAATGGCAGCACTGATGACACACCCAAATGGCTTGCGACACGCCATGACATTCGATCTGTCACCAACCTGGTCAATCTCGGCTGCGGCGGCGCCTGGACCCAGGGCGCACTTTTATCGTCCAGCGATTGGGTTGTTCTGCTGAATAACGATATTGTCTGTGGCCACAATTTTATCGAAGCCCAGATTGCCGCCGCTGAGCGGCACGGACTGGATGTCGTCAGCCCTGCAATGGTGGAATTTCAGCTCGACTATGACCTCAACACCTTCACCCAGCACTTTGTTCAAAAGATGCAGCATACGCTGCGCGAGGGTTGGTTTCATGGGGTCTGCTTTTCCGTTCGGCGCGAAGTGTTCCAAAAAGTGGGGTTCCTGGACACTGACCGGCTGCTCTTTGGCAGAGAGGACGCCGAAGTTCTCGCACGCTGCACTCGCCACGGGCTCAAAGTCGGTTGTGTCGGTGCCGCCCTGATGCATCACTTTGGTTCTATCACCCAATCAGCGATGAAACTCGAGCAACAGGTCACCAAATTTGGTGACCACCGCTATTTATACGCCAAGCTGGGCCTGAATTGGTGGGGTCGACAGAAAGCCAAGTTCACGCGCAAATCTCGAACTGCAGGTTGGCGCAAACGCGAGTTGGCCCGTAGCGGCATGACCTTACATATGGTTCACCGCGATGGCCAAATAGAGTACCGATAAAGGGTCGCTAGTCGCTCGTGTCATAGGCCCATTTACCGGCGACCTTAACCTGTTGGGGACCTGTTGGGGACCTGTTGGGGACCTGTTGGCTCCAATGACGAGAACGCCGATGCCATAAAGGGCCAGACGCTCGCCGATGCTTTGTGGCCAACAGGTCAGGGTCGCCTGTTTTTTTAACCTTCAGCTCTGCTACCATGTGAGCAAGCTCACACAGGAATTCAGCATGGATCTCAAGGTCAATGGCAAGGTCGCAATTATCACCGGGGGTAGCGAAGGTATCGGTCGCGCGACAGCCGAACGTCTATCTGCCGAGGGCGCGCTGGTCGCCATCGTCGCGCGCACGCAGGTCGATCTTGATCGAGTTGCCAATGAAATCACGCAACTGACCGGCCATGAAGTGGTAGGCATCGCCACCGATGTTCGCAATGAAGATGCTGTCAGGCAAATGGTCGACAGCGTCGTCGAGCGCTGGGGGCGCCTGGACATCCTGGTTAATAACGCTGGCACCTCGTCTGCCGCGACCTTTGAAAACATGACAGATGCAGCGATCGAAGATGACTTTAGCCTCAAGGTCATGGGCGCTATCTACTGTACTCGTCACGCTTTGCCGCATCTGAGAAAGACGCAAGGCGCCATCTGCAACACCACCACGCCCGGTGGTAAAGCACCCGGCGCCGGCAGCCAGCCCACCGCCTTGTCCCGCGCTGCCGGTATTTCGCTGACCAAGACCTGGTCAAAGGAGTTTGCTGCCGATGGCATTCGGGTTAACACGGTTTGTGTTGGCTTGCTGAAAAGTCGTCAGCATCGCCATCGCTGGGAACAGATGCATGCCAAAGATCCTGACTTGACCCTGGATAAGCTTTATCAGCGCATGGGCGACAATGTGCCCATGAAACGGGTCGGCGAAGCTGAGGAGGCGGGAGATGTGATCGCCTTCTTATGTTCTGGTGTCGCCAGCTATGTCACAGGTACCGCCATCAACGTGGATGGTGGCTCATCGCCGGTCGTCTGAGTTTGATCTGCATCAACAGGTTTAGGTCTACCAGGCCAGCTCAGTCTTTCTTAGGCCCTGGCGGCGCAGCTACGGCTTGTCACTTTTTGCCGCGCGAACCAGGAGGAAGACCCTTCACCCATGCCTGCCATTGATCATCGCCCCTTCAACGCTGAGCTGCGATCACTCATCGCCGCGAATCTTCGTGCATTTGACGATCAGCGTCATCTCGACTCAGCGTTGCGTGCCGCCGCAGTCGCTGTGACGATTTTCCGCCATGACGATCAGGGTGCCGTAATCCTGACTCGCCGCGCTTCTCGACTGCGCGATCATGGCGGTCAATGGGCGCTGCCCGGTGGCCGCATCGACGCTGGCGAAACTGCCGTTAGCGCCGCTCTGCGAGAGCTGCATGAGGAGGTTAACCTGAACCTGGATCCGTCTGCCGTGCTTGGCACCCTGGACGACTATGTCACTCGCTCAGGATTCATCATCACGCCGGTGGTCGTCTGGGCAGAGGTAAAGGCTATTGACCTGACACTTAACCCAGACGAAGTTGAGTCCATTCACCCCTTCACCTTTATGGAGCTGATGCGCGGCGACTCACCCAACCTGGAGATCATTCCAGAGAGTGACAGACCTGTATTGTCCATGAATTACCTGGACGACCGTATCTACTCACCCACAGCCGCCATGCTCTACCAATTCAAAGAAGTCGGGCTGTGCGGCAAAGAGACTCGCGTGAAACACTTCGACCAACCGGTTTTCGCCTGGCAATAAGCCGACCCATCAAGGGTTACTGGCTTTAAAGACCCAGTGTTTGTCGGTGCTTGGCGCGCAGCGTAATTTTATCGATCTTGCCTGAAGCGATTCGCGGTAGCGACTCAAAGGTCAAGGCGATATATCGCGGAATCTTGAAGCGCGCCAGATGATCGACCAGAAATCCACGCAGCCCGTCCTCATCGACAGGGGTTCTGACATACAGGGTGGCGCCTATCTCTTCGCCTAATCGCGCGTCCGGGATGCCATACACCGACGCCTCAATCACGTCAGCATGACTTAACAATGCAGCCTCGACTTCGCCACAACCGACATTTTCGCCACCTCGAATAATGAGCTGCTTTATTCTGTCGACGATAAAAACAAAACCGTCCTCATCCAAATAAGCGACATCACCCGTGTGAAACCAACCTTTGGTAAAGGCGCTGGCATTCGCCTCTGGGTTATCCCAGTAGCCTCGAATCATTGAGGTACCACGCACCATTAACTCGCCTCGCTGGCCCTGAGGCAAGGGATTACCCGCCTCGTCCATGATCATCAAATCCAGTACCGCCGCAACTCGACCTGAACTGTTGGGGCGGTCAAGATAATCCTGGCCTGATATGCCGGTACCGATAGCGTTAGTCTCGGTCATGCCCCAACCCGTATTCGGCATCGCTTGTTTAAAGGTCGTGGCGATTCGCTTCACCTGATCTGGTGCGCGCGGCGCGCCGCCTCCACCAACCACCAGCAGCGAACTCAAATCCCGCTGAGTTCTGAGCGCCGCCTCCACCAAGTCGCCTGTCATAGCCGCAGGCGCGACGAAACTCGCGATCTGTTCTCGCTCAATCAACTCAGCGGCTGTATCCACATCCCACTTGTACATGCCCACCAGCTTGCGCTGACTTCGATAGCAAGAAAGGAATACCGCATGAGAACCAGCCACATGGAACAAGGGAACGCCCAGCAGTGTTGCCACCTGGTAAGGCAGCTCCAATGGCTTGGTCTGGTTGATCAGTGCGCTGGCGGCCGCATCGACCTCCCAGGAAAGTAGAGCAGAGATAATGGCTCTGTGACTCGATACAGCACCCTTAGGGTGACCCGTTGAGCCAGATGTGTACAGAATTAACGCATCATCGTCTGCGTCAATCTTAATCAGGGGCATGGCTGCAGGTGTTGCGAGCAGACTCGTGATGGAACGTATGTTAAGCGCCGGTGGTGCGTTCGTGAGGCGCACGCCTAGGATATCGATATCTACCGCCGGCTCGCACCTCGCCAGTCGGTCAACCCGTTCCTGATCGGCAAAAACCAGCCTGGCACCGCAATGACGCAAACCATAGGCCATTTCTTCCGGTCCCCACAAGGCATTCATCGCCACGGCAATGGCACCGATGGAGGTGATTGCCGTAAATGCCAGGATCCACTCCGGATAATTACGCATCGAGATCGCCACTCGGTCACCCTGAGAGATGCCATAGTCACTCACTAACTTTGCGGCAATGGTGGCTGCTTGCTGGTACATGCTCTCAAAACTGTAGCGCTCATCTTCATAAACAAAGAATGTTGCTTCGCTTCGATTTTCCGCAAAAAGTTCGCGAAGAGAATTCGGCGCATTGACGTAGACTCGACAGGGGTTACCGCGAATATCCAGCACCCGCATTTCAAAGGGTTGACCCGGTGCGGTTAATTGTTGAAGCGCCTCAGCACGGTTAAGGCGCTGTTCAGTTGTTGCTAATGTCATTGGTGATCTGCTCAATAGGGTTAATGAATTTTTGGTTGCGCCAGCTTTTGCTGAAGCTATCAGTCAACTGCATTTATCTGATTAAAGCGCGGAGAGCGCTTTTCAATGAAAGCTCGAATTGCCTCTCGAGACTCGTCGGTGCCACCGCTGAGTATCATGTGTTTGGCTTCCATCGTCAGGCTGTCTGTCAACCCCTGATCGAGACCCGAATTGAGATTCTTCTTCATTCGGCTTAACGCCTTTGTGGGACCGTTGGCGAGCTTTCTGGCGTAGGCAAAAGCCTCTTGTCTGAATGTCACATCTGCAAACACCTTGTTAACCAGGCCAAGTTGGGCAGCTTCGGCGGCTGTGACTCGCTCAGAGAAGTAATACAGCTCTTTTGCTTTTGCCAATCCGATCAAACGGGGTAAGAACCAGGTACCACCATAATCGCCAGATAAACCAATATTGGCAAACGCGGTGATGATAAATGCGCTCTCTGCAGCGACCCGTAGATCACAGGCCAGCGCAATCGAGAGTCCGGCGCCAGCGGCGGCACCCGGCAAAGCTGCGATGGTGGGCTTTTCAAGCTCAAACAGACGTTGAGTCAAGGTCGCCTGCTTATGGGTCAGATCGGCGACCCTTTCCGCCGTCGTCTTGGGTTGCTGATCACTCGCTGCCATGCCGCTCACGTCACCGCCGGAACAAAAAGCATTGCCAGCACCTGTAATCAGGACACATCCCACTCGATGGTCATCCTCTACTACTGCAAGCATTCTGCGTAACGCCGGCGTAATAATGTCACCCAGCGCATTTTTCTTTTTCGGTTTATTCAATGTCAGCGTCGCAACACGATCCTGGATGTGGCACAGCAACTCGTCCGTTCCGGTATCAAGGGTGATCATGGGCATCTCTCCAACCAAACTGGTTTAGTTCCAACTGGTTTAGTTCCAACTGGTTTAGTTCCATAGCTTTGCTCGACAGCATAGCCTATGGCGTGCGATAGAATAGCCTAGGGAATCGTCGTGCCTGAGGCATTTCTGGCCACGTGATTCTGGGCCACGTGAGGAAATATTTCTCGAAACAGATTCAACATGCTCAGGGTCGAACGCCGATCAGCCGTCTCAAACAGGCGACCCGGCGGTCCCAACGTGGGCGGCAGGGCAAAACCATGGGGGGTCTGCGCATATTGATGAAACACCCAATCAACGCCGGCTGCGTCCATTTCTGCAAAGAACCGCTGTTTACTGGCCTCTGGTACCAACTCATCATTTGCACCGTTCTCAATCACGACGACGGTTTGCGTATTGTAGGAATTCTTACAGGCTTTGAGCGTCGGCCGAGTCACACCAAATCTCGCCGGACTTGGGTCTTCTCCGGTCTGCAACAGACCATGCAGAGAGACCACTCCACTCAGATTCAAACCGCCACGAACGCCTTCTAATACCGCCATACCACCAAAACAATAGCCAATGGCAGCGGGCGGCACTGACGAGTCAACCGTTGCCTGCGCCAGACCCTGCTGTAACCAGGCATCAAGCAGTTCGCGAAAGGCCGCCGGATCGTGATCCATGGCGACCATGCCCTTAAAGCATTGCTTTTGGTAGTCAGCAACCTTGCTCATATCCGTCGGGAAAATACGTTCGTCTGCCGGTACAGTCTGACCATACATATCGATAGCCAAACCCACATAACCGACTCGAGCCAGATATTCGGCCACGTCTACATCGAAAAATTTTAAACCCTGGTAGTTATGGATGACCAGGACCAAGGGTCGCGGACCCGCGCTTGAGGGTGGCGCCACCAGATGACCGACAAATTGATTGCCATTGAGGTTGAATTCTATGTCCTGCCTTTGTAGATCAGGCGCTGGCGGCCAGAATTTCGTCGCTTCACTCATATAAGATTCCTTGATATTGCTAGGTACCAGTCCTCAAGAGCCGCCCAGATGAACCGCCCTGCGCTCTTCTCACACCGACCAGTCTGGCTGGCGAATTGTTGCGCGACTGCTCCGTCGCGCTAATCAGTCTCTGCTTGCCGATTGTGACAATGATGCCCTGTCGCTGTCGAGTCTAAACGACAATGCGTATGAATTAAGCCTTGGCTCGTCACTACCGACGCTTTATGCTTCACGCCTATGAATACCTGCCGATCGCCCTGGAAAGGCCTGCAAGATAGCCAATAACTATAGTGGTAAGAGGATCTCTGAACGAGGCAAAAGCTGACGACTCATCGCCAGCGGTGGGGGGCGTTACGCCAAGTATGTATTATTCGTTCTGGTCCTGGTTCTGGTTCTGGTCTATATCTTCAATTTTATTGATCGTCAGATTCTGTCCATACTGGCCGAGGAGATCAAGGCTGACTTAGGCATATCAGATGCGGAAATCGGGTTTCTCTACGGTACCGTGTTTGCAGTTTTCTATGCGGTATTCGGCATTCCGCTGGGACGTCTGACAGACAGCTGGATTCGAACAAACCTCATATCTATCGGCCTGCTGTTCTGGAGCCTGATGACAGCGTTGTCGGGAACTGCACGCAGCTTTGCCAGCTTGGCGACCTATCGAATTGGTGTCGGCATTTATTACTTATGGCCTTGGCTTCTGGGGGCCTACGTTCTTTCAACGCATGCACGGCGTCAGCGCCAGTGAAGCTGGGACTGTACTTGGGCTCTCAGCAGCCATAGGCGGTTGGCTCGGCGTGACGTTGGGCGGCGTAATGACAGACAGATTAAGGCGCACACATATTCGCGGGAAGTTTTATGTGGGCATGGCCTCAATAGTTCTATCTGTGCCGCTTGGGATTGGCCTGCTGGTCAGTGAAAGCCTGACACAAGCCTACGTTTTCAACTTCCTGTTTGCCGTCACGTCGCCCATGTGGATCGGCCCTGCGACATCAACCGTGAATGATCTGGTGTTACCTCGAATGCGCGCCATCGCCTCGGCTTTCTATCTGCTGATGGTGACATTCATTGGACTCGCGCTTGGGCCCTATACTATTGGCTACCTGAGCGATTCCTATGCTGCCGAGGGCATGGCCTCTGCTGAATCGTTGCAAAAGGCCATGCTGACCGGACTCCTGATGTATGGCCTGGCATTTTTGACTTTATATCTGGCTTCTCGCTACGTCGCGACAGAGGAGCCTCAACGTTTAAAGCGCGCCAGGGCCATGGGAGAAGCTGTCTAGTTGTTTACCGCCTCTGTCAATCGACATACCGGCGCCCATCAGTCAACGTCAATCGCACAGAATTTTGGCTCTAAATCTAGCACCATCAACAGGCGACCGAAGCCGATAAACTGGCCGATCATCATACCCAGCTCGACGATTTGCTCGTCGTTGAACACGCTATGCAAGCGATCAAAAAACTCGTCATCAATATTGTGATGATCCGTAGCCAGCCGTTCTGCATATTCTACCGCGAGCCGCTCAGCCACAGTAAAATCATTCGTCAAGCTGTCTAATTGCGCAATTTTTTCTTCCGTCAATCCGTGTTCTGCACCCTGCAGAAGCCGAACATTGAGTCAGGTAAAGCAATTGTTGGCACGGGCAACCTTGAGCCGCACCAGCTCTATCAGAGCTTCATCAATAGAACGACCTTTTCGGGCCGGCCCGTAAAATTGGAAGTAGTCATTGAAGAAGGGCTGGCAATGCGCCAAGCCCCGAGCAAGTGACGCATCCCCGCCTGCGGCCTCAATGGCTTTGACATTTTTCAATGTCGCCTCATCCAACTCGTGATCCTGTTTCAGGCTGATTCGACTCATGCTGCCCCCCTTACTGGCTTTCTGCTGATGTAAACATTTGACGCTCATACGAGCGCACTTTGATCCAATTACAAGCCCAATACCGTCTTGGCGATAATATTCTTTTGCACTTCGTTTGAACCACCAAAGATAGTCGATGCGCGATTATTCAAGTAGATCGCGGTTGCGGTCCAGCCGTCCTCAGGGCCCACTCCTTGCTCGCCCCGGTGCATTAACTGGTTGTTGTTCGGCACGGCGTAATACGCCATGACCGACATTCTTAGCGCCGACAAGCTTTGGCCTAAATTACTCGACAGCAGTTTCAACAACGATGAATTCGCGCCCGGATTTTGGCCTCGAGCCAGCCTTGCCAATACCGCATCTTCCATCTGCTTCAGCGAGGTTATGGCCATTTGCAGCGTCGCTGCTTGACTGTTGAGCTCAGCTGTTGAATCCGGGTCGAAGTCCTGCGCCAAGCCGGCTATGAGGGCTCGGGTTTCCATTAAGCCTGACCACAATCCGGTAGAAGCCGATCCACCCCCACGTTCGAACTCCAAAAGATATTTAGCCACGGACCAGCCATCATTTTCATCACCCACTCGCTGGGTGACGGGCACTCGAACGCCATCAAAGAACACCTGGTTCACTTCGTGATCACCGGCAATCGTGATGATGGGCTTCACGGAAATTCCCGGCCTGTTCATCTCCACCAGAATAAAACTGATGCCTGCTTGCTTTCGAGCGGTGGGATCAGTTCGCACCAGGCAAAAAATGTGGTCCGCAAAATGTCCGTGAGTGGTCCATACTTTTGTGCCATCCAGTACATAGTCGTCGCCGTCACGCACGGCCCGCATCTGCAGACTCGCAAGGTCAGATCCCGACCCCGGCTCAGAATAACCCTGACACCAGTAATGCTCACCGGAGAGAATTTTGGGCAGGTAATAGTCTTGCTGACTTTTTGTCCCATAACGGAATAACACTGGCGCCAACATGCGCAGCCCCAGCGGTATCAGATCAGGGGCGCCAGCCCGCGTGCACTCTTGGGCAAAGATATGCCGCTGGGTAACGTTCCAACCCGTTCCACCAAACTCAACCGGCCACGCAACACCCGCCCAGCCACGCTGGTGCAGGATTTTTTGCCAGGTCAACGCCACCTCTCGGTCGGCAAACACCGTGGTCGTCTTCGCCGCAGCTAACCTGATTTCATCCGTCAGTTCTGCCGCAAGCATGGCCCGCACTTCCTCTCGAAAAGTACTTTCCGATAGGGTGCTCGCGCTGGACTGCCGCTGCGATGAATGGCTATTCAATGCGAGCCTATCTAGGGACTGGCTTTCGGCTGATTCAGTTTCCATTGTTTCGATTTTCAACTGCCTACTCCTCCCAACGACTAAGCATCCATTCGCTTGGCTAGACACTTGACGGTCGTGGGCGACTCTATAAGCACCTGCGTCAACCCACCAAAGCCTGTCTTGCGCCTTTGATACCGCCCGTGTAAATACCCCTGACAATGGCTTCGGCTTGCGCTTCAGGCACACCACGTGGCTCAAAGGTACCGGTCCACTCAACGGTACAAGCATCGGCACCGTCACGAGTAATCTGAACAACTGATGAATAGTTGGACACCGGCAAAGGGCTGTCCTGGTTGGTGATTGCATAGCTGAAAGTCAGTCCTTCAGGATCATAGGTCTCCAGACGCTCTACGATCTGGCCACCGCCCATGGAGATAGTTCGCACCGCACCAACCCCCTCGCCTTCCATATGAAATGCCGTTATGGCACCACCGACCTTGATGCCTCCAAAGTCTCCCAAAATAGCCCACACTGCGTCTGCACTGGCGGCGATCCCTTCTTTAACAGCAACAACAATAGTCATAGTTCTCTAACTCTTTTGGTATTTACTCGCTTATCCTACGCAAGGATCACGACAATTGCTAACCCCCTGGATTTAGCGAGTTCGTCTGGGTAAGGCATGCGGAAGAAATCAATCTCTCGCAGCCCAATAAGCCCCTTGGCACCAATTAAACCACGATGACTTATGGCCAATAGTGGCTTAGAATTCATTCAAAAATTTTGACAGCTAGCTGCAGGAACAGGCCCTATGACGTTTCGACATCTTGAGATCAATGGTCTGAAAAGCCTGATCAAAACGGACCCATCGCTGCGGATCTTCGATACTCGAGATCCAGCCTCTTACGCGGCAGGCCATATAGAGGATGCCATCGCGTTCAATAACCAGACAATGCAGCAACTCCTGGATGCCACACCCACAGACAGCAGTATTGTGGTCTGCTGCTATCACGGCGTAAGCAGCCAAGCCATCGCGAACTACCTAGGCGAGCAAGGTTTCGACAATGTCTACAGTCTCATCGGCGGCTATGCTGCCTGGGCGGCTCAGGCGTAGGCTGAGCTCGAGCAGCGAGATGCTTCCATGGCTGCTTGCTTGGGGTCTTTCTTGGAAACCTTGCTTGGGAAAATTGCTTGGCTTCAGGTGAAGCGCGCCAATTGCAAATCCTCGACGCCATGGGTCGCATTGAGAGAGAGCACCAGATCCGCCGTTTGCGGTAACACCTCAAGGCAGCGCCGAGTAATACGCTCATAGTGTTGGATAAACCGAGATAACTGCGCCGAATTCATCACGCCAACACTTTTGTTCAGCCTGCTGCCAACACGCTCCGCCAATTTCTGCTCCTGCAATTGCCGCCATTCATACACCTGGTCAAAACCTGGAATGGCAATATAGACCAGTAGGTCCGTCTGGCTGAACAGCAGCGGGTGATAGCGCGCCAGCTCAGTATTCACATATCGCCGCCAAACTCCGTCTGGGTCCTCCTGCTGCTCAAGGGTATTGATAGGGTCAGCGAGTGAATTAACCTCAGCGACAGGCGCATGCAGACACCAGCCTTCAAACAAAATCACATCCACCGAATGCTCGATCTGGGTCCAATTGTTCTTCGCTTGACGATCATCCATCGACTTATCGAATCGCGGCACTTTGCAAGGCTGCGATGCCGAACAATGGTGCAACCGATCGAGCACCTCACAGGCCAAGCGCAGATCATGCGTGCCTGGCACGCCACGGGTCGCCAGCAGGGGGTGGACATCCTGCGCCAGTTGCTGGCGCTCAGCATGGGTCAGATAGAAATCATCCAGTGAGACATCGACAGCATTAAGCTGCCAGATTTCTTTCAGCAACAATCTCACAAGGGTCGTCAGCGTCGACTTACCGGATCCCTGCGCACCACTAACACTCACCAAGATGGGACGATCCTGCTGAGCATGGGTGTCCGCGACGCGCGCGGCGATGGGCACATACCAGCGCTCAACGATCGAGACAAAATGCGGGGGAAGATTCTCAGCCGCAATCAGCGCGCTCACTTTGGATCGCACGGACTGAAAGTCCAAGGGTGCCCCTACCGTCATATATTCCATCCGTTGTTAGCTGCCATGCCTACGCTGCAAAAGTTCCAGCCATCTCGTCGTCTGCCAATCGATCCGGCTTCCACTGGGCTACTTTAAGCAGACCAGAGCGGATTTGTGCAATATTGAGCAGAGCGTCGCATACAATGGCTCTAACCCGCACTAAGGGGTACCCATATGGAAAATCCACCCATGCCAGTCTGTGGATCAAAACTCAGCGGATACTGCTCAATATTCGCGGCACCCTGGGCCACTTGATAGCCACTCTTGGGAAGCCAGTCCGCATAGATAGCATCCATGACAGCACCCAACTGCAAGACCGGCAGTTCCTGCGTGAACACAGCGTAGCGACAAGCAGGAATAACCAGCCGAGTCTGACCTGCTGGTGTCATTACATCAGGCTCAAGTTCAATAGCCGCCAGATAGTCGAAGCCGATAGCATCCGCATCATAGACAACACCATAGGCTGGCACTCGACAGTCGAGGTTCACCGCAAGCCACTCATTGAAAACCAGCCACTGTTCGCCGATCTGCGCCCGTTGATCGTATCGATAGCGCCGCGAGCTACCAGCGAATTGCCGTTCCTTTTGATCGACAAGTTGCATCTGATCAAGATTCATTTTTCCCACCTCAATATCTCCGACCGGCCTGCCAGATACCCTGCTCAAAAAGACTCAAACGCCGTTGGGTCGTCGGCGCCGCCTGCAATTTACGCCATGTACCCAGGTTGACCGTTTTATCCTCTTAATGAATCGGCCGCAACATCGCCGCGGCATCGGCCTTGTCAGCCTTGCTGCTATTGGCTTGCGGCAACAAAGCCCAGACCCCAGCTAAGGGTGCCACCCCCTTTCGCAGCACATCTGTGGCAATCGACCCCAATGGCTTGTTGTTCATAGTCTCTTCAGGCTTGTTGTTCATAGTCTCTTCAGGCTTGTTGTTCATAGTCTCTTCAGGCTTGTCGTTTCTCACTCGACGGCTTAATGATGGAGCAGGTGTTCCACTCAGCGTGTCGTGCGATGAGCCAGCGCCAAGCAGGCTGTGCGAAAACCTGGCACGCAACCCTTGATGAGTTAATAGGGCTGTTCACCCTGCACAATGACCCGGTGCATATGTCGACGCTTACCCTGATAGTCGTTCAACGCATTGTGAAATAAACAGCGATTATCCCACATGGCCAGCGTACCTTTGTGCCACTTAAAACGGGTAACATATTTGTCTTGGGTCAGGTGCGCCTGCAGGAAGTCAAAAATCGGCAAGCTTTCTTCTCGCGTCATACCCTTGATACGGTGTGTATGAGGCCGGCTGCAGTAGATACTCTTGCGCCCAGTATTAGGGTGAACACGAATCAGCGGGTGCTCGACTTCGCTTTCAGCAAACTCGCTACTGCTCGAGTCTCCGCCACCATAGGCCCCACCGAGATCCGTAGATTTTGCCGCCAGGTTGGCATAAGCCCCTCCCTGACCATGGACGACCTTAGGAGAGAACACGCCTACATGACTTTCCAAGAGTTGCTGCATAGTTGCTGACAGGTCTTCATAAGCTGCAGAGGCGTCAGCAAACAAGGTGTCACCGCCCTCGTCAGGCACTTCGACCGCATACAACAGGGTCGCCATCGGCGGCTTCTGCAAATAGGATGAGTCAGTATGCCAGGCACCACCAAAGTTCATCTTGGCGTCAGCCTCCTTGATGATAGGGATCACATTCTTATGGGAGTCCACCGCCTTCATGAATGGATAGACATCGAGCTCGCCAAATCTCGCGCCGAACTCTGCCTGTTGAGTGGGGGTCAACGTCTGATTGGGAAAGAACAACACATGATGCAGATACCAGGCCTGCTTGATCTGATCGAGTATCGGCTCGCTGACGGGCTGTGACAGATCCACGCCGGTCACCAAAGCGCCCACTGGACCCAAGGTTGTATCAATGTGGAGCTGACTAGGACTCATAAGAAGGCCTCCTGCTGCATCTATACTAGGTCTAAACCACTTCTGAACGACTTCTATACTAAGTCGACGACTGTGCATGTTTCAATGCCGCTGTTATCCTTATCACTTATCCCAATCAGCGCTGTAACCGGAGGTGACGGAATGGCGTCAAAACGCGTGGTTGTAATCGATGGTGATGATGCCTCTCCGGAAGTCATGTTGCCTGCCCTTGAGATTCTTAAATCACTAAAGTTGCCGATAGACTTTATCAAGCCTCTGATCGGTCAAGAAGCGATGCAGCAGACTGGCAGCTACTTTCCCGACACGACCCGTGATCTGATCGATGCGTCTGACGCGACTTTTTTCGGATCCACCAGTGGTGCCAGCACTGCGGCGCTGTTTTACCTTCGGTGGGGTAAGCAGACGTACGCCAACGTTCGGCCATGTCAATGGCTACCCGGCTACAATAGTCCCCTGGCGCATCCAGAAAAGTGCGACTTTGTGATTGTTCGAGAAAACCTCGAGGACATGTATCTGGGTCTAGAGGGCGATCTCGAAGAGCTTGGCGGGCTGAACCTGACATCGAGAAATGCTCGAACCTCATTGTCGAGCATGGCGCCAGGGAAATTTGCCATCAAGGCGATCACTGAGCGAGGTACTCGCCGGGTTGTCCGTCACGCCTTTGAACTGGCCAGACAACGAGAAAAAAAGCGCGTTACAGTGACCTGCAAATACAACATGCTACATGTCTCTGATGGCTATTTTCGCGATATCGCTAACGAAATCGCCCTGTCTTACCCGGATATCGAATACAACACCTATATCATTGACGACTTTTTATGCCGCATGATTACTCGCCCGGAAGAACTGGACGTCGTGGTGATGCCCAATCTTTACGGTGACATAATGTCAGACGGTGCTGCGGGCCTGATCGGCGGTCTTGGCCTTGCACCATCGGGTTGCTATGGTGACGACTATGCGTATTTCGAGTCAGCCCACGGGTCCGCGCCTGACATAGCTGGCAAAAATATTATTAACCCAACAGCCACATTACTGTCTGCGGCGATGATGCTTGACTATCTGGCGTTTCCCGATGCCGCGCACCGCATTCGACAGGCTATTAAAACGGTCTATCAACAGGGTCTAGTGCTGACGCCTGACCAGCGCGGCAAAGGCACTACGACGGAGTTTTGTGCAGCGGTCTCAGCACTGGTCTGAGAACCTCATTCGCACAATAAAGGGATGGAGGGGGTAATTTAAGATCAAGCCAACTGTGGTCAGAGTCGACTGTATCACTCTTGTGTTTCACGATAGCCAACCAACCGTGTATATTGTTGCCACTGGTATCTGATTTGTCTTGCCAAGCAGCCCCCGAGAACTCATTCACCGGCCTGCCCGCAGACACTCAAGAGGAGCACACCATCACAACGAAACCCCTGGAAAAGCGCGCCATCTTCTGGTTTTACGGCTCAGCATCTGCGGCCTACGGGATCAAGAACAACGCCTTCAGCTATCTGCTCCTGATCTATGCTAACCAGGTACTCGGCGTGCCCGGTTATCTGGCCTCGATTGCACTGGCGATCGCGATGCTCTGGGACGCGGTCTCCGATCTGCTGCTTGGCCATTGGTCCGACAAGACCCACTCTCGCCTCGGTCGACGCCACCCGTTTATGTATGCCGCGCTATTTGTACTGCCCTTTTCCTTTTATGCTTTATTCAATCCCGTGGTTGAGATCACCGACAGCAATGCCTTCTGGTACATCCTGGTATTGGCCATGATCATCAGAACCGGCACGACCCTGTTCGAGGTCCCATCCACAGCCATGCTGCCTGATCTTGAGACGGATTATGATCACCGCAACAAATGGCTGGCTTTGCGTTACGCGTTTGGTTGGTATGGCGGCAACGGTATTCATACGCTGAATTTCATGTTCTGGGTCGGGGTCTACGGCGTTGCCGTCCAGACGGGCTACACTATTTACGCAACCGTCGGCGCTAGCGTGATTGCGCTAGTTATTATCTTGTCTTCGCTCGGCACGCAGAAGCTTATGGCAGATTTACCGAAGCCTCTTGAACGTTTCAAGTTCAGTGAGATCGGCAGAGAGATACGTCAGATATTCCAGTCTGTGAAGAACCGCAACTTTGCTGCCCTGTTTTTTTACGGTCTGATCGTCGGCATCGCAGGCGGCCTGGGCACGGCATTGTATTTATACAACACCACCTATTTTTTTGGCTTTTCTGGTCAGCAGATTGCTGTCACCGGACTCGGCGTCATGGTATCACCGGCTATAGCCTACTGGGCCGCACCCTACTTCGGCCGTCGCTACGGCAAGAAGAACGCGGCCATTGGCGCCATTTTGGTCAATATCAGCCTCTACCCCATACCCTACATCCTGCTCCTGTCAGGCTATTGGCCTGGCCTAGGCAGCTGGCTGAGCTTAAGCATTTACAGCGCTTTCATTGTTGCTGAGGTGATCTGCAGCATTATTGGCGGCGTGTTGCTCGATTCAATGATGGCGGACGTTGTCGAGGACAGCGAGGTCTCGACAGCGCGTCGATCCGAAGGCTTGTTTTATGCTGCCAGAGGCTTTGCAGGTAAGGCCATTTCTGCTGGCGGTATTATCGGCGCCGGGACGATCGTCTCCCTGGTTGGACTCGACGGGGTCACCAGTCTCGAACAGGTGACGACCGAGATCAGGCAGAGCCTTGCGAGCCTGTTTCTGCCGTTGTATTGCACCTTGTTCCTGATCGGTCTATGGTGTGTATCCACCTATAAAATTAATCGCCACACGCACAACGCTAACATCAACACCTTAGCCGCACGTAAAGCCAACCTGGCGAGTGACGACTAGCTCCTCAAGTACTCGCTGGCCGGACGCCCTCAACCGGGGCTAGGGCCGAAGGCGGATTGCATTTTTTTTATTGTTATGAAAAATGCACATCCAGCGTCTCTAAGCGCGTTGGGAATACGAAGGCATTGCAGGTTTTTTGGCTATGAATGACAACCAGTATCTTGGCCGATCATGCAGTTTCAGTGGGCTGCTTCTCGGCGCCTTGCTGCTATTGCTGACCGCTTGTGGCGGCGGTGGTGCTGCCGTTCGCGCAACGCCAGTCGCGCCAGCACCACCACCAGACCCCAGCCCACCAACCGGGCTTCTGGTTCCCTTCGCCTCAAGCGCGGATATGGTAGATAGCGTCCAGGCTAGCTTTGAACGCCAGTTGCAAACGTTTAGAGTGGCCAGCGCCGATAGCCCAGCATCGACCGCACCGGAAGCCAGCACTGCCTTCACGACAACCTATACCCAAGAGACCAGCGTCGATGAGCATGACGTCATCAAGTATGACGGTGATCGCATGTTTGTTGCACCAAGTCGAGGCATGGGTTGCTGCTTTATCGCCGTCGACACTGAACCGGCTGTTGATCTTCTGCCTGCAGATTCAGCAATTCCTGAACCGGGCCAATCGGATCCTCAGGATCGTGCGATTCGCATTCTGACAACAACGCCCGAGACGGCGAGTGTGCGAGAAACGGGGCGAATCGCGCTCAGCGGTAGCGACACAGTGGAAGGACTGTATCTTGAGGGAGAGCGCCTGGCCGCTATTACCAGCAGCGCCTGGTGGGGAGGCTATGGCCAACGCTTTGCCGATGTCCAGGCTTGGTCAGGGCAACACTACGGCATGACCCTTTACGACATCAACGCCAGCGACACCCCCGTAGTCAGGCATCTGCAGGTTGAAGGGACATTCGTCACCAGTCGCCGCACCAGTGCCGGCATCTACCTGATCAGCCGCCACACGCCAGCGATAAATGAACTCAATTACTATCCCACCACCGACGCAGATCAGCTAGCCAACGAGAGGCTGTTGGGAAGTCTTGAGATTGCCTCACTGTTACCCAAAGTTCAGCTCGATGGTGAGGAAATCACCGCTTTCAGTGTTGCGCAGTGTTATGGTATCGACCCCCGTCACCCACTGGCGCCGGAAATCCAGGGATTCCCAACCATTACCAGCATGTTGCTGGTGGATCCGCAAAGCGGTGAGATTAAGGACAGCCTTTGTTACGCCGAAGCCACCGACGGCGTTTACCTGTCCGGCGAAGCGCTGTACCTGGTGCAAGGCGTCTACGAGGCAGATTCCTCGAGTGGTTTCGGCACTCAGACGACGCTGGTCCACAAATTTAATCTTGCGACGGGATTTAGCTACAGCGGTTCCGGTGAGGTAGAGGGCAGCCTTTACCTAGGTAACAACCGAGATTTCCGCATCAGTGAGCAGTCGGGTTTGCTGCATCTTGTCACAACCCAGTTCACTGATGACGCTGCTGATCGCTGGCACCATCAATTGTTTATTCTTGCCAAGAACCAATCTCTGCCAGAGTTGGAGATCATTGGTCAGCTACCCAACAGCCTTCGGCCAGACGCCATTGGCAAACCTAACGAGGACCTCTACGGCGTTCGATTTTTGGGAGACAGGGCCTATCTGGTCACTTTTGAACGAACCGACCCCCTCTATGTACTGGACTTAGCAAACCCCCGTGACCCAAAAGTCGCGGGCGAACTGGAAGTGACCGGGTTTTCAAATTTCCTCCATCCGGTGAGCCGAGACCTGCTCCTGGGGCTGGGACAATCTGCCGAGCGGCGGGTTAAGCTAGAACTGTTCGACGTCAGCGATCTCACCAACCCAGTTTCTCGAGGCAGCCTTGAACCAGGCCCAACGTTGATGTACACCTATTCCAGCGCTGAGTACGATCGCCATGGCTTCACCTATTTGCACCGAGAGGCCGGTCATGACCGATTCGCAATACCAGTACAAGGCGTTCAGCTCGTCGATGAAGAGTATTCCAACGTCGCACGACTCTATCTGTTTGAGGTTCGCGAGCAGACTGAACCTAGCCTTGCTAGCTTGGCAGAGCAGGGCTATCTGGAGGCGACCGGGCCATCTGCTGACCATTACTCGACGGATAGCAGCCGTTCCATTTTAGATGGCGATGCCGTCTATTTCGTTCATGACACTCAAGTCTATTCTGCACTCTGGAGTGACCCTTACAACCAGACAGGCCCCCACTAAAAATCGAGGGCTGGTATGCCGGGATTCAATGCCGAAGAAGGTGGGCTGTGTTTTCCTCTCTGAGCGCCGGGTTTCTGCATTAGACTTTTATTTCGGGCTTTTTATTTCGGGCTTTTATCTTGGCTTTTTTGCCGCCATCAATTGCGAGCAGTGTCTAGATGGGCGCGCAATTTTGCGAGAAGAGGCGTTACTTTGCTGAGCTCTGCCACTGGAAATTTTGCCATCAACTCTTCAAATAGAAGCTCGCGAGCCTTGAGCGCTTCTGTTCTCGCCTTTGCACCCGCGGGCGTCAGAAAAACCAGTTTAGCTCGCCCATCTCTGGCATCAGCCCGCACCTCCACCAACCCGCCAGACTCGAGTCTCGCCAGCGTATTGGTCATGGCACCCTTGGTCACCTGAAAAGCGTTGGCGAGCACTGAGGGACTTTTGCCATCGCCGAGTCGAGACAGATTATTCAACACGGAGTACTGTGAAATCGTAAGGCCGGCAGGTAAAACCTGCTCGAATGCCTTGAACGAGAGCTGTGCAATTATGCCTATCTCGGTAAAAAAAACGGAACCTGGCGATTCTTTCTGGCTATCGCTCATTGTTGCCTGCCTACCTTCAAAAGTCGCTTCGAGGCGCAATCATATCAGCCTGGTCTCGATCTTCCACCTCGGCGTTTCGTCCAGGTCCGGCCCGTAGCCCAGTCTTCCAAACATCTGCAGACGCGGACCTTCTTCGTTAGTCAGCAATATGCCTAGCTTCGAGTGAATCTCGGCAAAGGTTTCAGTCATCTCTGGATACTCTTGTAACGCCTGACTAATAGGTTGAATACCCAGTCCTACCTCGGTGGCTTTGAGGTTGACCCTCAACCAATTCGCACCTGCGCGTAACTGATCTTCTCGCCTGTTAGCAGACGTGCCCAACCAGATATAACCCATTCCACTGAACATCATTGCCCTGTACATATCAATACCCTGCTGAAAAGCCGCAGAATTCTCGTCCGCCAGTTGCTCGCGATCCAGTTGGCCGATGAGTGATAATCCTTCCAGAAACGCACCACCCAGATCGATGCCGTCAGGATTAGCATTAATCTCGCGTTTACCAATTCGCATCAGATCAATGCTTTCCTGCATGGTACGTGGCGTCGTGGTCTCAATGTAGTGCGCACGCCAGCTGAGGTCACGCAAGTCCTCAATCAGCTGGGGATCATTGGTACTGCCGACCTGCACTGCTTCATCGACAACCGACTCCAACGCTGCCAAAGTCGCGGTAGTTACAGGTTGCTGAAGATCAAAGGGCTCTTTCAATGAACGTCGCAGCATAACCTGTCTAAACAAAGGGTCCGGTGTTGCCTCACCGTCGACAAACTCAATACGTGCCACCGGCCGCGCATCAAGTTGGTCATCGCTTGCACCGAGCGGGAAAGGCGTAATTTTTACCAGAATGCCTTCTTCAGCTGCGGCCATGCGCAGAAGCTCCAGAAAGCAGCCCAGGCCTATGGTGATCTGACGATTGGGCGGATCCGTTTCTGGTAACAATCGATCAAGGTCACAGTAAAGCATCGCTTCACTCGGCGTGCTCAGATCCACCTTCCATGGCTGGCGATTATGAGGATTGGGCGCAAGGATAGCGTATGACAGCGCCCGCATACGAGGATCCGCGTAGGCTTTGCTGCCAGCGAGCTTCCAAGGCGCCAGGGCCTCTTCCGGCCTTCGAGTCGCCGCAAAACCATAGAAGGATGCGCCTAATATCACGCCGCCAGCACCCATCACTTTAATGAAGCCCCGCCTTGAAAATCCCATTCCTCTACCTGTTTAGTTTAAGATTAAACCAATATATTAGTTTAATATTAAACTAACTGTCAAGGTGCGATTCGCCTTGCTTTAACAGAATCGGTCCATTCCGCTAGCTTTTTCGCAAGCAAGGGCATCGGCAAAGGCCCACTACCCAGTAGCGCATCGTGAAACGACCGATAATCAAAGTCATCGCCGAGCGCCTGCTTTACCTGAGCGCGTAGCGCTAGGATCTCCAACATACCGATCTTGTATGCGGTTGCCTGAGCCGGGTTATTGAAGTACCGACGAATCTCTGCCCTTACTGCAGCCTCTGGCCTTGATGAATTGAGTAGCGCATAGGTGACGGCCTCGTCCTCGCTCCAACCCTTGGCATGGATGCCCGTATCAACGACCAAGCGAATGGCTCGCCATATCTCACCTGTCAGTCGACCAAAATCGTTATAGGGGTCATTGTAGAAACCCATCTCCTTCGCCAATAGCTCGGCGTACAGACCCCAGCCTTCGCTAAAAGCCGTATAGCCATGGTAAGTTCGAAAACGTGGAATATTGTCTAACTCTTGCTGTATGGAGATCTGCAGATGATGACCCGGCAGACCTTCATGATAAGCGAGGTTTTCTAGTCGATATTTTGCCACAGCCTTCATATCCGCCATATGTATGTAGAATCGACCAGGACGCGAACCGTCTGAGGTGCCACGCGCGTAATGTGCGGCACCACCTGCCTGCTCGCGGAAAGGCTCCACCCGCTGCACCTCCAACGGTGCTTTGGGTAAAATGCCAAAGTAGTCGGGCAAGCGTTCCTGCATCTTGCCCAGGTAATCTCGAGCCATCTCCAAATAGGCACGACGACCCTCGTCGGTGTTCGAAAAATAAAACTGCGAACCCTCTCGCATGAACACAAAGAATTCCTGCAAATTACCTTTGAAACCTAGCTGATCCTTAACAAGCATCATTTCTGCCTGAATTCGCGCGACTTCCTGGTGACCGGTTTGGTGTATGGATTCAGCGGTCAGAGCCAGCGTCGTCATAGCACCTAGCGCATAATCGTAATATGCCTTGCCATCAGGCAGGGCTGATGCGCCAAGGGCTTCGGCAGGCACATTTTTTAGATCTGCCCTTAGCCAACCGGCTATTTCATCGTACGACGGCTTTGTCACGTTCAGCAACGCGGTCCTTGCAGCTGACTCAAATGCAGCTGCCTGCGTCCTGTCTATTTGCAGCTGGGACTCGAGGTTACGAATTTTAGTCGTGATGTCGATCCAGATTGCAGACTCTCCATCTTCAGAAAAAGGCACTCCCCGCATGAGCTGTTCGATCTGGTTGAGTGCCAGTTCATAGTCGAAATAAGGCGCACGAATGCCTCGCTCCGCTGAAGTCTTGGCGCGCACCAAATACTGCCCAAGATATCGGCCGCTTTGGTTCAGGCGTGAGATGTAAGCGTCCATATCCGCTGCAGAATCAACCTTGTGGTAGTTGATGAGACCGTTAGGTAGACCGGTGTGTGGCCCACTGCGCCCAAAAATGTACCGATGCCACTTGTAAGGCTCCGCCGCTTCTGCCTGTTGCAACATGAATTCCCAAAGATCCCAGGAAATCTTACCCTCCTGATCAAGCTTGCTTCTGTCAAAACTGGTCTGCATTTTTTCGACACTCTGCCTTCGCCATGCAGTCACTCGATCGCTCGCCGCCATCGAGACATCATCCAGCTCGCCATAGTCACTCTTGTCGCCCTGGCGAGTTTTTGCCAGCGGGCTGAAATCAAGATACTCACTGAACTCAGCATCTAGCCACGCATTCAACCGCTTGGTCTCGACCGCCGGCGCAGACGATTCTGACGGCTCGTCTGCGATAGCACAGCTCATCAGCAGCGATAGAATTACCATTGAAATATAACGCATCTACAGTCTCACTTAATTTGTCGTGACCAGCTGCTCAGTTAAGTGCTATCTATCTACCTAACTGACTAGCTAATTGGAATTTATTCAGTTTTATTCGCTTATTTTCATGCACGAGGCCCGCCAACAATTGTTGTGGAGGAGCCTGGTAGCGGGGCAGCTTTTCAACGCCCCTTAGAGAATTTTACAAGCTTATTACCCTGACCTGCCGAGAGCGTTCAATAGATTTTATTCAGCAAATCTGGAGGCCACGCTTAGACGCTGCACCAATTGTTGTGATTTCTGACACCTTCTCTGTTCGACTTGATACCCATACAACCCAAGAGTGACTCAAATATTTCTAATTGTCTGACGACTCTACCCTTCTCTTGATAATGCTTGAGTGCGTCAAAACTTTGCGAAAAATGGGCATCTGCGAGCGCAGAATCAGACATCCACATAATGATAGGAATGTTAAACTGCTCCGCGGGCGCGGTTTCCTTAGGTGATGCATGAAAGTACTTGCCGTCCTCCAGTGATTCACCGTGATCAGACGCGTATAGGAGCAACGCTTTTTTATCGCGGAGCTTTTCCAGCAAAGAAAATAGGAAAAAGTCCGTATACGCAATTGAGTTGTCATACGCGTTTATCATGGCTTGATCGTCACAGTGTAGATACTTGCAATCAGGCTTGTAGAGCGAGAACTCTTTGGGGTATCGAGCCGCATAGTTAAAGTGAGAGCCTTTTTGATGAAGAATGACCAGGTGTCTGCCACTCTTTTTTGAAATCGAGTTCTCCATCTGCTCTACCAACAACATATCGTCTATAACTGCGATACCACGATGGCTGGCTTCGGCCCCTATCTGCTCTCTGATTTTTACCGAGTCAGCATTGGTTCTTGCGTAAAAGCCGGCCTCGCTTTGCATGGCGAATAAATCGCTGGAAAATCCCAGCTTTTTCAGCACCGAAAAGACATTATTCTCGTGGACATATTGTTGCAAAGGGCTGCCCTTTTCGATAACGCCACCCTCTCGGACAAACATACACGACAAGCTTAATTTTGTACTCGTATTGCAAGAGGTGCCTTTAAAACCTATGACATTGGGCTCTTTGTCCAGCAGCGGCGTGGTCTCGATTTCGTAATCCATCAAAGACATGTGATCGTGACGAGCCGACTCACCAATGACAATCACGACAAACAGGTCATCGAGTGAATGCTCGGCGTAGAAACCGTAAAGATCCGTCGGATCAATCAGTTGCCGTTCCAGCCGCCGATTGATATTGGCGTTGGCAACCGCGATGAGTCCTGCTGACACCCAATTGATTGGAACGTAGGAGAAAGTTGCAACACCAATGGGATTAGTCGGTAGTCTGGCATCCACCATAGGTTCACGAAAGGTTTTGTAGTAGAGGTTCAAGAGCGAGAGCGAGCCAACTAAGACGCCCAAACATAAAAGCCGTGGAAGCAGAAACAGCAACCAAGGCGCCTCATAAGTCGGGTTCAATCGATTCAGCAGATAAATCGGAATGACAGCAAGCAGACCAACGAATGTCAGCAACGCCCATCCCATCGACTCAACCATTAGTGATAATTCTGTACCTACGACCGCCTGCATGATGGCGTAGCCAATGGCAACATCGAAAAACCAAATGTAATAGCTGGCGACAACCGACAATAAAATAAGGATGCTGATGCCAACTTGCAGAATTCTGCGGCCAAAGAGTGCCAAGGCAGAGAACAGCAACGCGGCCGCGGCAACGGCGAAAATAGCATCGCCCAGCAATAGACCAAGCCCGCCGCTTTCGACCCCGTAGTATTTTTGCAAGAAAACCGGCGCGTTCAGCACAAGACCCAGATAGAGCGAAGCCTGTAACACCCAGAATATCTCGGGAAGATATAGACGCCTTAAAACCCCGAACTGCACCTGCCAAAACCGCAACTTTTCAAACCGCGAGATCTTCATTACCGCGTGGATCCCTTATTAACTCATCACTCACGAATGACCAACCACTTAACATCAATATTCGTCTTGGTCTTACAACCAGTGCAGCTAGCTACAACGAGTCACACAGAGTCGGCTGCCAGCGCCATGCACCTCCAACCTAGCAAGCCTGAAAGGATCAAGCAAGCAGCGAATCACACCGCTTTACTGGAAGGTTTTATTTTGAGTCTTTCGTCAGTGGGGACCGCCAATTGATAGCGGCTATGTCTGCGTCTGTCATACCCCGGTCAATTAGCATCGCGTTGACATCGTTCGCAGCAGCGGTTTTAGTCATGATCGCCAGGTTGGGATGACTCATACGGCGCTGTCGCTCACGGAATATTTCTCGCAGTTCCTTTTTATTTGGCTCAACAATCAGCAACTCCAACCGCGGCGCGTACTCTTTTAACGGCATAGGTAAACCCAGCGTTTTTTCAAGCTTTGTCAGGAATATTGCGCGACGGGCAAAATCGCTGTCTTGCAAACTGATGCTTTCAATCTCCGCTAAATCATGGATGACGACACTCAAACCAAACATTGTTTCGGCACCAAGTGATCGAGCAACCTCTAAAGTCGCATTATCTGCCTCGGCACCTTCGTATTTACCGCTGTGACGGACAATCAGGACCGCACCCTGAGCTAAAACCGCATACTGATACATCTCAGAACTCACTCGCTCTCACTGCGTAAATACTTTAACCATATTGTAATTTTTTTGCAATTTTGCCAGCAGATATCTGCGACTTGCCTTTGCCTTTGCCTTTGCCTTGCCTTAGAGCCGAGAGTGACTTAAAAACGGCAAAAACTGCCGAGTTTTATTTCAAATTCTGACCTTGAAGGGAGGCCGGCTCTGCTATTAAAAGTCTACCGCTAAACCTGAATAGCTCGCTAAAACGTCGATTTAAGTTACCATTATTTACAATATTGTCCGTGATTGTGTGGCTCTTAACGAGTAAGTTCCACGAAAAAGCACCAAACATAAGCAGCGGTTTGGATTTCTGAATCCTCACTCTGCACGCTCACAATGTGCCTTTATATCTTGAAAGGAAGAACGCTGGCGCCGGGGCTGATAGCTCGTAACTCGCTGAAAAGTCGTCAAATGCTGTCACCTTTGTCCTGCAGTATCCTGAAAAGATTCGAGCATTATTGATAACCAAGACCCTATGGTCCTTAGAAGGTAGGCTTTGCTGCACCATCGAAACACCAACACTTTGCCTTTCGAAGAGGTCGTCCTTGGTTCTTCCCAGGCCATGCTGGAACTTTGGCAGCTGGTTGAAGCTGCCGCTCGTGGCGACACCTCGGTTTTGATCCGGGGTGAAACCGGTGCCGGCAAAGAAGTGGTTGCGCGCCAAGTCCATCGACTGTCGCCACGGCGTGGTGGGCCTTTCGTTGCCATTAACTGTGGGGCCATCCCTGCTGACCTGCTTGAAAGCGAACTGTTTGGTCATCGCAAAGGTGCCTTTACCGGCGCCATCTCAGACTATAGTGGACAATTGCTGGCGGCTAATGGCGGAACTCTGTTCCTGGATGAGATTGGTGATATGCCCCGAGCATTACAGGTGAAGTTACTCAGGGTACTGGAAGAGCGTGTCATAGTCCCGGTAGGCTCCACTGAACGAATTTCCATTAACGTGAGAATCGTCAGTGCCACTCACCAAAATTTGGAAACGCTCACCGAGCAAAACCTGTTTCGAGAAGATCTGTTCTATCGCTTGAATGTCTTTCCCCTGCAGGTGCCAGCGTTGCGTAACAGAATGGGGGATTTGCCGGAATTGATTGCCTACTTTTCTGCCAAGCTCGTCACTGAAGGCGAGCCCCCCTCATTTACTCAAGAGTCCATGTCGATACTGCTGGATTATCACTGGCCGGGGAATCTCAGAGAACTGTCCAACTTCGTTGCCCGCATGCATGCTATATCGACCGGTCCAGTGCTGGACATCACGGCGGTACCAAAAAGCCTGCTACCTGCAAGAATTTGCGAGGCGCTGGAAAATGCCTGCCCTCAGTGGCGAACAGACGCCCTGAACCTGGATGCCGACTCGCCTATGGATGCTCAAGGCATTATGGATCACCGTCTCGAGCAAGCCTTGAGCTTCACTCAGAGCGATGTGCCCTTGCCAAAAGACGGCTTCGCTCTGAAAGACTTGCTGCAAGACATAGAGATTAATGTGATTCGTAAAGCACTGGATTCCACCCAGTGGAATGTTTCATCCGCGGCGAAACTGCTAGATATGCACCGAACAACCTTGATTCAGAAAATCAGTAAACTTGATATTTCTCAGGACACCCAGCCCGTTACTAATTGATATTGGCATTCCATTGATCTCGAATGAATCCCAGATCGAGTGACATTCTGTCGCGCCCATTCAAGAGTGTCTCGATCAGTCAAGGCGATGCCTACTCACCATCACCTTCTCCTTCACTAAGCACCTCCTCTAGCTGCTGGTAATTAAATTCAAGCAGATTTTCTGTATCCTCAACATAGTCCTGTATGGCTGCATAGATCATCGCAGTTTGACCATCGATCATATAAAACCGGTTCGGATCCAGCGCTGGCAAAGCGATGATTTTTCCACGTTTAAAGTCGCCAACCCTAAAGTTATCGACTCCACCGTTCTCATTGATGATGGCGTTAGCCACAACGGCAGTCTTGAGTCTCTCGATGTCATTCTTGTCTTTCAAAACAATCACAGGTTTGCGCTTGCCTTCTACCGGCTCGCCTCTTCTCATACTTCTGAATTCATTCAGGTTGGCACCTTTGGGCAATTGCACCAACTCCACGTTGGGCGTGTTACTCAGCAATGCATCTTCTTCGTATTCAAAACTAATGACCACCGTGTCAGCGTCAGATCGACGACGCCGAGCGAGGACATTGTCTAACACAGCGACCTCGGTCTTGCCGGCCTGATTTTTCTCGGAGAGGATTAGATTACTCGCCTTGACCTCATTACCAATTTCATGGCGTTTCACCAGGTCATAAATCATTCTCGCCACGTAATATTCACCACCGGGGAAATTACCATTGCCAAACTGCCGAAAGATTGGCTCACCTCGTTGATCGGGATACTGCTTCAGATACGCCTGAACCCAATCTTCGCGATCCTGAAAAGACGGCCTGTTATAAATAAAATTAAAGTCATAGAGGTCTTCTGACCTTAGTCGATAACTGTCACTAAATAGCGCCAGCCCATTCACGTCAAACATTTCCGTGTTGTTTGGTGCACTAATATCAAAACTGGAACCAGGCTCATTGATGACATAAGGCGTCAAAACAATCACAACCTCACGCTTCGAAGAGGCTTTCTGGGTTGCACCAAACAGCCGACCCAGAATCGGAATATCGCCCAGTATGGGCACTCGATTTTTGATGTCTGCCTTATCGGAGGTGATCAAGCCACCTATGATAATTGGAGTTCTGTCTGTAAGCCGGGCAAAAGTTTGTACGCGACGCAAGGACGCACCAGGTTTTGTCGCAATGACCACCCCGTTTTCATTACGCACCTCGCCATTATTGGCTGCAACCACGGCCTCTACCGACACATCTATTTCCATGCTGACATATCGATTGTCAGCCGATATACGTGGACGCAGGTTTAAGGTAATACCTGGCCTGATTTCCTCAAAGGTATAGGCAGATTGAACCACGTCACCAGACGAGCTGATCGTGGCTTTAGCGATTGGAAACTGAATAATGTCGACAACTTGAATGATGGCTTGACGATTGTTCAGAGCCAGTACACTGGGTCTTGAGAGCACTTCGGCTTTGCCATTGGCTACTAAGGCTTGAAGCTGAACTAGCCGACTGGCGGTAAAGCCCTCATCTGCTTCGCGGTCTCTGAACAGATCCAGCACCTTGGAACCGCCCGCCGAGACTGGTGAGGCGCTGAGTGCGCCAAACTCGATGTAGTCGTCACCGCTTTTTATGTTTGTAAACTTGATGCCAGACTCTCTAAGGGCGTCCTCGCTAACCTCCAGGACCAGGCCCTCGATATAAATCTGCCTGGCTTCAAGATCTAAATTGCGCACTAAATTCAAGAGTTCGGCATACTCCCGCTGCTGGGAAGGATGAAAAAAGACAAGCAGCTGATCCGTCTCGCCAGAATGGGGCTTACGCATAGCGCGGAGGCCGCTATCATCGCTCGGGGCGCTTCGACTTGAGCTACTATTACTACTGCTGGCGCGACTACTGCGACTACTGCTACTGCTACTACTGCTCGACGACTCGTCTGCATTAAACTCGAGGCGAGCCTCCTCCAGAGCCGGCGGCAGCATCACTACAGGTAACTCATCGCAATCATAGCTCTCCACCTTACGCTTTGATGCAGAAGCTTTGTCGTCCAGAGAGACCGTGTTGTAACCTAAAGAACTCAGTATCTGAACAATCTGAGTCACATCCTGATTGGCGATATGCAGGAGTTCGAGTTCAAGATCACGTAACTGATAGGAACCCTTCTTGCAGCCCTCCACATCATTCGCTGAATTAGCAAGCGCGACGTTTGGAAACGACACGCTGGCCATCAAAAAGATGGCGATAAAAAACTCTATTCTACTCAGCAACATCTTCGAGAACCTGCTAGGAGTGACGAATTACGGGACGAGAAGAGGCCACATCAGCAGAGAAAACTTGAAGGTACCACCGATTAAAAAACGGTAAATCTTGCTTCATATTTCGCTAAGCCTTTCGCCTATTTGCTCCACCTTTACCAACCATAGGCAAAAAAATCGAATAACCGCAACGGGCTTGCACTTTACTGGACTTTCTTGCCTCACATTTATTTTTTTACTTTCGTGCCACGGGTCCTATCTCATCTTCTAAGAAGGCGCCAGACCAGCTCTTTTAGTGGCTGACGTGGCAACCCCAAATGTAAGCGGCGTCTTTTTATATGACCTTGAACTATTAGCCTGATACTGCTCTGAACTAAAACTAGCATTATTACAAACGTCTGGCATCCTCGCACGTCTTGCAACTCATTGCACAGATTTTAAGCTCTGAGCCAGCCAACGCAAGGCTAATGCAACCAGACATCAATAGGGTTCTGTCGCGTAACGCATGAGACTTTACTCCAACGTTCACTGCGGCCCTCGGGTTTGAATCCAGCCACCGGTGAGGCCGGCGATATAGCCACCGTCAACCAACAATTCAACTCCATTTAGCCAGCGGTTGTTACCCGTCGCCAGATATTCTATGACCTCAGCTATGTCTACAGGCGTGCCTTCGCGGCCTACCTGCTGCACACCCCAGTCATACCTTTGCGGCCCCACCAGCCGCCTAAAATCGGCAGTTAAGCGGGTGCCAGTCGAGCCAGGATTAACGCAATTGACACGAATACCCCGGCGAAAGGCCAGACCCGCAGCTCGGTAGGTATAGGCCGCGGCACACTGTTTCGAAAACTTGTAGGGATTGTCCTGCCAAGCAGTCCGATTCTGTTGCAGCCAATGCATGCCCGCTCCGAAATCAGGCGTATTCAGGAATTCCTCTATTACGGGCTGCCGCTGACGCCAATCATAACCCGCAGAAGAGGCAACGATAACAACGCCACCACCGTCGGTCATGCGCGGCACCAGCCGCTCAGTCAGGTAGCGCATACCCAGAAAATTGACCTGCAATATCTTGTCATTCGCCGCGGCATTGGAAACACCGGCGACGTTTATCAGCCTGTTGATGGGACCAGGTAACTGCGCCATGGCTCTGTCTATGGCCGCAGGATCACTGAGGTCACAGTGAATAAAAGCGGTAGGTGCCGTCGGCTGGACAATGTCGAGAACGGTCACGCTATGCCCTTGGGCCTCTAGTCTTGCGACTGTCGCGGCACCAATACCCGTAGCACCTCCCGTTAGAACAATGGAGAGTGCAGTTGCATCAGTCGCGAATTCGGTCACTTGAAGGTATCCTCATGGCACGCTATTCAACGAGACTAATCAGGCGATCAGACTAAGTCAATTGGCGCACCGAGTACCGCGAGTGTTATCTTGAGAGCTGCAGGTTATGCGAGGCAACAAAAATGCGTGAAGGTCCCTCAGCGCTGAATGCCACTGATGCGATCAAGCTGATCAGGCAGGGTGAACTGACGCCCGAAGAACTGCTGGAAAGCTGCATTGCCAGAATTGAGCAACTTGACCCAGTGGTCAATGCCATGATTACCCGTGCCTATGAGCAGGCTCGAGAACAAGCCCACAGAGCCACCCTGGCGGTCAGTCGCGGTGACCCGTTGGGAACACTGCATGGTCTGCCGGTTGCCATCAAGGATATCCAGGCTACTCGCGGCATTCGCACCACTTATGGATCTGAAGCTTTTGCCAGTCATATTCCGCAAATCGATGCCGGTATTGTGCAACGCATTCGCAACGCGGGCGGCATTATTATCGGCAAGACCAACATTCCTGAGTCCAGTATCGGCGCCAATACCGTCAATCGACTATTTGGCGCGACCGGCAATCCCTTTAGCCCAGACTTAACCTGCGGCGGATCGTCCGGTGGCTCGGCTGTCGCCGTCGCAACCCACATGGCGCCCCTCGCAACCGGCTCAGATCATGGTGGCAGTCTGCGTATTCCAGCCTGCTACAGCGGCGTCGTCGGTTACCGCGCCACGCCAGGCGTCGTTCCGAATGAGGGTCGATCGACTACTCAAACCCATTATAGCGTTCAGGGACCTATAGCCAGATCTGTTGGTGATGCTGCTCTATTGCTGTCTGTGATTGCCCAAAGGGACCAGAATGCGAGCATGGACCCTATGGCATATCCCCTTGATGCCGCACAACTGTCCCAGCTTGATGACGTGGATCTCTCGCGCTTACGGGTTGCAGTCACCGTCGATTTGGGCGGCGTGCTGGTGTCTGAGACTATTCGACGTACCTTTACCGAACGTATGAACCGCCTCGCGCCCATGTTTGGCGCTTGCGATTGGCATGACATAGACCTCACTGAAGCCCCCAACGTAGACTGGCACCTGCGCCAGGATCTGTTTGTGGCCCAGTATATTGAACAGGCGAGTAGTTGGGATGTCGGCTTTAATCCCAATGTTCAGTCGACCTACCGGTCTGCGCTGGACACACCCATGGCAGCCATTGCCAGTGCGCGACGACGGCAGATGGCCCTGTTCCAAGCGTTTCGGCGTATTTTTGATCACTACGACCTGGTGCTCTGTCCTGGCGTCAGCATTCCACCGTTTTCCTGGCGCCACCTGAACCCCCAGGAAATTGATGGCAAGCCAGTGACAAATTATATGGCGTGGCTCGCGCTAACCTCGTCTTTGACAGTGGTTGGCCATCCCGTGATAGCACTACCTTGCGGCTTGGATGAACAGGGAACGCCATTTGGCATTCAGGCCGTGGGCGCCATGTACTCGGACCAACGGCTG
>Ga0181601_10000170_pt1 | contig 50623 bp, 42 predicted proteins | sample 041ome_8_FD_133020 | JGI IMG/M metagenome (GOLD analysis project Ga0181601, IMG submission 133020) | Coastal salt marsh microbial communities from the Groves Creek Marsh, Skidaway Island, Georgia - 041407BS metaG (megahit assembly) | ecosystem: Environmental > Aquatic > Marine > Intertidal zone... | reverse complement strand
ACATCTGGGTGGCAGACGACCCCTGTTCTACCTCTTTGAGTGACGACTCGTCGACGTTGTCCGTTATCGTCGATAGCAATCGGTCGACTCTAACCGACACCGCGGTCGCGGTCGCGGTCGCGCGTCTGATGACGGCGCCGTCGCGAACGCACGGCTACGGCGCGGGCGGACGCGCGACTGGGTTCTCGCGCGCGGTGCGATGGAGCGCCCGGGCGTGGTTGGTGTGTTTTTGTTGGCCGTGCGTCGGTGAATCGCCGCTGGAGCCGGGAGACGTCATGTACCGGGCGAGGATACTCGAGTACGCGTGCGCGAGGGTGAAGACGCTGAGCGAAGACGCGGACGAGACGCGGCGGGATATGCGATTGAGCGGGGAGTACGTGGCGCGGATGGTGGTGGGGTTGGGCGGCGGGGACGTTTTCGCGTGTCGGGCGCGCGAGTCGGAGGGGACGATGGAGGTTGAGATTCGGGCGGGCGCGCACTCGAGGTTGAGGGTGATGATGGTCATGGCGTCGTTAGTGGATTCGAGCGGGAGGCCGATCGCGTGTCAGTTGATGGAGGAGCGATTGGGTGAGCGCGAGACGATCGCGTGTTGACGATCGCGTCGTTTTTGGGTGCTGTACCATTTTGTTTGTTTGTATGTTTGCTTGTTTGTATTTATTTGTTCACACGATGTGTGGCGAGGTCCAGTGGTTTAGTTTTCAGCGCGCGTGTGTGTTTCAACGATGATATCGATCCGTTGTGTCGATGTGCTGTGCGTTGCGCTAGGGTGTGCCGCGCTTGGCTCGGCGGTGGTTCTCGCCGCGGATTACGACTACGGCTCTGCGCTCGTGACCGAAATTTCGTACGCGCAGCTCAAGCCCGAGGACGTGCTGGACGCAAACGATGAAGTCGCATCCAAAGCAGGGGATTGGATCGAGTTGTACAATCCGAGTGCGACGGAATCGATCGATATCTCCGGATGGTTCTTTGCGGATAGGAGCACGAAGTGGCTGCGAAAGGAACGAGACGCCAAGAGACTCGCAAAGCACGTCTTTAAAATTCCAGCGTCCACCACGCCGCTCGAGCCCAAGTCGTTCGCGATTCTCGCCCGAGACGAAATGCAATTTCGTAAAGCGTACGCCGATCGCGAAGTCGCCATCAAGGCTTTGATTCGCGGTTCGTTTCGATTTGGTTTGAGCGGTAAAGGCGAGACGCTCTCGTTGATCGACGCGACAAACTCGACAATTTTCGAGCTCGAGTACGATAACAAGTCACCTTGGCCAACGGTGGAAAATGATTCATCAACGCTCGAAATCATCGACGTCAGGCTCGATCCGAACGACCCGTATTCGTGGATTGCGAGTTATAAATCGGGAGGTACGCCGGGCGAAGTCAACAGCGTGGCCAACGCTTGGCGGTGATTCTTCGTAGTCCGCGCCCCAGATGACGTCGGACGTTGCGACACTGTGTAATTCCAAATGTAAGATTTTTGAATGTTTTAACAAATGCGTCATATTTCGCGGTGCTATGAACCTACTAGACTAGGTGAGTGGCTGATTACTTGATGCTGGAACCGCTCGGCGTCTCGGGCGCCGTGCAGTCGCCCGCCGCGCACGCGAGCACCTTGTCTCCGTACATCGCCTTACCATCCGCCACGACGAGCTTTTCCTTGACAGCATCCCAGAACTTGCTCTTGCACTCCTTCGGGTACGTCTCGGAAACCTTCATGCCCACCGGGACGACGGCGTCGCCCGGCTTGGCGTCCGCCGGCACTCGCACGAGCTTTACCTTTTGTTCACCGTCAGCCTCGAATTCGGTGGCCAAAATCATCGCCTCGGAAGTTTGACCAGCGAGCTTGGCCGTCTTCAAGTTAATGATGGTGAGCACGAGCGCGTTTTCGAGCTCGTCTTGCGGCACAAACTTGCGCAAACCGGTGACGACTTGTCGAACTTCGTCTTCGCCAACCTTGACTTGGCACAAGTAAAGCTTATCGCTGTTCTCCACGTGTCCGACCTCGATCACTTGACCAACAACGAGCTTTGCCTTTTCCATCGGATCGATATCCGCCGCCGGCGCCGGCGTCGCCGCCGGCTTTTTCTTTTCCTTCTTCTTCTGCTGCGCTCCTCCGCCACCCTCCGCCGCCTTCGCGTCGTCCGCCTTCTCCCCAAGCTTCTTCACCCCTTGTCCCTTTGGCTTGATCACCGGGTTCAGCATCGACACGATGTAATCACACGTTTGATCGAACACCTCTGGCATCGGATTGTTCGCCTCGAACGGCTTCGTCATGACGTACCCAGTCTTTTCGCACGTCACCTTGTAGACCCCCGGCGGCGCTGCGATCGGCACCTCTTTCATCGGTGCGGCGGTGTTTTCTTCGTTCTCCTTCGGAAGCGCGTCGGCGACGTCGGACATCGCGTTCATGCGGCGTTCGTGTGTTCGTTCGCGCGTTCGTCGCTCTGCGTGCGCTCGCGTCGGCGTCGCGTGCTGTCGTTCCGATCCCGCGTCGATCGGGACGAGGACGCGCGGATCAATCATCGCGAGTCAAACATGATGGCTCTGTTTGTACATACACACGCTTCCCATCGACTCACACCCACGAGTCAGGACTCGTCGAATCGCGATCGATCACGTCGCACCCGCGAAGAGGAGTGCGTTACCAAAGGCGTTACTCTCGCCAGATATCGACGACCGCGATGGATGAACGACGATCGCGGACGCCGTACGAGGCGGACTCCGCGGAGGATTCGGACGAGGAAACCCGGACGCGACGGGACGAGGCGTTCGAAGCGGAAATCGAAGCCGAGGTGGAGGCGATCTACGGCGCGGATGGTGGTGGTTGTGACAGAACGAGTTGGGAAGCGTTTTGGACGCGAGCGTCGAGGATAAACGAGGCGAAGATGCGCCGGGCGGGGTTGGATCCGAACGTGGAGGATCCAAAGGAAAAGTTTGGACGGTTCGGACAAAAGTTGGAACGCGGGAGACCGAGAGAAGGGGAGACGTTGTATTGTTTCGGATGCAACGCGGCGTGCGACGGGAGGTTCGAGTGCGCGCAGTGTTTGGAGATTTTTAGGGCGAGGTCAAAGGTTGTGCCGTTCGATTCGTGGGAGCGCGCGTTCTTTTGTGGGCCGGAGTGTTATAAGACGCGTTGGAATGAGCACTGCGAGCGTCACGGGCCGTCGTCAGCGGGTCCGACTAAGTTGGACGGGAGGGTGCACCGGTTTGAAGCCCCGCTGGGGAACGGCGCGCTCTGGCACACGGTGGAGTTGAAGCGCGTGGATTTCGAGGAATGCGTGCCTAAACTATGAATCCTATGTGTTACAAGGCGTGCGTCATTGCCGCCGTCGTGTCTAGTCTAATCCGGCGTGAGCAAGTCGCTCTCCTCTCCTCTCCTCGCGTCCTCCTCAATGGGGAGCGGTGGCGCGCTCGGCGACGTGAGCTCGTCCGGTTCGTTGTAGGATGATGACATTGATTTCATCGATGTAATGTTTTCAGACGGGGCGTCACCCGTGGAGCCATTTTCGTACGCGTATCCTCTCGTGCCGTTTGGTGTCTCGTCCGGCGAAGGCGGCCCGGCTCGTCGAATTTCATCGCCACTGGGAACGCCGTGCGCGCGCAGATACTCAGCGAGGACGAAGTGATTGTACTTGCACGCGGCGTCAACTGCGGTGCGACCGGATCGATCGACCGCGCTCGGATTCGCGCCGAGAATCAATAGCTTTTTGCAGACAGACTTGTTGCCGTTTGCGGCGGCAATCGAGAGCAAAGTTTGTCCGTTCGTATCGTCTCTCGCGTTGACATCCAAACCTCTCTCCTCCACCAAGTAAACCACGTCACGCGGTCTGTTTAATCGACACGCCCGCACCGCCGCCGTCATGACTTCCGCATCTCTCGCAAACTCGGACATCGACGAAGCTCTGTCGGCGTATTCATCCGCCACCCTTCTCGACAACACTCGCGGCTCGAAAGGACCGAGCCATCGTGTCTCGTCGCTGAATGTGTCGATGTTGGGATTGTTGAGAATTTCCAAGATCTGTCCCGCCACGGCGCTGACGCTCACAATGTCATCGAATAACTCTCTCGCGTCCGTCGCGTCGGCGTCTCCCCGCGTTCGCTCCAACGCGCTCCTAAACTCATCGAAACTCACGTCGATATCGCCCGCATCGACGTCAAACCTCATCACCAAATACATAAAAACAATCCGGGCTTCGCTCACGTCCAAGTCTCCCCACCGCACGCCCACCAATCGCCGTCGCATCGCGTCGTCCAGTCTCGCCGGCGTCCAGCGCTCCCCCGCGCCAGTCTCCGCCAACGCTCGAAGAAAATCACTCAACCGCACCGTCCCGCGTCCGAACTCGTCGCACAACGCGTAGAAATTCGCAAACGTCCTCGACGCGTCGTTCACCACGCCCAACGCCTCCGCCGCGGTCCCTCTTTCGAGCTTCCCATCGACGCTTCCGAAGCCTTCGTTGTGAATCAACCGGCGCATTAATCTTCCTGGAAGTTCCCCGGGTCTCGGTCGAAGCGCCTCCGCGAGCGCCTCGGCGCGCGCGCGCTCGACCGCGTCGACCCCACGGTTCAACCGCGTCGACGCCCCGCATCCCATCGCGACGAGCGACGAGCGACGAGCGACGAGCGACGCTGGAAGTGCCGCGGCTCGCGCGCTGCGCTCGGCGTTCGTTCGCATTCTTAAACGGCGAGTCATAAACCATAAAACAACCCCATCGTCCATATAATCCCGTCAAAAACACCCGGGAGCGAGCGTTGAGGTTGACTTTTCGCGGCGCCCCGAAAACACACAAAAGTCAAATGTCCGAGTGTGTCGGACACACGCGCGTGAGAAAAACGACCATCGTACTGAACGTGATCAAAATGGTATGTGCCGTGCCGAAAACCAAAAACCTCGAGAGACCCGCGGTCGACGCGCGCGCCGGCTGCGGCTGAGTGTCGACCGAGCGACGCGCCCTGGGGACACTTCGACGCGCGCGGCCGTGGGGTTCGGCGCCGTAAAGTAACAGGTACGACGGCGACCATGAAGACGACGACGATGAATTGTTTCGTACCGTTTCGCGCGCGCGCGATGCGACGGGGCGATCGAGCGGGAACGCGCGCGGGAACGATGGGACGACCGACCGTCGCGAGGGCCGTCGCGAGGGATTCGCGGAATCCGCGAGCGAGGTTGGACGCTCTGTCCGATGGGTTTCGACGCGGCTGCGCGCCGCGCGGCTGAATGGATCGGTGGTGTGGATGGAAAATATTATGGGGGCGGTGTTCGATGCGTTCGATGGCCCATCGCGGCGTCGCGCGACGGCGTGGGGGGCGATGGATGGGGTGAAAAAGTGATCGGCGTCTTTGCGCAAAGTGCCGTGGGGAGTTTGCGCCCGGGGCGGGACGCGAGGCGCGACGGCGCGCGCGCGCCCGTGAGGACGAGGGATGATGTGAAAAGTTTGTGATCTCGTGACTGACGCGTGTACATTCGTTCGTTAACGCTCGTAGGTTTCGTGGGAACCATGGTTGAAGTGGGTAAGAGCAAGTCTGCGAAGAAGGCTGCTCAAGAGGAGCGCGCCGCGGCGCTGCGTAAGGATGTCGACTTTGTCGAACACACGTGGCCGGAGGACAAGCTCTACTCGCACTTTGGATGCTCGTTGGAAAATGGTTTGACCAACGAGGGTGTGCTCGCGAACCGCGCCAAGTATGGCGAGAACCGACTCACGCCGCCGCAGGTGACTCCGTGGTACATCAAGTTTTTGTTGCAATTTTCCAACTTTTTCGCACTCTTGCTCCTCGGTGGGGGTGTACTCTGCTTCGTTGGTTATTCCATCGACTCTGAAAAGGACCAAACCAACCTTTACCTCGGTGTCGTCCTCTTCGCCGTCGTTATGATCACCGCCACCTTCTCCTTCTTGCAAGAGGCCAAGTCTGAGAAGATTATGGAAGGTTTCAAGAATATGATCCCGAAGAAGTGCAAGGCTATCCGCGGTGGCAAGGCTGTCGTCGTTGATGCCTGGGAGCTCGTTCCGGGTGACGTTGTCGAACTCAACGACGGTGACCAGGTGCCGGCTGACGTTCGGGTCATGCGCTCGAACGAGCTCAAGGTTGACAACTCTTCTCTCACGGGTGAGTCCGAGCCGCAAGACCGCTCCCCCGAGCTCGCGCGCGACTCCAAGGGTGAAATTGTGACGCAACCTCTCGAGGCGACCAACCTTTGCTTCTATACCACCATCATTAACTCTGGTTCCGGTCGAGGTGTCGTCATCGGCACTGGCGACCGCACCGTGATGGGTCAAATCGCGGGTCTCGCCACCGAAACGAGCAACGAGGACTCTCCGATCTCCAAGGAGATTAAGAAGTTCATCCAGCTCATCTCCATCGTCGCCATTTCTCTCGGTATCGTCTTCTTTGTCGTCGGTTTGACGAACGGTACGGCGATCATCCAAAACGTTGTCTTCATGATCGGTATCATCGTCGCCAACGTGCCGGAAGGTCTCCTCGCCACCGTGACCGTGTCTTTGGCATTGACGGCTAAGCGCATGCACGCGAAGAACGTTCTGGTGAAGAACCTCGAAGCCGTTGAAACTCTCGGTTCCACCACCGTGATTGCATCTGACAAGACGGGTACGCTTACGCAAAACCGTATGACGGTCCAACACGCGTGGTACGACGGCAAGGTTTACTTCTGCCCGGCTGGTAAGAACATTCCGGACCTCAAGGTTATCTCTGAACCGGGTCAAACTCCGGACGGCGAGCCGTTCTATGACCAATCCTCCGAAGCGTTCCAGCGTCTCCTCCAAGTTGCCACCTTGTGTAACAACGCCGAGTACTTGACCAAGAACGAAGACGGTTCTTTCATTGACCTCAAGGCTGAGATGATGAACCCGAACTTCAACGTGCTCAAGCAACCGGCGACCGGTGATGCTTCTGAGCAAGGTTTGCTCAAGCTTGTCCAACCGCTCAACGACGCTCTCGAGACTCGCGCTCAATACCCGAAGCTCTTCGAGATCAAGTTCAACTCAACGAACAAGTGGCAACTCTCTATTCACAAGCAACCTGGTGGACGCCCGCCGCTTCTCGTGTTGAAGGGTGCCCCGGAGCGTGTGTTGGCCAAGTGCACGTCTTACTTCTCCAACGGCAAGACTTCTTCGAAGAATGCTGAGTTCGAAAAGACTTACACCAACTCTTACGAGGAGCTCGGCGGCCGCGGCGAACGCGTCCTCGGCTTTGCCTTCAAGGAACTCAACGGCTTCAAGGATGACTTCAAGTTCTCTCAAAAGCCGAAACCGAACTTCCCGATCGACGACCTTACCTTCGTCGGTTTGTTCTCTCTCATCGACCCGCCGCGTGAAGGTGTGCCGGAAGCTGTGATGAAGTGCAACCGCGCTCGCATCAAGGTTTACATGGTGACTGGTGATCACCCGATCACCGCTGCTGCCATTGCCAAGCAAGTGAACATTGTCTCTCAAGAAAACCTCGACAACGGCAGCGCCTGCGTCGTCAAGGGTGACGATATTCGTGCCTGGACCGAGATCGAAGATCCGATTGAACAACGCAAGAAGTGGGACGAAGCTCTCGATCACAAGCAAATTGTTTGGGCTCGAGTGTCTCCGGCTCACAAGCTTTTGATTGTCGAAAACTGCCAACGTCGCGGTGAGATCGTCGCCGTCACCGGTGATGGTGTCAACGACGCCCCGGCCCTCAAGAAGGGTGACATTGGTATCGCCATGGGTATCGCCGGTAAGGATGTTTCCAAGGAAGCTGCCGACATGATTCTCATGGATGACAACTTTGCCTCCATCGTCAACGGTGTTGAAGAAGGTCGTCTCATCTTCGATAACCTCAAGAAGTCGATCGCTTACACGCTCTCTTCCAACATTCCGGAGATTGCGCCGTTCCTCTGCTACATCACCGCCAAGTTGCCGTTGCCGCTCTCCACGGTGCTCATCTTGTGCGTCGATCTCGGAACCGACATGGTTCCGGCCATCTCCATGGCTTACGAAGAAAAGGAAGCCGACATCATGGACCGCCCGCCGCGTAATGCGCAGACGGACCGTCTCGTCAACTTCCGCTTGATCTCTTTCGCATACTTCCAAATCGGTATGATCCAAGCCCTCGCTGGCTTCTTCACCTACATGCTCGTTCTCAACGACTATGGCTACACGCCGAGCATCTTGATGGGCAACGGTTTGAAGTGGTTCGACAACACGCTCATGTGCACGTACGAAAAGATTGTTGACACCGACAACGGCGTCGCTTGGTTCAAGCCGAAGTCTTGTGGCTTCGGTTGCGAAGACGCCGCGAACGACATCTGCAAGGGTGGTTGCGCCATTCCGGTTGATTACTCTGACAATCCGCAGTATGTTGGCGAGAAATCGTGGTTCCTCGACAGCACAAACAACAAGCTCCCGAGCGGTGCGTCCGTCGATCCTTTCATCGAGTTCAACTCTGATGGCTTCCGCGGCGACACTGCGTACACGTGCAACAGAGCGTGCAGCACTTACGACGACGTCGACTCTACTCTTCTCGGTGGCGAAAGCGCTTCCTTTGGCGCGTTCTGCGATGGTACCAAGTACACCCCCAATGCGGACACGACGAACTTTGGCTTTGCCGACCGTGGCTTCGCTGATAAGAACGCCGTCGCTCCGGCTGGCGCCTTCTACTGGTGGAACGGTGCTCCGCAACTGATGCCGAACGTTGACTACCAAACGGCTGCTTTGGAGTACGCACAAACCGCGTACTTTATCACCATTATCATTGTCCAATGGGCTGACTTGCTCATCGCCAAGACGCGCAAGTTGTCCGTCTTTGAGCAAGGCATGGGTAACGATTTCATGAACTTTGGTTTGATCTTCGAAACCGTTCTCGGTGCCACGTTGTGCTACACGCCGGCGTTCAACCAAGTCTTCGGTACTCGTCCGTTGCACATCCTTCACTGGTTCTCCGGTGTGCCGTGGTCCATGCTCATCTTCATCTATGACGAGCTTCGCAAGGCGGCCATTCGCGGCAACCCGGGTGGATGGCTCGACCGCTGGACTTACTGGTAAATTCTGTCGTTGCAGGATTCCGTTCACGACTCGGAGTTCTCTTAGCATAAATGATATTTTTAATGAAACTTGCACTCAATATGCACACTATTATTCGCTAAAAGTTTGTTGTACTTCATGATTACAAGAGGCTGCTACAAGCGCCGTCGCAGTCGCCGGTTTAGACGATGTCGTGCTTGAGCTCCAAAGCGTTACATATCCTCCCAATGCAACACGCCGCGCTGAGCGGATACTGCGAGACAGAAATATAATCATCCGTGTACGCCACATCCACCTTGCCGTGCGCCATGGCGCCCACCGTAAACACAACCGGAACATCCTCTGGCAGAGCCGCCACGTACTCGGGCAACTTTTTCACCTCTGGCGCGCTAAATGAAAACCCCACCCGTCTCGCTCCCGCGGGAAAATACTTCGTCACCGGCTGTTTCACCACCTGCATCAACTTTTCTGGTCCATTCGACGACCGAATGCTCAGCTTTTGCAACAACTGCACCATCAATCCACAAAATCTCTTAAACGTCCGCGGCACACGCGTCTTTGGCGACACCTTGAAGAGCACATTCTTCTGCGTGTTCACGTACACCGCCCGCACCTTACCCGCCTTGTTGAGCGGAGAATCCAATATCGCCAACAACGCTTGATGACAGATATCCGGCCGGTAATCCCCGGCTTGTTTCCCGTGTCGACGGATGAAATTCGCGTGGTCGTCGCAGTTGAGTATGGCGTATCCCTTGCCAACTTTGGCGGTCTCCAGCGTCGCCATCTCGAGGACGAAGACGTACCCACCCTTGGTGTCGTCGCGCTCGAGCTCTTCGTCCGGCGGCGGTGGGTCCATGTCGGCGGTTCGCGGGTCTCGCTCGCGCGTGAACGGACGGACGAAGGCGTCGTTGTGTCGCGCGATTCGCAGCCGGCGGCTGGAGAAAAAGCGTTTCCAGAAGAAAATGTGAACTCCACATGTCCGAATGAATCGAAACAACGTTTATCCGAGCGGTCTTGCTCTTGATAGTCCACGAGGCGATTGTTATACACGTTATCCAAATGCAGAATGCCGCGCGACGCGTCACACGCCGACGCCGACGCGATCGGGTGCGACGCGCGACGCGACGCGACGCGACGACAACCAATGTCGTTTAGCGCTCGCGCTCGGGTCGACGCGCGCCGCGCGGCGTTCGGGACACCGGCGATGAAGAGCCGATGCGAAGCGAAGCGGCAGCGGCACAGAGTTGGATGTGTCCACGCCCGAGGACGACCGAGGCGACGACGCGGGGACGAAGCGAGACGATCGGCCGGGGCGTTTACGAAATTAATTGAGATTCCCGCGGCGCGAGGCGTCGCGCGGGGGTTGATGGTGCCGGCGAGGAACTTTTTGGACGGGGCGAACGCGCGCGAGGACGTGTTGGACGACGCGCGCGTTCGAGCGCCGGATACGGACGTAGTAGCCGCGGATGTGGCCGAGTTGCAGCCGTTGTCTGGATACGACGTCGGGGAGGTGCCGTTTGTGATGCAGGCGGTGTGTTATTACGAGAGTACTTTGGATGTGGGGACGCTGGAGACGGCGTTGCGAAAGACGTTGGCAAAGTACCCGCTTCTGGCCGGACGGTTGGATTTATCCGACGTCAGGAGAGAGAAGAAAGGGGTCAAACTGACGAACGACGGGGTCCCGCTGCGCGTGGTGAGAGATATAAATCAGCGGTTTGAGGACTTACCGCAGGATTACGCGGACGCGACGCGGAGGTTTTTAGACTTTGCTCCATGGATTGATTTGATGTTGGGAGACGCGCCCGTGTTCACAGCCAAGGTGACACAGTGCGCCAACGGTGGGAGCGTTCTCGGAGTGTGCATGTCGCACGCCGTGAGCGATGGACAAGGTTTCATCGAGTTCTTGGTTAGCTGGGCGAAAGCTGCGAACGATGAGGCGCATCCGTGGGGGGATCCGGTGTTCGATCGCAGCCTCGTCGCGCAACCGGAAGCCGACATGACCGTCGAGGAGATGCGCGCGATGCTTTCGGCGGAAGGGTTCGACAACATCAACTCTGGCGCCATGTTGGCAAACGCGCTGATGGCTGGTCGCCGCATTGTCCCGGATTTTCTGAGATTTCCAGCGGGAAATCGCATGACGGTGAGCGTGCCAGAGGAGAATTTGCGGCGCATCCGAGAGGCGTCCGGCGCAACAAATGATAACGAAGCTCTGAGTGCGCACACTTGGCTCGCGCTCGCAGATTTGTGTGGTTTGCCGAACGGTACGCCGTTTGAACACGTGACAGTGATCAGCGGCCGCGGTGGTCGAACAGGTCTCCCGGACATGTACTTTGGCAACGCGGCCATCGGCGTGTGCACTGGCCGAGTCAGCATCGGCGACTACTCCACTCTGGCCGAGGTTCGCGATGGGTTGCGCCCTGGGCTGACGAAAGCCATGATGCGGAGGAACAAATACTTAATGTTGACGGAGGCGGCGTTTCGCGCCGGAGTGAATGGGTTCGACTTTGACATCATGGCGTTTATGCAAGGTCGAATGGTTTGGTGCAACAACTTGGTCGAGATTTATAAAAAACTGTACGATTTAGACTTCGGCACGGGATGCCCGACTCTGGCTTTACCCCCAGAGCTTAACGACATTGTACAAATTCAATGCTCGCGACCAGACCCGAAAACGGGGGCGCCGGCTGGCGCGAATGGGGTTGAAATGTTTATCAACCTTCCTCCCGCCATGATGGAAAAGTTGCGTCGCCCAGACGCCATCGCTCGCTTAGCAGGTTCAACGGGTATCAAATAGATTTTCGCTAGAAATACAAACTGTCTATAGAATCATAATGTGTAAGCTTCTGTTTAGTACGTGTCAGGCACGTCAACGTCGGACGAGGAGAGTTCCATGTCTGAGAGAATGTCTGAAGCTTCCTCGCTAGCTCGGATGGACGCTCGCGACGGCGGTCGAGGCGGTCGCGGAGGCGATGGTGGCGGCGGCGAGGGCGCCGACGGCGGTGGAGGTGGAACAGCCTTTGCGGGATCGATCAATGCACCGACTCCTTCGTCCGATCCTTCTTCAGACCCAGTCGACGCCGTGGGTTTGTGGCTCGAAGTCTTTTTTGTCTTCTCGCCGACTTCATCCGAATCGGCGTGCCTAGTCGAAACCGCCCTACGTTTCAGACGCTCGTCAACATCGTCGTCGTCGAGCAACGCGTGCCCGGCGGTCTCTTCCGTCTCTTCATCGTCGTCGTACGCATCGACGTCCACCATTTTTCTCAGTCGAGAGCTCGCCAATCTAAACTCTTCGGTAGCCATGTCGGCGTCGTACCCGCGTCGGCCAACTTCGGGCGAGTCAAACGACGGGTTTTGTGCGCGTCCAGCCGCGGCGGAGAGAAGTTTCAGCACGTCGCTGGTGTGAATTTTCAACATCCCGGGCCCATCTTCGTCTTTCTTTGGCTTGGTTTCGCTCGGAAACTGACTGTAGGCTCGAATGAGTCGTTCCTCGTCCTCCTTCGTCGCCCCCTCTGGGAGCTGAAGGGTGTCCTCCAATTCGTACCCGTGCGGAATAAGCGCGTGTTCAAACTTGTCGTCCGCTGATTCGGCCAAGTAATCACTCAGAGACCAAGCCTTGACGTGACTACCGCCGTGAGGCATTTTCCATCCCCAGAAGAATCCCTGGATCCCCGCGCCTCGGTACGCCTGTTCTTGATGCTCAAACATAATGTCGAGCACCTCTCTGTTCGAGCACGACCGAGACGAATCTGAAAACGTCGCGAGAGACCACTCCGAGACGGCGAGGTTCTTGACCCCGTACGTCTCAGCGGCTGCTCGTAAAGTGCCCGCCCAGTCGCCCGCGTGTTCGCCAATGTTTTGGGCGACAACAGATGGCCGGTCGTCGCAGCTGAACGAACATCCCGAGTTTGATCCACCGATGCATCCAGTGTACGACCAGGCAAAGTAGTGGTGCACGTCTAACACGGCCCATTCTTCGAGTTCTCTGACGGTAAACTGCGAGCGCATCCAAGCCGCCATATCGGCGACGTTCAAGTCGAGGGTTTCTATCATGTTGACGTACAGGAACGGCACTCGCTCGGCAGAAGCCACACCAGTGTTCACCACTTCATCCTTGTACATTTGCACAGCCTTGGCCAACCAGCCGAGAACCTTTGTGCGCTGGTGAGGGAGCTTGTGTCCGGGCTCGTTGAGCAGCGTGATGCCGTGCACCGCCATGCGTGACTCTTCAGGAAGCTTCTTGTACCAATCGAGCATGTTGCGCACGACGGCTAATCCCGTGCGCTGCAAGTCTTCTCTCGCAAACATCATTGGAGGATGCGGGAAGACGCCATTGTACGTACCAGAGGCGGCACCTCCGGGCATGTTGTGCAAATCGATGAGTACCTTGAGCCCGGCGTTGCGAATCCTTTCAATCACCGCGTCGAGATCTGCGCCCGCCATGTTGACAAAGAGGCGATCCGGATACACCGGATCAACCAGAATACGCTCGCCTCCGCGCGGAACCGTGGACGGATCGCGCGCAAAGACGCTCCACGTCAGAGGCAAACGCACTAGTTCTATGCCTTGCGACGAAATCTCCATCAAGTCTTCATCCGTAATGTACTTGGCTCTGTGCGCCGCGAAAGCCGAAACAGCCGCCTTGGCGCCGTAATGCTTCACGAGCTTATTCACCAAATCCCCTTCCGACGCCCAGCTAAATCCTAGTGATTTAGCATCTGGGAACATTGGCGGGAAACATATCCCATTCTCATCGCGTCTCCCCGCGTCCACGGCGTGCGAGCTCCCTTGGGAAAAGTACCACTCCTCGAGTTGTAACCACCCGTGAAGCGCGACACCCGTCGTCTTCCCGGCGTCAAACGCGACATGCGGATGCTCCACAGTATCTTCACCCTTCCACGTACCCCAACTAGAAACCTTGGGTGACGGTGTATTTCTATGATGCGGCGCGGACAACACTTCATCGCCACCATCCTCGTCGTCGTCCTCCTCGACGTCGTCGTCGCTCCTTCGCTTCTTAAACCGCCACCACTCGCGTCGCCCGCTCCTCCCCGGCTCCCTCGAGCTCAACCCCACCGAGTCATCCCCGACCACACTCGCGTTCCGCCGCATCCTAAACCCATTTACCCCGCTCATCCCCCCACTCTTCGCGTTCACGTACGCCCGCGCCCCGCTCGCCAACGCCAACAACGCCAACGGCGCCGCGCAACACGCCGCGCTCATCCAACGCGACCGACCCCAGTCGCTCGTCCCCCGCGCGCTCTCCCGTCCGCTCCGCCGCGCGTATCGCGTCGACACATCCACCGCGTGTTCCGCATTCGTAAACGGACCGTAAAACTTGGCGCGTCCGCCTTTCGACGTCGACGCCCCTCTCGACTCGCCGCGTCCTCGGCTCGAATGGTGTTGACCGAACGATCCCGGGTCGAGGATGAGCTTCGTCCGCTCGTTCGGCATCGCGGACGCCGTCGGCGGGCGGGATCGGGATAACGCTCAGCTTAATCCGACCGCCCCGGTTCGTTCGTCTCGACGCCGCGCGTCGTCGTGCGCGCGCGCGCGACTGACGTCGTCGCCGCACGAAAGATGCTGTTGAAACGACCGCGACTGCGACCCCCATGTTGACGAGTCATTACTCATGGAATTCGTGTTTGACGAGTCATGACTCTAGTATGAATCAGAGGGTATCCCGGCGAGCCGCCGGCGGCTGGAGGCAATCAAATCAATCAATCAATCAATCGTCGCTGGACGACAGAGCGACGCGCGGGGAACGGTCGCGCGCGCGCACGGAAAGAAGGTGTCACTTTGACCGAAGCGGTGATTCCGGCGGGTTTTCGTGAAGCGAAAACGAACGAGACGGTGAAGGAAAGAGCGAGGATGGATGCCGAGTTTTGGGGCGCGGTGATTCCGGCGGGACAATCGATCCGAATCGACGTCGCGACGGATGAGGAGTACATACACGTCTCGCAAGTCGCGCTTGGACCAGAGGTGAAACCGGGACGGACGATGCTGACGCTGGCGATTGCGGATGATGCGGAAAAGGATGGGGTGAGCGCGGGGCGGGCGCACGCGTTGTGCTGCGTGACGCCTCGAGCGTGCGAACAGGTTGGGTTGGATGTGGTTTTGGATGCGAGTTTCGTGTTAAAGGCGGAGGGTCCGAATGATTTGCACGTTTCTGGGTGGATGCAGACGAACGATGGGATCGATGAGGAGGAGGAGCAGAGGGCTTGGGAGGAAATGTTGAGGGAGTCTGACGACGAGTCTGACGACGAGTCCGAGTCTGACGACGATGACGACGATGATGATGATGACGACGACCATGGTCCTTCGGCGCTTTTGGATGAAGAGTTGGACATCGAAATGGAGGACTCCTCGGATGACGAAGACGACGACGATGACGACGACGACGACGGCGATTTCGAGACGCCGTATGATATGGACAACCTGCCGAGCGACGATGACTTGTTCAGTGATAGCGAAAGCGATGACGACAAGGCGTTCGCGAAAGCCATGGGTGCAGATAGCGAATCTTCGGATGAAGATGCCACCGCTGCTGACGATGATTCAGAGTCCAAATCTGATTCGGAGGGGCCGCCGGCGGCACCAAAGCCGACGCCAAAAAAGACTCCGGCGTCTGCGAAAAAGGCATCTGCCAAGCCTGAGGCTAGCGAATCCGAATCTTTGGAATCCGAGTCGGAGTCCGAATCTGAATCCGAACCCAAATCAAAGTCTGACGACGACGGTGACGACAGCGAATCTGACAGCGGCGAGAGCGATTCCGACCAACCGGCGAAGAAGAAATCTGACGATTCCGACGATTCCGATAGCTCGGATGACGATTCTAGCGACGACGACGATTCCAGCGATGACGCTCCGCCGGCCCATCCGTCGAAGGATGACAGTGATTCCGATTCCGACGACGACAGTGACTCTGATTCCGACAGCGACTCTGACAATTCGAGCGACGATTCGTCAGACGTCTCCGAGGACATCAATGTCATCAAATCCGCGACAAAGCGTTTGTCCCAAGCATCCACCCCAGCTGGTTCGGCTAAAAAGCAAAAGATGAGCACGCCGGCGTCAAAGGTGAAGACCCCGGCGACTCCGAAGACGCCCACCACGGATAAAAAGATTTCTAGCGACGCGTATGCGGCGCAGTTGGTTGATTATTTGAAGCAAAACCCAGACACTATGTTAGCCGCACTTGGCGGACGGGTGAAAAAGCCCAAGAACTTTCCACTCAAACTAGCCGAGTTTGTGAAGTCGCGCACTGATTTATTCAAGGTCGAAGGCGACAAGGTTCGGTTGGTATGATTTCAACTATCGCATCTAGAGATACAGTAGGCGCCGTGTGGTACTAAGCAAAATTTGACCATCTTCGCGTTCACGTTATTCCGAATCGACGGAGTGGGACACAAAACTCCACTCAGACTCCTCTCCCACGTTAGAAAGTGTCGCGCACTCGTCGTCATCTTCAGTATCGCCGATGGGCACTCTAAGAGTCGTTGCGTTTTGTACTTCGAGAGACGGTAGTGCGGGTTCAACAATGTCGTTCAAGTCGGGTCGATGCGGCGACTTTGACGCGTGTTCCTCTACGCCCCCGGCGTGCTCAGCCTGTGAGCTTTGTTCACGCGTCGCTATTCGACGAAAGAAGTGCCGAAAGAACATGCAAATGCCGATGAACCTAAACGGCCCGCGACTAGAAATTGTCCATGCGAGAAGGCGAATCATGTCACCCAATCCCAATCGTGCGTTCACGCCCAGGGAGACGGAACGTGTGGCGCCTATTCGACATGCAACTCCGAACGAAGATCCATAACCCACGAGGATGACTTCCGGACGTCCTATTTCGATTGTTATGCATGGTTGGCGTCGCCGTCCTCTCGTAGCCACGCGCGTAGCGCCTGTCTCTGAGTCGAATTTGTCGTCGCGACGCGCGTTCGGTTGCGATTGAGCGGTATCAGACATGTTTTGAGTGGGGATTCTAGATCTGTCGTCGCGACGCGCGGGCGATGCGCGTCGGTAAATGAGGTAACGCTGCGTGCCTGGGCATGTGTAGAACTCTCGTTACATCGTACACAACATGTGACAAAATCTGTGTCTCAGCTAAATGGATGTATTACCGGTCTTTCTCAGCTAGTTCTGCGCGTCTATGTACTTGCTAGGGACCCCCATATTCTTATGTAAAAGTTCTGCGAGCTGCATGACCACGTGGCCCTGGATCGAGAGTTCCTTACCCGTCTCCTGCTTGCCCGGTAAATCATCCACCGAGACGCTCGCGCTAAATTGCTTCTTCAGCACATCTGCGAACTCATCCGGTTTAATACAAAACGTCTCAATTCCAGAAACCTTGGTGATGTACTTGCGTCTTCCGCGATCTTCCGCTTTGATGACTACGGGACGTATGCTTCCCTTTTTTACATACTCCAACGTCTCGCCATTTCGATGCATGCGCACGGCGGTGTGCACCTGGAGCTTACCCATCAATCGCTCGAACAAGTCTTCGATTGGGTACATCGAATCGGTACCGTACCATTCTTCCTTCTTGGCGAAAAGTTCTTTACCCAAAAGCGTGTCGAGCTTGACCTCGCTGCCGGCGACGCCTTCGCCCAACCCGTTGGAGCGAACGTACTCGCACAGTGCTTTTTTGCATTCTGATTTACTGTAAAGTCTATCCTTGTTTTCCAGAGCTTGAGCGCCGAATATCGGTCGATACATGGTAGAGGCGCGATAAACGCGCTTTATGTCCACTTCCGCGGTTCCCAAATCGGGCGGCGGGCCCACGCTTTCGCCCGCCGTCTGCCCCGCGTCGGCGGGCTCCGCTGCGGAAGCATGCTTCTTCAATAATTCATGCTCGCGATTGATAGTCAGGACATTTTCAATCTTGTGAATGAGTTTTGTCTTTATCACTCCTTTCTTCTCCATCACGCTGAACAGCTTGGCCTGTTTTTTATAAGTGGAATGTTTGAGATCCAACGTCACCGAATCTGGCCTGGACGGCAGCACAAAGTTTGCGAAAAAGTTTTCGCAGCGAATCGGCAGCGCGTCGTCGGTAATCTTATTCGCACCAATTGCAAAGCATCTATCAATCATCGCGTCCATCTTTGCCGGAGTGGAGACATCAAAGGACTCTTGCTCCGCTTCCTGCGCGACGTCGATGGTCAAACTTTCCATCGCTGGCACCGCCTCTTCAAAAATCGGTTCGCCCTGCGGCGCCTCTTCGCCCGACGGATAGATACGCTTCAAAGAAAACGATTTACTCGGCGACGACTTATCCCCGAGCGCCCAGACCGCGTCTCCGTACATGTGGGCAATTTCTGCTCCGACGCCCTTCATCCCGTTTGCCGTCGCCTCGGCGCTCGAACACGCCATCACGCCAACCGCGAACGCGTCGTCGTTACCCACTACACCGACCGCGACGAGCTCATTGGACTCCCACGAGCTGTTATCGTCGCTCACGACCATTCCCGGAAGCATCAATGCAGCGCCGCCCAATACCTTCGGGCTGACCAACGAGTGAGTCCGCACCGTCGTCAGCGTCGACGACTCGACCGCCCACAGCGCGTACACTGTCGGAAACAGTTCCCAGCGCCCGGAACCGTCGAAAAACATTGGTTGTCCGTCGACGAGGTAGACGACGGCGCGGTTGGACATTTTAACCATCTCGTACACGGCGGTCTTGGGTAGAATTGCATCGATGGCAGCGTCGGTCGCTCGCAACGTTTTAGCAGCTTCGGCGCGCAGTTTTTTCGCATCGCTCCCCGAAATTCTCGACGGCGCACCCTTTGCTGTCGCCTTTTTAAAGTCTGGAACTCCCATGACGGGCGTGCGCGCGCGAGGAGCGTCGGTGTGTGCCGTTGGAATCCAAACTGGATTGGATAGTGAAGGTAGTTTACGTCGCGTCGTCAAAAGTGTTTCTGATGATTAAAAGTTTGTTTGCCTAAATGGTGTTCAATGGTGGGCACGCGCTAGTGTTTTCATCTTCGCACGCGGGACTATTAGACGCCAATCTGGAACAAACCTCTGCCGTTGTTGATGGAGAGGAAGAAATCGGCGAAAACCAGCGAGATGATGGCCATGAGTTTCATGAGAATGTTGATGGCAGGACCAGACGTGTCCTTGAGAGGATCACCGACGGTATCGCCGACGACAGCAGCCTTGTGGCACTCGCTACCCTTGCGCTGGCGGACGCTGACCATTTGCGGCGAGCCGTCAACGTTGCGCACGATGGCGCCGGTGTACGGACCCTCAGCCGGATCGCCGTGAGCGCGTTCGCGCTTGGGCACGTCGATGCACAAGCCACCCTTCTCGACGTACTTCTTCGCGTTATCCCACGCACCACCGGTATTAGAGGCGGAAATCGCGAGTTGAACGCCCGAAGCTAAGCCACCCGCGAGGAGACCCGTGACGGCTTCAACACCGAAGAAGGTACCAGTGACGATGGGCGCGGCGATGACGAGCACAGCCGGCGGCACCATCTCGCGAAGACTGGCATCCGTACTGATCTTGATGCAACGCGCGTGATCCGGCGGCGCGTGACCAGGCGTGCCTTCGAGCAGACCCGGAATGGTGTCGAACTGTCTCTTCACTTCTTTCACCATTTCCATCGCGGCGATACCCACAGACTTCATCGTCATGGCGCTGAACCAGTACGGGAGCATGGAGCCAACCAAAAGGAAGGCAAACACCGCTGGGTTCAAGAGGTTCACGCCATTATCCATGACGTTGGTACGCGTCACAAAGGCGGAGGTCAAAGCCAAGGATACCAAAGCCGCGGATCCAATGGCGAAACCCTTGCCAATCGCCGCAGTCGTGTTACCGGCGGCGTCGAGCGCGTCAGTCTTATCGCGGACGTCATCCGGCATGCCCGCCATCTCGGCGATGCCGCCCGCATTGTCGCAAATCGGACCGTAAACGTCGATGGCGAGACAGGTGGCCAACGTACCGAGCATACCGAGCGCACACAAGGCGACACCGTACATGTCCATCAGCGAAAAGGAGAGCCAGACGCCGAATGCGAGCACACCGACCGGAATAATAGTAGACTTGTAGCCGAGTGCGAGACCGTAAATGATGTTCGTCGCCGCACCGGTTTCCGTCGAACGCGCGAGCTCTCGAACCGGGAAGTACGAGTGCGACGTGTAATATTCAGTGATGAATCCAATGATGAGACCGCCCCACAAACCAGAGGCGATGCACGCGAACGCGGCGTGCGCGCCGCCACTCACACACTTTGCGCTCGTCGAGCCGATGCACGCGGTGTCGTACGTCTTGCTGCCGAGGTAGAATTCCTCCGGCATGTACGAGAGGCAGATCGGATACATGATGACAGTCATCGCGATGGTGGACAAAGTGAGTTGAGACTTGAGAACTCGCTCGATGCCCGCCTCGTTACGAACCGGTTGGATATCCGTTGCGACGAACGAGACGCCCATGCACACCAAGATGCCCACAGAAGAAATGTAGAGCGGAAAAATGACAGCATCCCAACCGGCACGAACCAAATCAGTCGATTGTGCGGCGATGACGAGCGCGGCGCACGTCGCTTCGGCGAAAGAACCAAACAAGTCGCTACCCATACCGGCGACGTCTCCGACGTTATCGCCGACGTTGTCAGCAATGGTCGCCGGGTTACGAGGATCGTCTTCCGGAATACCGGCGACAACCTTACCCGCCAGGTCAGCACCAACGTCCGCTGCCTTGGTGTAAATTCCTCCTCCGACGCGGCCAAACATCGCTATGGCGCTTCCACCGAGGCCAAAGCCCGCGATGCACTCAAAGAGACGCATCGCATCCGTCTCAAACGAGTACACCCAGCTGTATACAATCATCAAAAAGTACATCACGAGCAATCCGAGCCCACTGAGTGCGAATCCCATGACGCTTCCACCTCGGAACGCCGCGTTGAAGCTCTCTTTCCACGCCACGGCATCCGGTGTGATGGCTGCCGAAACCGCGCAACGTGCGTTTGTGTACACGGCGATCATCATCCCGATGTACCCGCTCAACATCGACGTCGCCCCACCGCTCACGAACGCGAACGCCGTCATGAATCCAACCCGTGGTTCAAATCCATGCGACGAGTACGACACGAGCACGGCGATGAACAACGCGAACGACAGGCAAAACACGATGCACATTCTGTACTCGGCTGCTAAAAACGCCTTGGCGCCCTCTTGAATGTCTCTGTAGATCACCCGGACGCGCGCGTACGCGTCGACGGTTGACGACGCGTCGCCACCTTCCATGTGACGCATCAACGCTTCGTCCGAGCTCTCATCGTCCGTTCGCGCAGTCATGGAGGACGTGCTGCTCACGCGAGAGACGTGGCGGCTGGCGTGCGTAAGGCTAATCTTGCTGAGTTTCCTGGTGAAGAGCCAAAAAGCAAAGAATAACCCGGCAAAGGCTGGGAAAATGACGAGAAAGGTTCCGGACGCCATGATCGTCGTCGTTATCGGTCGTGTTTTTTCTTCAATCAATCGTACGGCGGCTTCAATGGGCGACTCGGAGTGACGTAGTGAGTGAAGGAGATTTTCCATTTTATCCACCTGGCGGTATGGCGCGCGCGTCAAGGCACACGGCACACGGCTGACATGGCTGACATGTCCACGCGCCACTGGGTGCAAAAGCAAAAGATAATTAGAGGCACGGTACTACTGATAAATTTTCATTGTACAACAACGCGCGATGGCGGCTACGATGGCTAGAGACGACGGGACCCAGTCGCGTCGAGTGAACGCGAAAGACCGACTCATCGAAGCGAATCCACGACTTCGAGCAACAATGCTAATTTCTTCTTCCTCGACTCCACCTGCGCGTCGAGGGATTCACACTCAGCCCTGAGCTCATCTATCGCGCTCTTTGCCGCCTCGATGCGGGACGCGCTCTGCGCGCGCGTCGGGTGCTCCGCGCACTGGTGGGCGAGTTCCTCCGTCGAAGCGCGCATGGCGCTTTCGCGAGTGGATGCTCGCAGTTTGGTTTGAAGCACGCTCGTCTCCGCGCGTAACTCGGCTGATTTCAAAGCTAATTCTTTCTCTTCGTCTTCGTAGTCTTGCAGTTGCGTTCTCAGCGCGTGCACCACGACGTCGTAGCGCGACATGTCGAACGAGTATGTGTCGAGCTCGGTGAAGAAGGACTCCTGCGTCTCTGCGATCTGCTCCTCGTCGCCGCTGGCGATGGCATTGGAAAACACAAAGTACGATTTTACGAGCCGTTTCAACGGATAGTCGACACCTTGCTTGAAGGTGGCGGTTTGCGTGATGATCTTCTCACGAATTTCCTCCTCTTCCTCGGCGGTAATTACCAAACCGCCGACGGTTCTCTTCGCGGCGGCGGTCATCTAGCTCGCGGCGCGCACGGATTGGCTGTCGCGTCACTACGTCTGTTACGTCTACCGCTCGCCCGCGCCGCCGTCGCGCCAACTTTTGGGCGTCGCCGGCGTGTGCGGGAAGTGAGGTTGACCTGCGTTTCACCCGCCGAAGTATGTTTATGATAAACCGTTTACCGCCTAACGTGGTTTCGCTAATCTTACAACGCTCTATTGTCTTCTACGTTTGAAAGTGAGTGAATGCACCGTCTGTCTATTCCATGTCGACGGATTCGTCCATGTCGACGGATTCATCCATCGCGCTCTTGGCTGAATACGGCGTCTTAGCGCCGAATGTCGGCGTTCCTTTGAAACTCTGTGGCGTCTCCGAGTGCGCAAAGTTGAATATACCGCCACCAGGGGCCGGCGATTGCGCGTCGGCGCTAGGAAACGTCGTGTCCAACTCAACCTGATTGTGACGAGGAATGGTGATCGCACTCTGATCTATCAGTGCGAGTTCCAAGTGATGTTGACTAAATGTATCGTCTGGCCGTAAGCTCAAAGCCTTGTGGTAGTGCTCGACAGCTAGCCCCAACGCCATTGGCTCCGTGCACTTGCTCTTGACATGATATGCAAACGCGAGCGATGCGTGCGTCGACGCGGTGTGTGGAGCGATCGAAAGCGCCTTCTCAAAGTACGCAATCGCTTCGCTGAACCGTCCAAGTTTTCGCAACGCTTGCGCGAGGTTGACAACCATGGCTTCCCACCTGCTCGAGATTGGAGTGGGGACGAGAGACAACGCAGTCTCGAAGCTTTGCACGGCCGCATTATAATCACCCTGCCAATACATCAAGACGCCGATCTCGTTGTGGAGCAATGGGTCCGAGTCACAAATTTCGTACGCCTTGGAAAAGAACTGCAACGCCAAAGTCGAGTTGTTCGTTCGCTGGTACTCCATACCGATGGATAACACCGGTACGTGGGTACCTGGGAACAGACGAGTGGCGGTTCTGTAAGCAGCCATTGCCTGGTCGCTCTCGTCTTGCGCCGCGAAGGCGTGTCCGTATCCGATCCAGCCTTGTACGAAGAGCGGATCTATGGTTGTCGACTTGTTAAAGTACTTGCGCGCAGCGTCAAACTGACGCGTGCACATGTAATAACACCCAATTGCAAACCACGTAACTGCTTTTTCAGGATACTCGTTCACGAGGGAGTGCGCCAAGAGATACAAATCGTTCTTCTTCCCGAGTTCGACCATTGTCGCGAAGTACAGGGGCAATCCTTTCAGTCGAGCCGGTTCGGCGTCAAACTGACGTCTGAGTATGTTGTAACATGACGAATATTCCCCTTTCTCGTACAAACGTCGCGCGCGGGCAATCTTTACGTCACCGTTGGAACGAAGGGCATCCACGGCGGTTCTGACTTTTGCGTGCTCCATCTCTCCGCTCGAGGGTGAGCCGATTGGTTCTCCCGCTCGCCCACCATCCATATCCTGAACAGTAGCGGAATCGAACACCGACTGTACCTTACGCGCGCTTCCCATCACTGCGTACAAATCAATGACCCACGCGGTCTCTCCTGTCGCCGGTAGATTCTCTATCAAAGCTCTCTCGTCTGCGTCGTTCAACTTGTGCGTCGACAATATCGCGTCGAACGCCTCAAAGCACATCGTGTCGTGCTCGAGCGCCGCTTTGTATGAACGAAAAGCCTTTATTTTATTCTCCAACGCCTCGTACGCGCGTCCTCGAAGCAAATACATCGTCGCCGCCTCTCTCGGGTCGGCGCCCATAGCCGCCTCTCTCGCCTCTTCCTCCGTGTCCCACAACGCCTCCAAACACTCCTCGTGCGCCTTGAGCGCCCCGAGACACCTTGCCTCCAACAACCTTGCCCGGAACACCCCATCCATCGCATCCCCGTGTCTCAAAACTCCCAACGCGCGTCGATACTGGCCATCCCTGTGTAACAAATCCGCCAACGCCAAGACGTCAACCAGCGCTTCACCACTCAACGACCTCGCTTTATCAGCCATGAATATCGCCGTTTCCAGCGACCCGAGAGAAGCGTACGCGTCTCGCGCGCGTCTCGCGCGATCCGCCGCCGCCTCCGCCGTCATCGCCATCCTCTCCCGACGCGCGTCCGTCTGTCGGTGTCCGTCTGTCGGTTGGTTGTTCCATTTGAAAAATTGCATCTTACACTGGGACGCCAACATGTAAACTTTTAAAGAGGAAAGAGGAGTGAAAGCCCTAGCGCACCATCCGCCTTTCACGCACGCACGGTCGCCAAGGTACGCGAACGACGACGACGAACTCGAACTCGAACGTAAACGAAACGATGTGTTTCGTTTCGATTGATAGAACGCGATGCGTGACGTCGCGCGCGTACGCAGCGTAGGCCGACGGCTGGCGCGACGGGGACGGATGCAGAGGGATCGAAACGCGCTGATTTGGAAGTGGGCGGCGAGCGAGTGCGCGCGACGCGAACGAGAGCGAGAACGAGAAGACTGACGAATGAATGCGCGATCGCGCGATGTACGTTTAACGCAGGGTCGACTATCTGAACCCTCTAGTCGCGAAGCCTTTTCGTCGACGTTGATAAACAAAAAGCAAAAGTAAAGGAAAGATGCTTATTCCGAAGACGAACCGCAACGAGGTCTACAAGTCCCTCTTCGCCGAGGGCGTGATCTGGGCGAAGAAGGATTACAACCTCCCGAAGCACCCGGAAGTTGGCCAATCTGGTGAAAACCCGATCGATATCCCGAACTTGCACGTGATCAAGCTCATGCAGTCGTTCAAGTCGAAGGGTTTCGTCAAGGAGATCTTCTCCTGGAGACACTACTACTGGTACCTCACCGATGAGGGCATCGAGTACCTCCGGGAATACTTGAACCTCTCCGCCGATGTCGTGCCGAACACGCTCAAGAAGTCTGCTCGTGCCCCGACTCGTATGGAGAACGAACGCCCGCAAGGCGGCCGCGGCGGCCGCGGCGGCTTCGGCGGTGACCGTGGTGGCTACCGCTCTGAGCGCCCGGGCTTCGGCCAACGCTAAGCGCGTCGTCCCTCGCGGATGATACGCTTGCACGCGTTTGCCGTCCACAAAAATTCTTAAATCGTGCGTCGAACGTGATACGAGAATCGATACATTTAGCGTTGTAATGACTCAGTGTCGATTCGATTTAATTGCCCGCAGCCTGACATTCTTACAAAAGTCGCGTACCGTCTCACTCTTCGTACAGCTTGTGTACCGCAGAGTCATCGAGGTGATCGTAGTTTTCATCCAACAGCCACGCGCCGAACTCTTCAGCCATCATACTGACACCGCCCTCAACTTGTGACTCAAAGTTGAGGACCATGACGGGATCGTGCAAGGAGCATCGAAGGAGGAACCATCCTTGCTTGCCGTTCCCTTCATCGACACAAACGCGCAAACCCTCGTAGTTGTCTTCCGCAGGCTTACACTTCCCGAAAAGGGAGTGGTTAGTATCGTTCACCGTCGCAAGTAAGTTTTCGATGACATTCAAGCCGTACTCTTTGAAATCGGGGTCGTTGATTTTCAGTCGCACCTCCGCCTCTTCGAGAGGTTCTTCCAACGATTCCAACACCTTACCGATGGTTGGCTCGTTCGCCAAACGACGTCTGACGACTTCGATGATGATCTTCACAGCCAAGTACGCACCGTCGTCGAGGTCGTAGTTTTCTGACATGGCTCCGTGGCCGCTTGTCTCGATCATGAGAGGCGTCGTAACGCCGGACGCATTGAGCTCCTTACCCTTGTTGATGACGTTTTTGTATCCTCGCATGAAGCGAAGATGGTGCCCGCCGAGCGCTGTGATGAATTTGTGGAGACCGTCGCTCGTCACACTATCGGTGACGATGGTCGCGCCAGGGTGCTCCTTCAGCACAATCTCAGACAGCAGAGCGATGAGCTTGTTTCGGTTGATTTCGACGCCCTTTGAATCAATCACGGCACTGCGATCGACATCCGTATCGAAAACAATGCCAAGATCCGCCTTAGCGTTCAACACGGCTTTCACACCAGCCTCCATCGCCGCCTTATCTTCTGGATTTGGGCTGTGGTTCGGAAAGTTGCCATCCGGATCGAGAAACTGCGACCCGGATGTATCCGCCCCGAGCTCTTTCAACACGAGATCGGCAAAGAAACCTCCGCTGCCGTTACCAGCATCGACGACAATCTTCATTCCCGACAAGGGCTTGTCGTAGTTGTCCTTGGAATCGACACCTTTGCGAATAATATCGCACAGCTGACTTGCGTACGTCGGCAGAAATGGCGCTTGGACGACGCCGGCAGGCGCCGTCACATTTCCAGCACCCGCCGCGGCATATTGTCCGGCCCGGGCGCAAATATCTGCGATATCCGGCTTATCCAAACCTCCCTTGGCGGTGAAAAACTTCATACCATTGCGATTGAACGGAAGATGCGACGCAGTGAGCATGACGCTACCCGTGTACGCAGTGCCCTCCGTGACGCACGACATGAAACACGCCGGCGTCGTCGCGAGCCCCATATCCACCACCTTGGCGCCCGAAGCGACCATCCCCGCAAACATCGCGTCCCGAAGCGCCTCACCGCTCAGCCTCGGATCCCGTCCGACGCCCACCGTGACGTCCTCCTTACCCGTCGCCCGCTTTAACCAATCCACAAACGCGGCGCCGATCGCTCTCGCCGAGCCCGTATCCAGCGTGATCGGCTCACCTTCCACGCCATCGAGCGCGACGCCACGAATATCCGATCCATTCTGAAGTCGTTTCATCGCCTCCATCGCCGTCGCTCGCGTGACAACGCGTCCACGAGTCTTCGTCTCGTGTCTCCGATGCGAACGCTGGCCAAACCTTCCTCGCGCGGCGCGCGCCTCGTTTCGAACGCCGACGACGCGTATCGACGAGTCGAGCGCACCGAGTGTCTGCATGTATGACCGCGTGTGAAGCGCCGTCGGTGTGAGGCGCGCGCGTGTGACGTCTTCGAGCGCGAGCGCCTCGTTATCCCGAGGAGCAACATGCTGAGTCAACATAAGATGCGCTTCGTCACAACGAACCGGTGGACGCCTCGCATTCCGTCCGTCACCGCCTCGCGGTAATTCGCTCGCGCCGAGATGACGCCGTCGAGTCACGCATTGGGATCGCGCGTGTGGGATCGCGCGGCGTCGACCGTCGACGTTCGTCGTCGACGGCGCGTTCGACTCGAGGCGCAGCAGAGCCGACAGAAGAAGGGAAGAGGCACCAAACGCGCGAACGAACAGAGCGGCTCGGCGACGGAACTCGATCCCGCCTCGCTCGAGGGCGTAGCGGAGAACCATAATTTGGAGCAGTTCTTTTACGACGACGCGACGACGAAGCGGTTGTTGACGATCGCTCGGCAGTACGAGCGACCGGTGTTCATGTGCAACCCGTCTCTGGCGGCGGCTTGGGAACGCGAGGTTGGAACGGATTACGTGTTACTGGATTGCGATATGCGGTTTAAAAAGTTGCTAAAGGGATTCAAAGCGTTCAATCTTCGCGGGCCGTTTTTCCTCTTGCGGTTCGACTACGATGTCGTGTTTTGTGATCCGCCGTTTGCCAACGTGAGCCCGGCGCAGGTGAAGACGGCGATCGATATGATCGCGGGTACGGAGAAGCAAAAGGCTGCTGATGTGTACTTGGCGTATAATAGCGATAGAGAGGAGACATTGTTGGAGTCCTTCGCGGATTTAGCTCGAATGGGTCGAGCGTTGGGGTACAAATCGGTAAAGGAGGGAATGCAAGAGAAGATTCACTTGTACGGGCCGAAAATCTAGTCTGTTAGTCCTCGTCGTTGCCAGTCGCGTCGTGTAGGTTGAGTTGTAACTTTAAGATTGCTTAGTTTTGCTTACAAGTCAATGCAGGTCTAACCGCCCGCGTTTTACAGCTTGGCCATCTAGGTTGATACAGAGAAGGATTGGCGCGCCTTCTTGTTCGTGCTATCAGAGAGACCGGCGCCGCTCGAGCGCTTCTTGGTTTCAACTTCGTTCTTCGCATGAACGTTCGCCGGCCGCACACCCTTGTTGCCGTACAACGTATCGTCATCTACCATTTCACGCGTCGGCATCATACCCTCGGCTTGGTTCATCATCGCTGCGAGCGCCTTCCAGTTGGTCATGTCCATGTGCAAGACAAAGCTCGAGCGATCGCTCTCGCTCGAGGGCGGAGGCACCGTGTGCGAGAAAGTCGGGACGCCTTGATCAGCCGCCGGGATGATACCCGCGTGACCATCCTTCACCAAAAAGGCGGCGGTGAAGACGTTCTCGACGAATTGTGGAAAGTCTTCTGGGTTGTTCATCGCGTGCACGACGTTGGTCGAACCTCCTGATTGCTTCTTCAGCTTTTTGTTCATCGCCACCATCATGCGGTCCGTCTGCTTCTCCGCGGCGGTGTCTGCGACGGTGTCTGGCGCAATGCTCGGTCCGACGATTTCTTTCGCACGTCGCTGCGCCACACGCCTTTCCTTGATCTCCGTATCGATGACGCCGTTCATGAAACCCGGCACCGACGCCTCTCGGAAGTACTTTGCCGTCGCCGTACCCAGGGTTCCCCACTGGAACGCAGAAGCATCATCCTCCGCTTCCTTACTCGCATCTTCCACCGTCACTTGCACGTACTTTCTCGCCAAGCACTGCAAAAACGCCGCGACGCTCACCTCGGCGCTCCCTCTCGGTCCGAGTCTCTTCGTTCTCTCCAACGAGTACGCCGCCAACTGTCCGTACAACTGCGCGTCCAGCACCAACTCACGCGCCTTGGCCTTACCCTGCATTTGTTTCCAAACCTCATCCGCCTCGTCCACCGCCTTCTCCAACTGATCCGACTCGGGCTTTTGCAACTCTTCCGCTTCGCGTCGCGTCTTGTTTATCATGCCCCGAAGTTTGTGACGGTTTTCACGGCGAAGCCGCTTTTCGTCCGCCACCTGTTCGCTCGCCCCCGCCGACGTCGTCGCCGCCGCCATCGTTCACGTCTCTCTTCGTCTTCCCTTTCGTCCGCTTCGACGCGCGATCGTCGACGCGACGCGTTCTGTCGTCGCCCAGTTTCGCGTCCTCGTTCCTTCGAGTTTGAAAAGTGAGACTTTACAACCAAGGCCATGTGACGCGCCGAACGCGCGCGTGCGTGTGTGCCTGTTCGTCTCCCACGCACCGTTCGATTGTCGGACGACGACGACGACGACGACGACGACGACGACGACGAGGGCGATGTCATCGCGCGACGCGTGGAAAGAATTCTAGTTTCGTCGCTCCGTGAGCTCTGTGACGCGCGCGGAAGCGGAATGGAGGAGGCGCCAGAGATTCACGGCGCGCGGCGACGCGCGGGGTTGGCGCGAAGCGTGCTCAAAGCGTTGGCGAGGACCTTTCTCGGATTGGCGCACTACGCCACGACGGATGATTACGAGACGGCGTTGGAGGCGACGCAGGAGTTGTACTATGGTGAGTGTGATTTTTGACTAGAGGTGATGGGTCGATGTTACACGAGTGAGACGCGTCGCGAGGGCGACCCCGCGCGCTCACGAAGTCTTTGGCTTTGACTCGGACACCTCGGCGGGCGCGGCGGCGCCACCGGACGGTTTCGTCTTGGATTTTGGCCTGAAGAGGGCTTTGATGATTGCCGCGAGCCAGATGCAGTTGAATACTTGTAATATAACGCAAGACACGGCGTACCACGCGTACACGTATCCCGGCTTGGCCAAGCCGCGCTTGAAGACGGTGTACGCGTCGTAACAGTACATGCCCATCACTGGGAGACCAGTCAAGAAACGCACGGAGAACCAGATGCCGAAACCGGTAAAGTTGATCACTTGAAACGCCTTGGTGTCTCCTTTCCCGGCCTTGATCATGATGTATCGCAGAGAGAGGAAAGGTAGCGTGACCTCCCACAATAGGAAAAATGTCGCATACACTTGCAAAAAGCCCTTGCGTGGCATCAGCTGCGGTAAGAGAAAAGTCACCACCGACACGACGGCGTGCGCGATATACTGTCGATCATAGTACAGCACGCTCACGATGGTATCCCACGCGAAAAATCCAGTCGCGAGACACTTGAGCTCCTCGAGAGACTCAATTGGCGGCGTGGCGTACATGCGCTGCGAAACCGTCGTTCCTAACCTCAGCGCCTCTGGAATGAGCGACGACGCCCAAACCCCGCACACGGCACCCCAAACGCTCGACGCAATTCTCACGCCGAGGTCCGTGCGGCTCTGCGAGTCGAGCGACGCGAGGAACTTTTTATGAAACTTTCGAACGTACGCCACAGAAGCCAACTGAATGAATAAGGGAACGAGAAACCCGAGCGCGACGTGCGTCGCCTGCGAGCGCGTCAGCGATAAGTCCAGCGACACATCGCCCTTTGGCATTCCAGCGAACGGATCGACGCGGCGTCCCATGACTGACGCGCGACGGGAGGTTTACTTACGCTCGCAAGTCGAGAGGTGAGGACTTTGTAAAGACAGACAACTGTCTCCGACGAAGCGGAACCTATTGAATTTACATTGCTTTCTAGTGCCTACGATCAATCGCTATCTTCTCCGTCGCTCTCGGACACTTCCTCAAAGTCGTCTGAGATGGAACGGACGTCGTCGTCGTCGTCCAAGTCGGGGTTGAGATCGAGAGAGACAAAGGGTACGACGCGTGCCGCGGGTTTGGCTTGCGCGACGGTGGACGTCGGTTTCACGAGCGAACCGACTCCTTCGTCGCCGCGCGGTTTGGGTAAATCGAAATGCAACGGATCGCCAGGTTTCCAACCCGGTGGAGGGGGTGGGATTCCCTCGGGCCACGGCTCGCCCGGCTTCCACGCCGATAAGCGAGCGATGAGTTCCTCTGCGTGAGTCAAAGACGTTTCCGTGGTCAGTAAACAAATCGAGTTCATTTTTCAATCGCGATATCGGTGGTTTTGAAGAGCACATACCTGGTGAAATCGCCGCGACTTGTTCTAATAACCTCCGTCTCTCCTCCTCCTTCTTCCTGGCCTCTTCTTCCGTCGCCTTTGCCTTCGCCTTTGCCTTGACCTCGGCTGCGTTTGCGCAAAAAAAACTCTTCGTCAGTACTCCGCAAAAACGAAACGCGCATGGTGCGTGTGTTCCAAGCTCACGCGCCATTCGAACACGTACCAGCGTGACGCGCGAGATTAGACACTTGGAAATGTTCTTCCTGCGGCGCCGGGGGCATGATTCCATTCAGTGGCGCGCCGGGAGCGTAACCGCTTGGAGCGTGCGTCGTGTAACTGATTCGCCTCGCGTAGTCGAGAAGATCATTCACTTTCAATACGCCTGCGCGCGGTGAGAGTCATTCGTACGTCGTCAGTACGCGAACGTCGATTCCAACGTTCATCGAAAGCCAGGACTCGCAGACGACTGAACGCCAACACGCACTCTCTGGGGGTAGACTAACGTGTCCTAAATTTTCTGCTCGATCGAGCGCATCCTGAAGCGCAGCGCGCGCGTTCGCGAGTTCAATCGCGCGAGATCCCGCGGCGTCGGTCGCAGTGGTGACGTCCATCTGGGTCGGCTCCGCGCTTGGCGCGCGGGATCCGGCTCGACCGCGTCGAGGTGGCATGGTGCGTCGTCGAGTGTGGTCACCTTCAGGAAACTGGCGCATCCGCGACGAAGAGGCGACACCGGGAGCGTTCAACGATGCACGAGTGCAAGTGGTGTATTACACGTTTTCAAAAGTTTAGAGAAAGTGTTCTAGAAAAACCCAGGATCCGTGGTGACGTCCTCCACGCCGCCGCCGCGTCGATATTGTTAAGATTCCTATTCCGTCTTTTTCGAGCCGCGTTCCAAAGAAGCGACTGCCAACTTGCGGCGCGCCGCGGCGACGCCCTTCTTCACCTTCAACGCGAACCAGTTGAGCAACAAAATCCCACCGATGGAACCAAAAATCGTAGCGTACTTGATCCAATCCTCCATAGTCTTGCACACACCGAGTGTGAGCCAGCGACCAATCTTCAAAGCCGTGAAGACTTTCTTTTGCAGCGCCGTGTAAATCGGCACACCCGAAACGACGTTACTCGCCCCGTGGGTCACCTCTCTGCCAGAGCTAGCCAAGTACGACACGCTCGCCGCACCTCCGTTGAACGTACCGCTCGTCTTCGGAACGACGACGAATGAATATTCCTCACTCGCGCCAGCTTCGAGCGTAGCGTACGTAGCGCTTAGGGAATCCTTTCCTGTGATCAACTCGAAATCCGTCTCAGGAAAGCCCTTGTCCGACACCTTGACCTTTCTCGCCTCGGTTTCTCCGGCGTTGACGAGCGTGATGGAGATGGTCATGTTTTCTCCTTGCACCGAGAGCGGTTCGACGACGCGCTTGTGGACCAAGACGTGCGCGGGCTTGGCGACATCGGAGGAATCATCGGCGCGGGCGTTGCCGGCGGTCGCGAGGGCGAGCGCGGCGACGCAGGCGGTGACGCATCGCGCGTACGTCGAGCGACGGGTGACTGAGGTGCGAGCCATGTCGTGTGCGCGCGTTCGGGGGCGGTCGCGGCGGCGTGTGGCGCCAATTTTCACAGATTAGTTCGCGCGCATCTTGCACTCGTGTCGACTCGCCCGAAAAGGCTTCTGTGCGTAATGTAGGTTACAATTGGCTATGCAATGAATAATGTGTCATGTCTCGCTCGACGCGAAGCGAAGCCGAAGGGCGCGTTCGGCGCCGTCGTGCCACGATTGACGCCGCCCAACGTCGCCGATATCGATGCGATCGACTTTTAAACCGGCGCGCTCGCACGCCGCGACCAAATCGTCAAACATGGTTTCGTATCTCGTCGCGTTTACGAGAACGCACTCGCCCGCGGGCCGCATGCGTCTCGCCACGCACGCGGGCAACGCGGCGACGTGTTGCGGCTCGTAGAGGACGTCCGAGCCGAGTAAGACGTCGAATCGCGCGTCCGGAGGCATCGCGTGCGCTGGGTTCGGGGTTGGGGTGTCCTCGAGCGCGGCTTCTTTCGTCCAATCGAGCGCGCGGACGACGACGGAGCAATGGCCCACGTCGTTTTCGGCGACGCCTCTGTCCAAGGCGTCCAACAGCGGCTCCTCAAAATCGCTCAACGCGACCGTTTTCGCCCCCATCTTTGCCGCGAGTAACCCACAGAGCCCGACGCCGCTTCCGAGCTCAAGCACGTCGCGTCCACGCACTAAGTCTGGCCCATCTCTCACCAACCGGCTCAGCGTCAGCGCGGCGCCCCACAGCCGCGCTCCGACGCCGTTACCCAACCCCGTCTCAATCACGCGCACGCTCACCCCATCGAAATCCCGCTCCTTGACGCGCTCGATCCCCTTTCGCGCCCTCACGCACGCCTCCAACGCCCGATCGATCGCCTCCCGGGTCTCCGTCTCCCCGAGCGTCTCGGCCGCGGCGCGCGCTTTCTCCAGCGCTCGTTCCAACTCGCCCGCCTCCATCGCCCCACCGTCCGACGCCATCAACCCCGCGAGTTCATCCGCCGCCTTCTTCGCTCGAAACCATCTCGCCCGACGTCTCGCTCGTCTCGCGTTTTCGCTCAAACCCACCGCGTCGGCGTCCTCGTCGTCGGCGTTTTCACTCGCCACCGCCGCCGCGACCGTCTCAACCAACGTCCACGCCCGCTCGCTCGATACCACCGCTTCGACCCAATCCCCTTCGCTCGCGATCGACGACGACGACGAAGACGACGACGACGACATCACCCGTCCATCCGTCTCTCCGTCCATCCCTCACCCGACACGCCGTCGTCGTGTGTCGCGCCCGTGTGTCGCATCCACAGTCACCGTCGGTCGGTCGGTCGGTCGGTCGGTCGGTCGGTCGGTCGGTCGGACATCGGTCCAACGGTCCGAAGCGTGTGACCGTTGTTTTTTTTTTCTTCCTCGCGCGTCGGCTCGGGTCACTCCCGGTGATGGTTGATGACCCGTCGATTATATACGACCACGTGGCGCTTTTCGCACGTCGACGACGGGCGCGCGAGGCAAGGGGCTTTCGCGCGAGAAAACCGCGTGAAATTCCATTCGCCGATCCGCGCGTTTCGTCGCCATACCGACGCCGCGCCGCGCGCGTTCGGACGAACGGGCGCGGGCGACCGAGAGAACGAGTGAACGCGTCGCGAAGGGCGCGATGTCGACGTCGTGGATTCGAGCGCTCTCGCGGCGGGAGAAACGCGAGGAGGAGGAGGCTGGGGCGAACGAACCACCCGTTGCGCAAACGACGACGACGACGACGACGACGACTGGGACGGGCGATTCGAAGGCGTCGGTGCCGCCGGCGGGACAGACGAGCGCGAAGGAATCCGGTGCGGCGGTGAGTGGGAAGACGCAGTCGTCGTCGTTGGTGAGCTTTGAGGCGCAGACGGAACAGGCGCCGAAATTGAGAAGCGGTTCGGGACGCGAGACGCCGACGCACACGAAAAGTGGGACAAAGTTGTACGAGGTGCAGGAAGATGAGTCGTTACCGAGCGATGAGGAATCTTCGATGACTGGGGATGACGACGATTTTGGCGCGACGACGAACGAGAAGCATCTCAAGGAGCACGACGGTCTCTACGTGGAGCAAGTGAGCTCTATCAACGTGTTCGAAATGATTGAAGAGTCGACGACGCCGGAAAAGGCGAGGTACCGACTTCGACCGGGGATGAAGGTTTGGCAGTTCGTCGTCATGCTCATTGGAGAGTGTGCGCTCGCCAGCGGTATCATCGCCATGTATTCCATGCTCGGTTTGGGGGCGCAGACGTACGGCGAGCTGGCGAACGACGAAAATTGGAAGCTGTCCTGGGCCGTCGCGGGTGCTTCGATCGCCATGTTTGGTTTGTTGTGGATTTTGGACGCGACCGAGGCGGCGGTGCAGCGAGGTAGCACACTTGGCAAGTCGCTCACGTTCATATTTGCGTCTCTCGCGTGCTGCGGTCTCGTTTTGAGCGGCATGCTGAGCATCAAAGAGTACGAGACGCTTCCGCTGAGCATGTACATGCTTTTGAAGGCTGCGTGGGTTCGCGTTTTGAAATCCAGTATTTGCAAGCGCACGCACATTGGGTCCTTCCTGAGGCACGCGGCAGCGGCTAGCTATTTTCTAGCGCTCGCGTCAATCGTCGCTTGGGCTGTTTGGGTGTTCCTCTACGACAAGAAGTGGGACGAAAGCATGTTCGACGCGTACGAGCGCAAGCTGGGCTGCATGGACACTGACACTTCGTCCGCCAGTGCGGGCGATGGTTCTCCAGGTGGATGCGAAAACGCTGTGTACGTCATGTACGCTGCGCCGATCGCAGTTGCCGGGCTGAATCTCGTGTACGGTTTGTCGTGTTCCAAGCTCGCAAAGAAGGCGGGCGCGTTGCACCTCGTCGCCCTCCTCGCGGCGATGGTCGCTTTCGGTACTTGGGTGAGCGTCGCCCTCTCTGCGATCGAAATGGGCGTCGCAGATGATGTCATTCAGCTCGCCGTCGTCTTTTGCGCGATTTTCGGCGTCGCATGCCTGATTACCGCCGGCCCGACGCGCATAATCCGACAAGTTCATCAAAACAAACTCGCGAAGAAAGTTATCGGTTACACTCAGAGCGATCTCGCCAAGGCGATGCTCTTCTGTTGTACGATGACACTCCTTCCATTCTGCTTGGCTGTCTCGGCCGTCAGTTCCGCCGCGCGCAAGCTTGGATTGAGCCTGTACAAGCGACCTGCAGACATGCCAAAGGATGGAATTTTGACGGCGTCGACTAACGCGCTTCTTGCGTGGTGGTTCGAACAACCGACAAAGATTTTCAAGTATTCAGCCTGGTTATCTATCATCTACTTCGTGTTTTCCATCGGGGTGGGCAAAGGTGCTATTCTTTTCCTCGCCTGGCTCGTCGACGTACTCGGAGCTTTGAACGTAGGTACGGTGATTGCGGTGTTCATACTAATTGGGGTCGGCATGTTTTTACTACCGCCCGTTCCGGGCCCGCCCGTCTACCTCACCGGTGGTATCCTCGTCGTCGGTAAGCTCGAAGCAGATTGGGGCTTCTGGCCGTCCGCGTTGGTGTGCGTTTGTGTTTGCTGGTTTACAAAGCTGCTGGCGTGCGCCATGCAGCAAAAGCTCATTGGCGAACTTCTCGGCAAGTCGGCGTCAATCAGACACACTGTCGGAATCAACTCTCTTCAAATGCGCGCGATCCGGTATTGCCTCGAACAAAAAGGCTTTTCCATTCCGAAGATTGCCATTCTGTGTGGCGGACCGGACTGGCCCACGTCTGTGTTGTGCGGAATTTTGCGATTGTCGCTCTTCCAATGCATTCTCGGTACGGCGCCAGTACTGATCTTGTACCTCGGATACACGACCATCGCGGGTGCATTGCAACTGAAGGTTGGTGCATGCCCGGGTCCGGATGGCGTCGTCGCGACGGTTTCCGGTAACTGGGGCATGCTCAACTCGATCTTTTTGGCGCTCGCCTTCATCAGTATGATGGCGACGTCTCTCTCCGCAGTTTACTTTATGGAGAAGACCATCGAAGATAAGAGAGAAGAACTCGACGCCATTCCTTTGGATGAGGAAGTTCTCGTGCTGGAGGAGGAGCAAAAAGTCAAGGAGGAGGCTTACGCCGCAGTGACGCAATGGGAAGTGCTCAAACCGGTGTCAAAGTATGCTCTCGTCATCGCCGCGGTCAGTGGCATCTTGAGTTGCCAACTCGGTGTTGTGCTGTCGCAGCGTTCGTTCGCATCCTTCTCTGTGTCTTGTCCAGTTGCGGTGAAAGATGTCGTCAAGCCCACTGGCTGGATCTCGATTGGGTTGATCACAATCTGCTACCTGTCCATAAAAGTCTTTAGCATCATCGCGGCGAACGACGTGAAGAATAAAATGGCGCAGATGAGAGCTGTGGGTGGGCAACCCGCGCAGGTGAAGGGGCGCGTGTGATCTAGATATCGCATCTTGTATTAATGAGAACAGACTTTTTATATATAACAAGCTATGCTGATCTATTCGTTAGAATTCGAGAATATGTGTTCTCGAGCCGCGCTGTACTCCTTGCCGCGGAAAATCGTTGAAAAGATGCGCCTCCAAGCACCTCCGCGCTGTACTTCAGCCTGAGTCGCATGCTTGAGATGATGAACAGCGCTACGTTTTCGACCGAGAGCAGCCTCATTCGACGTCTCTTGCTCTTGCGCAGCCGCTTCGACAACTTCCGCGACAGTCTTGTGGCGTTCATTGTGCTCCTTCGGCAACCTAACCTCAGACGTAGACGGAGCGTCTTCGTACAAGTCGTCATCCACCGGCACAGAGCTCTTCTTCGTAGCTCCCAACTTTGGATTGACGCGTTTCAGCGACTTGTGTGTCTCTTCGTTGTGACCTTTGACCTTTGAGAGGTACTTTGCCGCCGTTTCCTTGGACATGCGACCTATTTTTGTGCTACGCTCGCCTTTGGGTTTGGATTGAGAAGACGAAGACGGAAACTCATGTTTTTGTTTCGACGATTCAACGTGCTTTGCCGTCTTTGCCGATTTAGTCTTGACACTGTTCTTCTTCGCGCTCTTTACACTCAACTTGTGTGGCTCACTGGATGAAGCCTCGTCAGACCAATCGAGAGTGCCCTTCGCGGACGCGCCACCCTCCTTCGTTGACGCTCCGGACCAGTCGAGCGCGTCGGCGCTCTTGCTTCCACCTCTGCTACCCCAGTCGAGGGACCCGGCTTTCTTCGCCACCTTGGCATCTTCGCGCTTTTCTCGTCGCTCATCGACGGCGTGTTCAACCTTTTGCTGCTTCTTGCGCAACTTGGTGTGGGAGTTCGCCTTCTTCGCCGTCACGTGCAGCGAACTCATCAAAGACTGCAGAGCGTCTGGATCATTCTCGATATCGCCAGCTGATGCCGTTCTCGACGGGTAGTGAACGGAACCACCTCCCGAGCTTGGGTAATTGGAGACATCAACGTCGTCGACGGTGAGGCTGTGAATGGCACCAGAGTGACGCGGCTCCAATCCACGACCATACTTGAAGTCGTCAATGGTGGCTTGATTGTATTCGCCGAGATCGAGCAAGTCAGACTTCTTGTAAAAGACTTCAGAATCATTCTCGTCGTTTTCGTCCTCATCTTTTGAGTGATGTGGGTACTGACTCAATCTACCACGGCGCGACTTCGCCGACTTTGGGTGCTTCAATCGCTCCTTCAAATCTTTAATCTGCTGCATAAGCGATTTTTTGCTCGTCTTCAAGCCAATCTCGTCGAAAGACATATCCTTAATGGCGTCCGCGCGGCTCGCAGTGGATTGCTTCTCTTGAATCTTTGTGTGCTTTTGTTTCGACTGGTGCCTTTTATCTCGAGTCGTCGACTTGGCTCTCTTGCTCAAGTGGTCATCATCCTCATCGTCGTCATCATCCGCCGAAGCCTTTTTACCGTTGCTTCTCTCCTTCTTGGAGAAGCCACCGTCGTCGCTCGACGTTTTGCGCTTCTTGATGTGTTCGCTTACCGAATCCGCATCAACCATGAGATCGCCCATGTCAATGTCATGTTCTTTCGAGCCGAGTCCCACCACCAGGCTATCGTCAATCTCCACCGAGTCGCTCAACCCGGTGGACAAGGCGTCGAATTCGTCGCCGCCTTGCAGCGCCGCCGCCGATGCGCCCCCCGCCGCGTCGTGATGACCGATCGGTTCGTTCGCCGAAAAGATCTCCGTATCCAAGTCGCTCGCGTGTCTATCAAAGATGTGTCCTTCGCGACCAAAATCCGGATCGTAAGACTCCTTGGCTTCGATGACGTCCTTGTATTCCTCGGCCCACTTCTTTGCCTTGCCCCCCGTCTTCGTAGGATCCACCGGATGCACGCGCACTTTGTCCCCATACTCCAACTTGAGCTCACTGATTCGATTCGTCTCAAACAAGTTATCCAACGCCGCATCGACCGAGTCCTCGCCTAACGCCGGTCGTCGTCCACCGATCGCCGCTCCGTTCCTCGACGATCCGCTCGCCGACGACGCCGCCGCGCAGCACAACGCCAACACCCCCGTCGCCGCGAGCGTCACCCGTCGCACTCGCGTCGTCCGACGCGCGCACACCTCCTCTTCGTCCCTCATCGTCATCACCTTGGTTCGCATCGCGTTCAACGCCGTCGACGTCGTCGTCAAACCGTCTCGCAACGTCTCGACCGTCATCAACATCCTTCCACGACGGAAAGACCGATCTTCATCGCCGTACGAAACTCTCCCATCGCTCGTCGTCGCCTCACCGCCGTACCCGCGTTCGGGAAGTAACGGCGCGCGTTCACCCCCTCGTCGCCCGCCGCCCATCGCGTCGTCGAACGGGCGCGCGTCGGTGTCTGAGGGTGTTGTTCCGTCTTCAATCACTTGGGTGTTGAGACGCGCGCGGTAAATATATTTTACATTGGCGCCTTTGAAAAATTGCGGGAAAAAAACCACGACGGCGCCCGCGCGGGGGAAAGAAATTACACTCTTTGTCGTACGATGGTGAAAAATAAGCCCATGAATCGATGTGTCCGATTTTGATCGACGCCCAATACGGGACGTTCGCCGTCGACGGGGTCGTTTTTCGCGATGTCGGTTTTTCGGCGAAGAAGAGCCCGCCCGTCCGTGTGCTCGCGACACCACCGCCGCTGGAGTCGTCTCTCGTTTCTCGACGAGTTCGAGCGATGACGATGGCGTACGCGGCGAACGCGGCGCAAGCGATGGACTTGATGGTGAACGTCATCGCGCGATCGGTGGTGATGCTGGCGTGCGTCGTCGCGACGTTCGCGGACCCTCGGTGTTGGTTGGCGGTGGATGCGCAGGGAGGAGGAAAAAAAGATGAAGATGCCGACGGCGGTCGTCGTCGCGTGCGGTTTTACGTCGGCGTCGTGCGGCACAGACGAACGAAACCGGTCGAGAGGGCGTTTGAGTACCCGCTGCGGTGCGCGGTGATCGATCTCGATGACGCGCCGGGGTGGTTTAGACGGAGCGGGCAGAGCGAGGACCACTTGAGCGCGAGCGAGGCGCGCGCGCGGGCGAAGACGCGAGGACGCGTCGAACTCTTGACGTCACCAAAGAGTTTCGGGTACGCGATGAATCCGATATCGGTGTATTATTGTTACGATGAGAATGGGGAGTTGAATACGGCATTGGCGGAGGTGACGAACACGCCGTGGAACGAGCGGGTGGTGTTCGCGTTCGATCCCACTGACGCGAGTTCGAGGACAAAAGAGGACGACGAAGACGAAGACGAAGACAACAGAGGAGGACGTAGGTCGGCTTCGACGACGCCAAAGCTTTTACACGTGTCGCCATTCATGGATATGGAAGGGGAGTGGTACATTGCCAGCACGGCGCCGACTGGGAAGAAGGATTTGACGCTGACGGTGAACGTCGTCAACCATCCAGTCTATGGAGACTACTTTTTCGCGTCGTTTAAAGCGAAATTGGATGAACCGCGTTTCCGACACTGTCGAAACGAGCGCGCTGGGATTGTTCGACTTCTTAAATACGGTTGCGCGCCGCATCGCGTGGCGTATTGGATTTACGCCCAAGCGGTTGCGATTCTCGTCGCCGGGGTGTCGTTTTATGCGCCACCAGGTTTGGCGAACGTAAAGAAGCGCGGAGCAGCCGCGGCGCGAGCGTCCGCGAGTGGAACGTGTCCACTGCGGCCCGTTTTTCGTTCGGCGCCGTATTGGCCTTGGCGAACGTGAGCAGCGTAGGTTAGGAGATATTAGAGTACTAAGTACCGGTAGTTTAGAATAGAAGCACAGCAGAAGAAACAATTTGTTACAATGAATTTTTTTGTACAAGTACAGCGTGCACAGAAATGAAATGGGATAAAGTTCCTCCTCGCCCGTCGCGCGATCGTCATTCCATCGTGTTGCACGAACACATCTCGAGACCGAGGTAGATGAGATGATCGGCGAGCGACGCGTGCGTCCACTCGCTATTGCTACCCGTCGGCGACTCGCCGCTTCCGTCGCCGATTATAAAGTCCCCGGCGGCGTTTTGAAACACCTCAGTCGCGACGTGATGATACCCAATCATTCTCGGCGGCAAGCTCGGCACGACATCGTGCGCATGCGTCATCCGAAAAGTCTCTTTACCGAGTTTTTCGGCGTAATAATCTGCAAATCTATAATCACCCACGCGAGGCGACCCAAACGTAGTCACGCGCGCAACGTCGAACCCCAACGCATCCGCCTCCACCGCCAAGAGCGTGCTCAACGCCCCGCCGAGAGAGTGCCCGCTGATCTCCAGCGTCACGTGTTTCCACAACCGGTCGTACTTGGTTCTGAGAAAAATCAAATGCGAAATGATATCCTTGCGTACGCAGTCGTATGCGTCTTGAAATCCCGCGTGTACGCGTCCGACGCCATCCTTCACCTTTGCCGTCGGCAGCGTCGAGTGCGCCGCGTCCAAGTTTTCCACCCAATTGTACAATGAACTCGGATCTGTCCCTCGAAACGCAACCACGACGCGTCGCGTCGACGCGTCGTACCCGGCGTACGCCTTGACGTGTTTGTGTTCGTGTTCAAACGTCTTCACGTCGCGAAGCTTTGCGTTCGAGGACTGACAGTACTTGCACGTCCAGTTTCCGAGCCCGTGCTTGCAATACGCTGCGCCGGCAAACCAGAGCGCGCGCTCGGACGCCGTGCGATCGAACGACGGCGCTGGTGGCTTCGGTGACGCAAGCGATGGGCGTCGCGCGACGAACGCTCGCGCATACGACGAAGCCGTGGCCGTTATCGTTTCTCGAATGAGTTTCGCCCCGTCGAGCGGACGCGCGTCGGCCGAAATCGGCGCCGCGAGAAGAAGCGAGAAAAGGAGGACGATCGCCATCGCCACCGCGCGACGGATCGGGCTCGACGACGGCATCGGAAGGTTGGCGCGCAGCGTCGAGTGCGGGCGGAGTCGTTATTAGACTCAGATTTAAACGTCAGTCTACGTCGACGTCGTGCGTTTCACCGTTCGACCAACCGACCGACCGATCGACCGAGTCGTAGGACGACGACAACAGAGCGACGAACACGCTCAGACGATTCGAGTCTATCATGGCGACCTCACACGCCGGTTATTACGACGCCGTTCGACGCGAGCTCACGAACGCGTTCGCATTGACGAGTCATCCTTCGAAGAAGATGGACGGTCGAGACCGGCCGGAAGTGGAGTATCAGGACGCGCCGGCGACGCTGCGACCACCGAAAGAAATTACGCGAGGGGATGAGGAGTCGTGTTTGATCGAGTCGGCGGTGAACAGCGCGCGGGTGAGCGTTAAGGTGAGACAGGCGGATAATTTGGAGGAAATTTTGACGAGGCAGTTCATGCGTTTTCTCGGACGTCGTGCCGATGCGTTCGAGATTTTGCGTAGGGTTCCGGTGGAAGGGTACGACGTGTCGTTTTTAGTATTGTTGAGGCACACAGAGGTGATGGATGCGGGTGCTTTGGTAGATTTCGTCGTGCAGTTTATGCAGGATATTGACAAGGAGATTTCAGAGCAAAAGATTAGCGTGTCGAGTCGAGGGCGAACTGTCGCGGCAGCGTTTCTAAAGCAGTTTACTTGAGCTGATACTGAGCAACTTTCAGGCGCTCGTTTCACGGTGCGTGGGAGATGGGGATTTCAGAACGAAGTAGGCCACGTTCTTTTAGCCGGAGTGTATGTGTCAATGTCAAACAATGTGTTACAACAAACTTGTCTCTCTAATAATGCGTATCTCTAATCAAGTCTAAGCACGTTTTCGCAGCACAGCAATACTCTCGGGACGTCTTCGTCGATCGCAGACGATGAATCGCCATCTCGACCGGGGAGATCGACCTCGCGCCAGGGTGGGTAAATAGCCAACCGGCGTCCCGCTTCGAGGCTCAGTTCTTGTGCTTGCGTCGAATTGAACACGGCGATGGCTCGGGTGTACTCGACGTTGCCTTCATCCCTCTCGTCAGCAGCCGTTGCGTCCTCTAAATCGCACACGCAACCGGCGCAGTTTGTCATCGAGGCGTCTAAACGCGCTGCGTTCACCGTGAAGAGCAAGGCTCCTCGTGTGGAAGGAAGCTGCGTCGACGAAACCTTTTTCAAAAACTGCGCGTGTGACGTACGCGCGTTTTGCAGCACGCGTTGGAGTCGACTCGTCAATAAACCTGCGTTCCGTGGCTTATTTCTCTGCGAAGCGAGCGTCGCTCCGACGCTCGCGCGAGGAAGAAACGTGGGTGAGGACATTTTCGGCAGTCTCGACAACGCTCCCAATCCGATAGTTGAAGACACCGGTGCGTCTACGACGCTCGGTTGCGCGCTCGCGTCGTCTTCATCGCTCGGAAGGACATCGTCGACGTCGTCGATGTCATCCATGACGATGTCATCTTCGACGTTCGCGTTCACATCCATCTTCTCGGATGGAGCGAGGCGCGTCTCGACATCTGCGTTCGCATTCGTCTTCTCACTCGCTCGCGATTCAGGCGCAGTCTGTCTCGCAGATGACTGCGTGAGCAGATTCAATCTTCCTAAAACGCCTCCACCACCGAGACCGCCCCGCGCGCCGGACGTTGCGGTCGGTTTCTTCCGTTCTGTCTTTTTTTTCGGCGATGTCGCTCCGCGTCCATTCTTCGCTGTCGCCCCTTTACCCCCACGCGCCGTCGTTTTCGTTTTCGTCTTCGCCGCCCCGGTCGTCGCCTCGGCTCGTCGTTTCTGCATAGCCTTCCCCGTCTCCACCGCCGCCTCCGCGCTCACACCCAATGCCTCGGCCAAAACCGCCGCGTCCCGTCTCGCTCGCTCCTCATCCGCGTCTATTTCTTCTCGCGTCCTCTGCCTCTTCGCCCCCGGGGTGTCTCCACCGTCTCCCTCACCCATCGACCTTCGTCGCGCCAGTCGCGGGCTCCGTCTCGGTGATATCGCCGTCCCACCCACCCCATCCCCCGTCGACGTTCGTCTTCTGTCACTCTTCGGCGACGGCGTCGCTTGAATGCCACCTTCAGCTTCGTCTTCAACCACCCCTTCAACCGTGCGTTTCTCGCGCACCACCGCGTCGAGCGTCCGTCCCAAATCAAAGATTACATTCTCTTCGTCGCCGTTCGCGTCGTCCTCTCTCCCGTCGTTCACGTCGTTCACTTCGTCGTCGTACACTCTTCCGTCGTTACCGTTCCAATCGAAACCAACCGGTGCCTTTTTCGCGCTCGCGCTCGCGTTTGCATTCGCGTTCGCGCGTCCTCCGTTACCGACGTTCCCATTGCCGTTCCACGGTCCGCGACTCGGCGTCGTCACCGTCGACGCACGTCCACCGTACCCGACGACCTCGTACTCATCTTCGTCGTCTTCGTCCATTGCGCGACTCGCAATGCCGACGCAACTGCGCGCGCTTCTCTTCTCCCGCGCGGTGCTCGCGCGGCGGTGTTCGGATGCGGCGTCGGCGAGAAGTAGAGCGTGTGTCGGTCGGTGCAGGCGTTGTGTCTCGGGGACGTGCTTCGCGTCGGCGTCTTCGTCTTCGTCGCGCGACGAGGTTGTTGCCGCTGCAACAAACCAAAAAACTTTCTTCGAGTCTTCGTCGCGATCGGTGGCGCCGCGAAGCGCGTACGTGCACCTTCCGTTTTGTCGGTCGCGGTGTTTTTACTGCGATTTCGCGATTTCCGTCGTCGGTGGACGCGGGAGCGAATCGCCGAGCGTGCGAGAAGGGATGGAGAGGTACGCGCGAGCCGTCGAACGCGAGGCGAGAGAGACGGCGGCTCGAGCGAGGAGTGGCGCGTCGGACGCGTCGACGGCGAAGGTGCCGTTGGAGACGGTGTTTTTCGGTGGGGGCACGCCGTCGCTCGTGCCGCCGGACGTGCTCGGATCGATTTTGCGCGTGTTGCAAGAGGAATTCGGTTTCGCACAAGACGTGGAAATTTCTGCCGAAATGGATCCGGGTACGTTTGACGAAGACAAGCTGCGAGCGTTCCTCGATCTCGGCGTCAATCGAGTCTCGCTCGGCGTTCAATCGTTCGATGAAAGCGTGTTACGCGCCGCGGGAAGGAGTCACGGCATCGAAGACGTCGAAGCGGCAATTGAGTTGATGCGAAAATGCCGTGTTCCGTCGTGGAGCGTGGATTTGATTAGCGGATTGCCAGGTGCAGACGCGGACTCGTGGACGCGTTCGCTGCGTCGAGCCATCGACTCTGGGGCGCATCATGTGTCGGTGTACGATTTACAAGTCGAAAAAGGGACGGCGTTCTATCGATGGTACGGTGAAGACGACGGGGGACGGTCGGAGGCTCCGGCGAACGGGAGACAACCGTTGCCAGACGAAGACGCGTCGGCACGCATGTTTCGCGAAGCGAGCGCTACGTTACGAGACGCCGGCTACGAACACTACGAGGTGAGTTCGTACGCGAAACCTGGGTCAAGGTGCAAACATAACCAGATTTACTGGGAAAACGGTTCGTGGTACGGGTTTGGAATGAGTGCGACGTCGCATGTGAACGGCGAACGCTTGGCGAGACCGAGGAAGATGGATGCGTACTACGCGTACGTGGACGCGTTTATCGGGTCGGATACGTCTATGTCGACCGAAACTGGAGCGATAGTGACGGGTGGCGATGGATCGGACGCGCTCTTCGAGCACATCATGCTCCGTCTGCGCACGAGCGACGGGTTGAATTTCAACGCGATGGAGTCGCGGTTCGGACGCGCCGTCGTAGATGAGATTAGAGAGGCGGCGGCGGTGTTCTCGCCCGAATACACGACGGACGACGGAAAGACGTTGCGTCTAACCGATCCCGAGGGATTTCTCATGAGTACAGAGATTTTATCGACGCTCATAGCCAAGATGCCTTCGCTCGCGGATGACGAATAAATAGAGTAGATTTTGTAGCACAAGTTGAATGGTAGATTTTGGACGAGTTGATTGTTTTTATTACAGAGTTGTGTATGTGTCGGTATGATTCGACACATCGTCGAGTAAAGTCAAGTCGAGTGTATCGCCTCGCTCACTTCTTCGCGACGGGAAGCGGCAGGTCCTGACCCGGGCGCTTCATCGGTTGGTAAATCGGCGCTGCCTTTGGAAGCGGCTTCAACGCGGCACCGAAACGCTCAGCGCGGGCCTTGAGCTTGGCTTCAAACTCTTCCTTTTCCTTCTTCTTTTGCTCCGCCGTCTTTTCCGCCGGTTTTGCTTCGCCAGTCTTCGCATCCAAACCAAACTTCTTTTCGGCGCCGACGTTGCGCACGCGTTGCTTCTCTTGCTCGCTCAACATGAATGGAAGGTTGAACTTTTCCGCACGCTCCTTCTTTCGCACTAACTCCTTGACAAACTCCTCATCGGCTTCTTTCTTCGCCTTTTCCGCCGCAGCCTTTCGCTCCGCCTTTTCCTTTTCAAACTGCGCCTTGCGTTCCTCCTTGGTCGGTTTCGGTTTCGGCGTCTCCTTGGCGTCCGTCGAAGCCGCCGCAACCGCGTTCTCCTTACCATCCTTGGCCGCAGCTTTCGCCTTGACTGGCGATTTCTTCTCCAACTCGGCGAGCTTCGCCGCGTCCGCCGCGTCCACCTCAACGTCCGGAACATCCTCGAGCTCATCCGCCGAGCCGCCTTCACCGCCTTCGCCCAACGCCGCTTCCAAACGCTCGACGAGTTGGTTCTTCAACCCACTCGTATCCAACCCTCGCTTTTCCAACTCATCGCGAAGTTCCTACGCGAAACGAATAAAACAATCGAATTCGAGGTCAGTAAGTCGTCACACATCGTCGCGTCGCGCACATCGGTCGTCACGCGCGCGGTAATCTTCGATCCAGATTTGAAATTCTCTCACGGAATGCAATTCAACCAATCCATCCACATCGTCTTCGTCGTCACGCCGAGCGTCGTCGTCACCGTCGTCCGCTTCACGCACCTGAACCTTCATCTTTTTCACGTCTTCCATCGTCGTCTCCGTCATCGCGAATTTCCTTCCTTTCCTTTCGTGCGGGCGGGGTCGTCGAGCAGCGCCGAGTGCGGTCGGGCGCGCGCGAGGCGGATCGAATCCTTGACACGTGGCGCCCGAATTGAAATCGAAACTGTTGACTCGAGTGTCCGACGCCGCCTGTCGACGCGAAGACGACGGCGGTGACGATGCGCGCGACGGCGACGGCGACGGCGACGGCCGCGCGCGGGATCGGACGTTTCGATGCGCGTCGGTCGCGGCGTACCGGGAGCGCGTGGAACAAGATGGGCGAGGCAGGAGGGTCTCGGCAAAGGCTGATGATGCCGACGACCGACGCGCGTAGACGATGTGGGATCGTCAGTCGTGGATTGGCGATGGAGGAGGACGCGCCGATCGTGGATTTCTATGAACTCCTCGGCGTGGCGGATGACGCGGATGTGAAGACGATTAAAAAGGCGTACTACTCGTTCGCGAAGGAGTGTCACCCAGACGTGAGCGAGGACGAAGACGAGGGGCACAACATGTGTATTTTGTTGAATGAGGCGTATGAGATACTGAGCGATCCGATCTCGCGGTCGCTGTATGACGCCGAGCTGGAGCAGCAGAGGCAGGATGAGGAGGATTCGTTCACGGGAACGGCGTATTCAAAGTGGACGACGCGCAAGGCGGAGCCGGGCGAGACGCGCGCCGTCTTCGTGGATGAGTTTACGTGCATCGGGTGCAAGCAGTGCGTGTGGCAGGCGCCGGCGACGTTTCGCATGAACGATGATTACGGCCGGTCGAGGGTTTTCGCGCAGTGGTTGAACTCGGAGGATGAGATTGAGGCCGCCATCAACGCGTGTCCGGTGGACTGTATACACTGGGTTGAGCGCGAGCAGCTACCGTTTTTGGAACATATCGCCGTGAACTACGAAAAAGTGAGCGTGGGTATCATGCAGAGCCAAACTGGGGCAACCGTCGACCCTTTTGAGGCTGCAGTGGCGTTTCAAAAGGCTCGTCAGCGGAAGATTGATATGCGCGCTGAAGAGCTAGCCGAGGAGAGAAGACGCATGTCGGAAGAAGAAAAGAGGATGAACACCTCCGAGGCGCAGCGCCGGGCGTACAGAAAGTCTGCAGATGCCATTCGCGCGCGATGGACCGCGGCGACGGGCGTATCCTTCTCACGCGCCCGTCAGCGTTTCAACTCTTCCACAGGGTCGACCATTCCTCTGGAGCGTTCCGTCGTGGTGTACAACTCTCCGGGATCTCGAGACGACATGGACGACATGTGGCTCTCCTTCGACTCGGGCGAGGAATACGACGATGAATACGACGAGGAGGGGGCGGAAGAGGCCCTTCCCGCGCCGCGTTGACGAGAGAGGAACGTCGCTCGCTAACAGTGGTTTCCGCGCGCGGTCGATGTTTAACCGTCGCTTTATTTACAAACTCTACAGAGCGCTTCGAGCGAAGCGTGCTACTTTACCATACTAAACTAAATGATCGCGCGCACGCGCGCGAGCAATATTGATGTAACGAATGCTGTACTTTACAAAGAAACATGACACGGCGCGTTTCCGTCTTTCTCCCAGTGAAACAACCGCCTCATCACTCCGGCGGCCTCCAAACCGGCTTCATCTCGTACGTCTCCACCGCTTCCTTCTTCTCAATTAACCTTCGACGTTCCGCCTCGACGTCAAACTTCTCCTTCGCCCGTCGTCGTCGCTGCGAACGCACCGGCGCTCGAATGTCATCCACCTCCATGACTGCGTCTCGCACCTCCAACCGTCCGGCAACCAACCGACCAAGTCCGAGTGAGCCGACGGCGACGAGCGCGATGAAGGGGACGCCAAAGGCAATGAAACGCTCGCTCGGTCGCATGATCGGCGGTTCGACACCGGCGAGCGCGCCGGCGGCGTCTGGCGTCGATACTCTCGATACGCGTTGCGCGCTGTCTAAACTGACACGTAACTGTTTACACATATAAGAACGTTTCTCGTACAAACGGCCACGCGACGAAACGATCGAGTCGGCACACAGAGACGCTCGAACGCGATGTTCGCCGCGAGCGCCGTCGTCGGCCGCCAAGTCGCCCGCCAAGTCGGGCGACGCGCGATTCATACGGGCAAACCCGCCTTCGGAGGCGCGGACGAACCGGTGCGTGGGAGAGACGAAGACGAAGACGCGCGCGAGAGGCAGGGGGTGCTGATGGTTGGACGATACGTCTAGGGTTAGCTTTGACGCGTCGTCGACGCGACGAAGACGCGGGGACGTCCTGGAGAGGGTTGTAAAATGACGCGAAACGATGTTCGTTTCCCATTCGCGAGACTGACGATGCGATGAAACGATTCGTACGTGGGTTTACGCGCGCAGGCTTACATTCACGCCAAGCACATGTACGACGTGGGCGGGTTGAAGAACCGCAAACTGATCTTCGGCGTCGCCACGACCGCGATCGTGCTCATCGGTGGTTACATTCCGGTGTTTGCGGTGCAATTCCAACAGTCCAAGACGCAGGGTTAAAGACGAAGGCGCGCAGAATGAACGAAAGGACGTTGTAATGTACACTACCACAAGTATCGCGAAATCGGTCGACGCTCTCCGTCTACGCGTTTCCTTCTCTAGAAACCAAACCACAAAACTACGAAACGCGTCGTCACTCGCGCAATCTCACCGCTTCGACCGTTTTTTGCTCGGTTTTTCTTCCTCCTTCTCCTCCTCCTCCTCCTCCGCCGGCGCGGATCCGACGTAATACGGCGGTTTGTGCAACGACACCCCGTAGTCTCGCAACGCCGCCGCCAAGTCTTCGCTCTCGAGCACCAATCTCTTATCCTTCAAGTCGTACCCCTTCTCCTTCTTCTCCTTCAACTGCGCCTGATTCCTTTGCACCGCGCACCTGTACGCGTCGTCCGCAACCTGCTGCACGAATCGTTCCGCCGCGAGCGACACCAATCGCGTCACCCGCGCATCCGGGTTCCCCACCCCGGCGCTCTTCAGGTAGTGATTCGTCAACTCGTCTGGAATCTGCGTTCGGGTTCACCCGTCAGTCGATCGCGAAGCGAGCGGGGCGACGAAACGCGCGACGCGCGAAACCTAAACAAACCCTCTCATCGAACCCGAACCCGAACCCGTCGTCGCACGCACACACGCACCACTGGTTGAAACTCATCCAACGCTTCCAAAAACGCATCCACCTCTCCCCGCGTCGCCCCTTCGATCCCGGGGTACTTATCCCCCGACGCCGACGCCGACGCCGCGCGTTTCTCCTCCTTCGTCACCGCGTCGTTTCCTTTCGCCATTCCGCCCCGCGTCGAGATCTCCCGACCGACACGTCGACACGTCGCTCGACCGTTCGCTCCCTCGGGTCTCCCGCGCGTCCATTACAAAAACGCGAACGACGAGTCATGACCCATCATAATAACAAAAAGACGGGGACCTCCCACCCGACCCGCGGGTCTCACCGGACCCGTCGTCCAGAGAGTGACCAAAATCCGTAATCACTGAAACTCGCGTGTTTTTTCCTCCTCCTCTGATTCTTCGTCTTCTTCTCTCTGTTACGACGTGACTGTTGTTAAGTACCGGGGTACTGCCGATT
>Ga0181601_10000167_pt1 | contig 50792 bp, 42 predicted proteins | sample 041ome_8_FD_133020 | JGI IMG/M metagenome (GOLD analysis project Ga0181601, IMG submission 133020) | Coastal salt marsh microbial communities from the Groves Creek Marsh, Skidaway Island, Georgia - 041407BS metaG (megahit assembly) | ecosystem: Environmental > Aquatic > Marine > Intertidal zone... | reverse complement strand
TTTACTTGAGTGGTGCAGGTACAGCTTCGGTAACAGCAACACAAATCGGCTACTTGAGTTCTGACAACTGCGCCACATTCAACTTAGCACTTTCTGATTCGGTATTCGATTGTACAGATGCTGGAACAACGCAAACAATTGTTCTCACTGTAACTGACCCAAGCGGAAATACCGACACAGCTCTCGCCTATATTACGATAGTGGATCTTTCGGCTCCCGTGCTAATAACTCAAAACCTTACAATCTATCTTGACTCATTAGGTGCAGCTACTATCACAGCTGATTCGGTAAATAATGGAACATACGATAGTTGTGGAATTGCTAGTCTTTCTATAAGCACATCATCGTTCACTTGTGCCGATACGGGTGCTAATACTATTGACTTTATAGCTGCCGATGTTAATGGCAATGCTGATACGATTCAAGTTATAATCACCGTTTTAGACACTCAGCCTGCGGTCGTTATAGCTCAAAACTTGACTTTACAATTGGATGCAAGTGGTCAAGCGACAACAACCGCCTTAGCTGTTGACAACGGCTCTTTTGACAATTGCGGAATTGCTCTTGTTTCAATAAGTCAGTCTTCCTTTTCATGTGCGGATACCGCTGCTCCACAAGTGGTTACATTGTACATAGAAGACGTTTCTGGTAACATTGACTCGGCAACTGCATTAATTACCATAGAGGATAACATTATTCCTACCGTTGTCACCACCAACTTCACTGTTGCGCTTGATTCCTTCGGATTTGCATCAATTTTAGCAGATAGCATTGACGATGGCTCAACCGACAATTGCAGCATTGAATCTATTTGGCTCGATCAAAACACCTTCTCATGCCCTGACGTCAGCACTCCAGTCACCGTAACGCTTTTTGTCCGTGACGTGAGTGGAAACATCAATTCAGGAACAGCTGTGGTTACTGTGATAGACACCATTGCTCCCCAGATCATTGTTCAAAACGGCACCGCCTATCTAGACTCATCGGGATCGGTGAGTATTGCCGCAACACTCTTTAATAATGGCACTTGGGATTCCTGTGGGGTGAATACACTGACCCTGAGCCAAGGAACATTTGATTGCAGTGATGTAGGAACACAAACGATTATTTTCTCTGCTACCGACTTCAACGGAAATACATCATCCGCCAATGTGGATATTACGATCCTCGATACGATCGCGCCAACGATTATTATTCAAGACTTGGTAGTCTACTTAGATTCATTTGGCGTGGCAACAATCACTGCCGACTCTGTGGATATTGGAACATGGGATAGCTGCTTAATAGCATCCATTGCCATAGACACCTTTGCCTTCGATTGTGCAAACCATAACGATACGTTGCCTGTGCTTTTTACAGCAACAGACATTCATGGCAATGTAAGCTTCGATACGGCAACCCTCTTCATTTATGACACGCTAGCGCCCTACATATTTGCGCATTCAGACACGTTCTATCTGGATTCAGCAGGGCAATATATTGTTGACTATACACAGCTCAACGACAGTACAGATGATAACTGTGCGGTAGACTCGATGTATTTGTCTGATACTCTCTTTAGCTGCTTAACTGTAAATTCAACCGTAGACATTTGGTTTTATGCCTTGGATGTCAACGGTAATTTAGATTCTGTTCAACTGGGTATTACTATGCTCGACACGATAAGACCTCAATTTGTGTGTCCAGATAGCATTATTGTGGCAAACGACTTCGATCAATGTGGGGCTATAGTCTCATTCCCATTCCCAACGGCAAGCGATAACTGCACGGTAGATTCCATAATTCAAATTGACGTTACTGGCCTTGAAAGCGGAAACTTTTTCCCTGTAGGATTTACCGAACTTACTTATGTGGCCTACGATCAATCTTTGAATACGGATACCTGCTCCTTCATTATAGAAGTTCAGGACACCGCCGCACTAGTCTTGTTCTGCGCTCCGGATACAGCCATTTGTGACACCATTTTCACATTTGACCTTCCTGCTTATACCGACAATTGCTCTGGGTTCGATGTAATTCAAATTGGTGGAATTGAATCGGGATTATTCTACCCAGTGGGTGTAACTGTAAATGAATTTGTGGCAACTGACTCTTATGGTAATTCTGACACTTGTTCATTTGAAGTATTAAGATATGACTTCCCTACTCCTGCCGATGCAGGTTCGGATCAAGAGATGTGTGAAGAATACACCGCTACCCTTGACGGAAATGACCCATTGGTTGGGACAGGAATTTGGACCTTAATAGAAGGAATCGGAAGCATTGACGACACCCTCAATAACCAAGCTACCATCACCGGCAACGATACGGGTTTAACAGCCCTTGAATGGCGTATTGAAAATGGCGTTTGTCCGATTGAAAGAGATACAATGACCATTAGAGAATACGTCAATCCAACGCCAGCCAACGCAGGAGAAGACGTCTCTATTTGCGCCACCAAAGAAACGTTCTTGAATGCTGTGGAAACAGATTTTGGATATGGCCGTTGGATTGTGCCTTCTAATGGGGCCACCATTAATGATACTGCAGACGTAAATTCATTGTTGACCGATCTCGAATTGGGAGCATATGAATTTACATGGAGGGTCAGAAATGGTGTTTGTCCGATAACTACCGATATTGTTACGATTGATGTTGTGCCCTATCCAGTTGTTGATGCCGGAGAAGACAAGTTCATATTCTTGCCATCTAGCATAGAACTGGAAGCAACTAGTGACTTAGAAGTGACTTACGACTGGACTCCAAAATTCTCATTAGTGAGTGATGAAAGCGTAATTACAACTGCTCAACCTAGCTCAACAACCACTTACAGGGTTGCTGCAACAACTGAGTTTGGATGTACTTCATACGACTTTGTGGATGTTGTAGTCAATGAAACCCTCGAACTTCCCACTGCATTTACTCCGGATGGTGACAACTACAACGATGTGTGGAACTTGAAAGAGCTTTCGAGCTATCCAGACAACGTAGTGAAAATTTATAACCGCTGGGGCTACCTCTTATATGAGTCGGACGGCTACCAAGAGTCGTGGGACGGAACGTACAACGGTGAACAGCTTCCTAGTGGTAGTTATTTCTACATCATTAACTTGAATGTAGGTGAGCTCAAACCATTCACTGGATCAGTAACCATCATCAAATAATGAACATGATGATTAAAAATATTTTAGCTTTAGCGCTCATGATTGTGCTCACAATGAGTGCTGGCGCTCAACAAATCTATCAGTTGAGCCAATACCTTCAGAACTTATATGTGCTGAATTCAGCAACGGCAGGACTGCACGATTACACCGAAGTGAACCTCAGCTATCGCAATCAGTGGGTGGGGATTACCAACAGTCCAACTACCTATTACGTGAGCGTAAACACCCCTATTGGCAAGCGTGTTGAAATCAACCCTCAATCGTCTTCTTTACGCATTAGTAGCCCAACTGCATACAATTCTGTAACAAGAAAGTCATATCACGCAATAGGAGGTTATGTGTTGCAAGATGCATCTGGTGCATCCGCACAGCAAATTGCGAGCCTTTCTTACACCTTTCACCTTCCAATTACCAAAGAACTATCTGTTAGTTTTTCTCCAAGCGTGGGCTACAGAAACAGCACCTTCTTTCAAGATAAGGCGAAGACAGAGTTGCCTAACGATCCTACCTACAACCTGTACACTGCCCAGAATCCTGGAGCCCAAATGGATGTTAACATTGCCGCATGGCTTTATCATCCAAAATTTTTTGTGGGATATTCAACGGCACAATTGGTTCAAGATCGCCTCAAATTCAATGACCTTATTTCTTATGAAGAAATTAAAGTACACCATAACTTGATCATGGGTTATAATTATAAGATCAATAGAAATCTAATTTTGACTCCTAGTGTATTATTAAGATATGTTGATTTAGCGCCATTTGCATTTGATGTAAATCTTCGACTCGATTACAGAGACTTGTTTTGGAGCGGTTTATCATATCGCAATTCCAATTCATTGATTGCCATGATAGGCATGCACCTGTCAAACACCCTTCGGTTTGGATATGCCTTTGATCTTGGTCTTACGCCAATTCGCACGCGCAACGCTGGAAGCCATGAAATAATGCTTGGGCTCAACTTATCCAACAAGGAAAAAGCAATTTTTTAATTCATCTTAATGAAGAAATTATTATTCGTCTTATTCGCTCTTCTCAGCACCAGTGCAATTGGGCAAGTAGAATTTGAAATCGAATCCGTAAAGAAACTGCCTGAGATCATCAACAGTGAATACGAGGAATCTTTTCCTTTATTTGATGCCGCCAACAGCCGGTTGTATTTTGTGCGCACCTTACATCCTGAAAATAAAGGAGGAAAAACTGTAGGTCAAGATTTATGGTATTCTGATCTTCAAGGCAATAAGTGGAGCGCCCCTTCCAATGAATTGAAGTCCCTGAATAATTACCTCAACAATTCAGCCATTGGTATTTCAAAAGATGGTAACAGAATTTACCTTGTAGGTACCTATATTAAGAAAGTGAGCCTTCAATCCGGCTTTTCTGAATCTGTAATGGAAGGCGATCAATGGACAAGACCCACCCCTCTTTCCATCCCTTCTTTTTCATTAAAAAGTCATTTTTATGGCGGATATGTAAATTCAGATGAAGACATCATCATAATATCCATGGAAAGCTCCAATTCTCTCGGCCAAGAAGACTTATACGTTAGCTTTAAAAACAAAAAAGGAGATTGGTCTAAACCGCTTTGGATAGGAGATAGCATTAACAGCACTGGTTACGAGATTTCACCTTTTCTTTTTGATGATGGTAAAACATTAATGTTTGCCTCAACTGGACATGGCGGATTTGGAGATTGCGACATATTCTATGCATACAGAAAGGATTCAACTTGGACCAACTGGACAACTCCAAAAAATGCCGGAGGCGAAATAAACTCCTCATCCTTTGACGCATTCCCATTTGCCGTCAACGAAACCATGTACTTCTCAAGCAACCGAAACGATAGCCTGAGTAATATCTACACTGCCTTCATCAAAATGTATTTCCTTGACGCGGACGTGGTGCGTTTAGTATTTGAGCAAGGAGAGTCAAGAATGTCCAACTTAGAAGTGGATGTGCTTGATGAAATGGGGGAATTGGTTGGAACCTACAGAACCAAAGGAAACGACATCGTTGAAATACCAGGACTGAAAGAAAAGAAAGATTACAAACTTATTCCAAGGCACCCTGTAGTTGATCTAAAAATGTTTCATCCAATGCTTCTTAACAAGGACGGTGCATACATTGACGAACTTGTAATGGGCGAAGACGGAAGCATGATTCTTTCCCCTGAAACGGAAGAGAAAGTTGCGAGCAAACAACCTATTTCAAAGCCAGAATTCATTGCAGGAATGCAAGGAATTTTCGAAGTTGATCGCTCCGCCTTATCTGGAATTCTGTTAGCACTCGAAGATGAAAATGGTAAAGTATACCAATATGCGAGAACTACGAAAGAAGGTCGATTTGCATTTGCTGAAACGGACGATAGTTTGAACCAAGGTATCAGGGTGATTTCTGAGCTTGAGTACATCAAAGAAAATGGTGTAATTTATTACACCGACACCAAAGGCAACAAGCTCTTTAAAGGAGCTGTGGGAGAAAATGGGGCGTTCAAGTATCAAAAAATACAAGCACGAGAGCTGTCACAATTGAAAATGCTCGCGGATTCAGACACAAAAATGGCTTCAGCTCCAGCTGCGAATAGGGGGGTTTTCAAATTTGAAAGCTTACCACAAGCCGGTGCCAAATTATTACTCTACGATGAAAACAACAACATAATTGAGGAGGTAATCACTGATGATAATGGAGAGTTTGTGTTTAAAAAACTCCGGGCTGATCAAAACTTCAGCATCAAACCAGCCGATGATGCACTTGGCAATGGGTCATTGGCCTTTCTTGATCGCAACGGTAATGAACTGAGTTTGGTGGAATCCGATAAATTTGGTTTTAGATACAAAGCGCTTAATCCAGAAATCATGACTGGACTCCAGCGAATGATTGAAGAAGACTCTGATGCATCATTAGGTCAAAACTTTGTATTCTCCATTGGTTTGTTCAAGTATAAGAGCATTGCCAAAGAAGGAGTAACACTGAAACTTCTTGACGAAAACGACCAGGTAATTGAAACTGTCACGACAGATCACTACGGACACTTTGTGTTCTCAATGCTCAAGCCAGATCAAAATTACAAGGTACAAGTAGTGGGACTGGAAGACTCTAATTTGGATGAAAGTCAGCTCTATTTTGTTGACAAAGATGGTAGGGTGACCACAGGTGTACATAGGCAAAATCAGCTTTATGATTTTTCTAAACTCAACCCCGACTACTTCTTTAACATTTCGTCTATCAATGAGGGTGAAACTGAAATGCTCATTACCAAGAGCTTCAAGGATGTTAAAGGAACATTTAAATATGAAACCCTTGGTAAAGCAGGTGTGAAGTTGGAGCTGTTGGATGAAAACAACAAAGTAATCGAAACGGTATATACTGACGAAACCGGAAACTTTATCTTCTCGAAATTGGCGAAAGAATCGAATTATATCGTTCGACTCTCTGAGGAAGAAAGCGATCTTTTAGATAACTCTTCTTTTCAATTCATGAATGAAGATGACCAATACTTAGAGCAAGAAGGTTTGACCGAAGCAGGTTTCAAGTTTAAAACGCTACCAAGGTCTGCAGACTCAATGGCCGGTGAAATAGCTGGAGACAATACCAGTTTGAATACTCGAAGCTTCTTACCTGAAGAAAAGCCCAAGAGAGACTTAAAAAAGGCATCGCCCGAAGCTACGCCAGCGAAAAGCACCAGCGGTTCTTCTACCAACCCAATGGAAGACAAAAACGACCTGAAGCTGAAAACCATTTATTTTAACTTCAACAGCATACGTTTAAGCAACAACGATAGGTATAACCTAAACCATAAGGTCTACCAAAAGGCCAATCGTTCAGGTCAACCCATATTAATTCTTGGATATTCATGTGACTTGGGCACTGCCGAAACAAACAATGCAATTTCCAAAATGCGAGCTGAAGAAGTGAAAAAATACTTGGTCAACTTAGGTATAGATCCTGACCGCATTGAAACAGAAATCATCACTCCTGAAGGAGCCGAAAAGATGACGTATGGCGAGCGATTAGAGAACAGAAAGGTGGAGATTTACCATCTTACTCTATGACATTTTCATGACAAAACACTTTCGTGTCTAGAAGACTTTCGTGCTCGCTTTGAATCACTTTAAAGTAATAGCACTCACGCACCGTCATTTGGGTCTTGATTTGGTCGGAAAGTTCCATGTGGAGCCAGATGAACAGAAGTCGAGGTTCGAGAACCACTTGGCTCCATTCGAGATCAAGGAATTTATGTTCCTATCTACATGCAATCGCGTAGAGTTTTTTTTCAGGAGCCCAGTGCAATTTGATCACGAAAGGATTGTTGCGTTATTCAAAGCATTTTATCCCCACCTTTTAGAAATAGACATTGAAAAAGCAGCCGAGCTAAGTCGGTTGCATCATGGTCCAGACGCCATTCGTCACATCTTTCATGTGGCAAGCTCACTGGATTCGTTGATTATTGGAGAGCGAGAAATCATCACCCAAGTGCGACTCGCATACGAACGTGCCTACAAGAATGGATTTACGGGTGATTTCATTCGAATTGGTGTTCAAAAAGCAATTGAGACCGCAAAACAGATTTACACGGAAACAGAAATTGCTACCAAGCCAATATCTGTGGTCAACTTGGCCTACCGTCAGCTCATAGAGCGCGACCTTTCAAAAGACCAATCGATTGTATACGTTGGTGCTGGACAAACCATTGAGGCCATTGCCGGCAACCTCAAAAAGCACGACTTCAAAAGCGTCAAAGTATTTAATCGAATGAAAGAAAAAGCTGTGGCTCTGGCATCCATCATTGATGGAAAGGGATTCGGGTTGAATGAATTTGCGGAAAAAGCAGGCCATTTTGATGTGTTGGTAACCTGTACTGGATCTGAGAAGGCAATTTTTAATGCCGAAACTTTTAAAAAGCTCGGGATAACTGGCAAAAAAATCATCGTTGACTTGGCTATCCCCAATGATATTGACCCATCCATTCTAACCAATTTTGATATTGACTACATATCGATCGAGGAGCTCAAAGAAGAAGCCAAAAGAAATTTGAAGGAAAGGGAAAAAGAGGTGTTTCGTTGTGAGCAATTGGTTGAAATGCGTATTGAAGAATTTGAGACGGCTTTTAAAACCCGAAAATTAGAATTGGCCATGCAGGAGATTCCTCAAATTATGAAGGAAATCAAAAGCAGGGCTTTGGATAAAACGTTTGCCAAAGACATCAACGCCCTCGACCCAAAAAGCAAAGAAACTCTTGATAAAATTCTCAATTACCTCGAGAAAAAATACATTTCTATTCCCATGAAAATGGCGAAGCAAGTAGTTCTCGAACAAGACCTTAAAGACCCCATCATTGAGTAAACACATTCGAATAGGAAGCCGTGGCAGCGATTTAGCGTTGTGGCAAGCGCACTTTTTTCAAGATAGCCTCAAGGCGCTCGGTGTTGAATCTGAAATCATCATCATCACCACCAAGGGCGATCGCATTCAGCATTTAAGTTTCGATAAAATTGAAGGGAAAGGATTCTTCACCAAAGAAATTGAAGAGGCCTTGCTGAATAAAGAAATTGATGTGGCTATTCATTCCCATAAAGATTTGGAAACCCAATCGCCTACTGGGTTGAAAATAGCAGGTGTCTCTTATCGCGAAAACCCTTCTGAGCTGCTGCTTATCCATCCCGAAGCAGTTGACTTAAGCCAACCTTTGCACTTCAAAAAAAACGCAATAGTGGGCACTTCCTCTGCACGAAGAAAAGCGCAGATCTCAGAGTTACGTCACGATATTACGATCAAAGACATACGAGGAAATATACCAACGCGTGTCAACAAGCTTCGAGAAGGACAGTTTGACGCGATTCTTATTGCCTTTGCAGGAATACATCGACTAGAATTAGACTTATCTGACTTAAGGGTAGAAATGCTTGATCCACGACTGTTCATTCCGGCTCCAGCTCAAGGCGTTTTGGCTTATCAATGCCGTGAAGACGATGATGAAACGAGCGAAATCATTTCAAATCTGCATGATCAAGGTGTTTCCGAGGCCATTCAAATTGAACGAGGAATACTTTCTGGATTTGGAGGAGGATGCCACATTCCAATTGGTGTGCACGTCACCCCTATTGAAAGCGGTTTCAGAATCAGAGCGACATTCTCCAAGGAATGGGAATCGTTCTCAAAACGTGTTCGCTTTGAGACAACTAGTCTTGAAGACGGGTTAAACGCATTTGACAGGCTCAAGGAAACTGGTCTGCCATCGTCTATTTTCATTACGAAGGACTTAAGCACGGAAAATTATCTTAGCCGTGCATGCGCAGCCCACAAACTAAAGCTTACCGGTCAATCTTTAATTAAAATTTCTCATCTGCCTTTTAAAGCAGAGGCTCAAGGTTGTGATTGGGTGTTTTTCTCATCCAGCAATGGCGTTGAGGCCTTCTTTGCACAGGAGAAAGCTACCGATTGGAGTTCGAAAAAATTCGGAACCTCAGGCGATGCTTCAGCCATCTCCTTAGCAAAATACATTTCACACATTGACTTCATAGGCACCGAAAGCGATATGAAGGAAGTAAGTGAACGCTTTAAAGCAATTGCCGGAAATGACGTGGTTCTCTTTCCGATTTCTGATCGATCTTTAAAAACCATTCAATCAGAATTCACTTCCGAACGAGTTAAGAATATTGTTTGCTACACTGCCAGCCCAATCTCAATTAATGTTGCGCCTGCAGAAGCCTATATTTTTACAAGTCCAAGCAATGTTGAAGCATACTTCAATGCCAACAAGGCGTTTTCAGAAGATGCTAAGCTTATTGCCATCGGGAAATCAACCGCCAACAAACTCAAAGAACATGGCGTCAACCCACTGATTGCTGAAATTCCACACGAATCAGAACTATGGGCATTGCTGGCTTCCTAGAATTGTTGACTTTTGAACCAAACCGCCAAGGCTTCTTTCTCGTATGAAGCTTTGACAAACTAATCTTATTGCTATGAAAAGGATTCTCACCACGCTTTCTGTTGCTCTATTTTCTTTCTTTTTCTCTCATGCACAATTCTCTACCGTGCATACAATAACAGACGCAACATGCTGGAATTCGAACGATGGAAGTTATTTGGTGGATAGTATATCCGCTTGTTTTGCGCCTATTACCATCCAGGTTGACACCAATACGATTACTTTTCAAACGCTGACAAATAACGGCTACACCTTTATCAATCATGGCGCTGGAGATGGCAATGATGAGGCCTTGGATGTTTGGGCAGGACAAACGAGCACCGGGCCAGTCTACATCGCCACAGGAATTTTTACCACTTCACTTCAATTTGACACAACCTTCTTGTCAGCAGGCGCTCCGCAAGATATGTTTGTCGCTTGTTTTGATGCCAACACAAGTGCTCTTATGTGGGTCGTTTCAGGATCGACACCTGGTGATTTTACTTCTGGATTTGGGGTTACTGGTGCCGATAATAAAGCCTATGTTACAGGTTACTTAAACGGCACATGCCAGATAGGAAATAGTTCGATTACATCTACCGGAGGGTATCAAGCTTACATCGCCAAGATTGACATCCCTACTGGCAGTGTTGATACGATCATCGAAGTTGGTGGTGCTGGAGATGAGGAAGGTCGTGCACTTCACTATGCTGAAGGAAGAATTTATCTAGGTGGTGGATTTACAGGAACCACTTCATTGGCGGGTAACTCATTTGCATCTAATGGGAGCTACGATGCTTTCGTACTCTGCCTCGACACTTCATTGTCTACAACCTACTGGGCAGCGACAGGAGGGGGCTCACAATTAGATCTTATTGACGATGTGGTAACCTTTGAAAACAATGGTGTTACAGAGGCTATTTATACCGTTGGAACTATGAACGGAGCTTCTACATTCGGCGCAAACAACCTTACTTCAGCGGGTTCGCAAGACTACTTCATTGCAACAATTGATACCTTAGGAGGCTGGGGTTGGGCAATGTCTGGGGGCGGTTCTTCATTGGATTTTTGCACTACCATTGATGTAAATTCAACAGGAGACAGACTTTACGTAGGTGGTTCGTGGTCAGGCACCATGACATTAGACGGTCAATCTTTTTCTTCTACGGGAAGTGATGATGGTTTCATTGCCTATCTATCTGCAGCTACTGGATCTTTGCAAAATTTTTACCCGTTCGCTGGCAGCGGAACTGAATTTATATCTGACTTGAAAAGTGTAGATGATGATTACTTGGTTTTTGTTGGTCGTTTTAATGGTAGTCTTATATATGCCGATTCAACATTTGTTTCTAACGGAAATCAAGATGCGTTTATCGGAAAAATCGGTGAGCAATTTCATGAAATCTGGGGAAAGAACTTCGGAGGAACACTAGCCGATCGCTTCGCGCGGCTTCATTTGGGTCCAGACCAACGGGTCCACACAGCCGGATATTTTCAATTGGATGCCTCTCAGTACCAACCAGGACTCATCGCTCCTGGTGCTAACGCTCTGGATGTAGTAATTACCAATGGCTTATATACGGGGTTAATTGACACTTCATTCAGCCAATCAGGACTTTCAGCTGGCCAATATTTTATTCAATTCTCTGACTCCAATGGCAATGTTTGGATTGATACCATCACCGTGGGAGCGCCAGACTCCTTGACCTTTAGTGCCAGCATCGTCAATGCCACTTCTGCAATAGCCAACGATGGCAGTATTGATTTGACCGTTACTGGCGGAACTCCTGGCTATACCTACCTATGGTCTAATGGAGCAACTACTGAAGACATCAGCTCATTGACAAGCGGCAACTATTGCGTAACTGTAACCGACACCAACGGCTGCCTGGACAGCACTTGCTTTTTCGTAGATTCAAGTGTAGTGACCGGACCTATGGTCGTCACCAATAACATAAGCAACCTCTCTTGTTTTGGAGATAGCAGTGGAGCCATTGACTTAACCGTAACGGGAGGTGTGCCTCCATATGCGTTTGCTTGGAGCACTGGGGCGACTTCGGAAGATCTCTCCGGGCTTTCAGGAGGGCTTTACATGGTTACAATCACCGACAACGATACTTCGGTATACGTTGATAGTTTTAACGTCTCAGAACCTTCAGAAATTGTAATTGGTGGAGTAATTACACCCCCCAGTTCAGGCACAGCAAACGATGGGGCCATTGACCTCAGTGTTTCGGGTGGAGAAGCACCGTACTCCTTCTTGTGGAGTAATTCGGAAACTTCAGAGGATATCACAGGTTTAAGTATTGGAAACTACACCGTTACGGTGACCGATTCAGCTGGCTGTTTCAACACCAGATCATTTTTTGTTGATACGATTGCCGCATTGAATTTAGTCAGCGTTGCTACTGATGTTACTTGCATCAACACAAACAATGGAACAATTGATTTGACGATCATAGGGGGCGTTCCACCATTTTCAATTGCATGGAGTAATGGCGCCACCACAGAAGATGTAAGCGGACTAGCCGCAGGAACATATTCAGTAACCGTTACGGACAGCGTTGCTCAAACAGCAACACTGTCTGACACCATTTCGTCAAATCCATTATTTGATGACCCAATTGCAGGTCCTATCAGCGGACCTTCATCTGTGCAGGCTTGGACAAACTACAACTATTCAGTTCCTTCAAGTGCCGGTTCATCTTTTGATTGGGTGCTTTCGGGCGGGTTACTCATTAATGCTACGAGCAATGCTTCCTTGGTGCAGTGGAATGCTGGACCAACGGGCAAAATATATGTGTATGAAACAGACGCCAACGGATGTATAGGCAGCGACAGCCTAGATGTGACAATTCTGTTTGTCGGAATTGATGAATCGAATGAAAATAGTATTGCAGTTTTTCCAAATCCGGTAAAAGATTATTTACAGATTCGTCTTCCTGAGTCCTTTGCTAATCCTGCCATCTCTGTAATTGATATGCAAGGTAGAATCGTGCTAATTGAGCCAAGCTCATCGCGTTCAATAACGCTTGATTTATCCGATTTAAAAACTGGGAACTATATCTTATTGATGCAAAAAGACGAAACAGTAATCCATCACAAAATTGTGGTGGAATAAGATTTCCTAGATTCCTTCTCCAATAATTGTCCGTTGCGAATGAATCGCTGGATTGGCTGCGGAAGATTTGGTTTGCAATCCTTTCTTTTGTCCATTGAAAACATAAAGCATTTCGCATGACGAATAGTTCAGTGAATAAAAGTCCATCATCCCTTTCAATTGCTGATTTCACGTATGATTTGCCCGATGAAAAAATTGCGAAATACCCGTTAAAGGAACGCGATTTAAGTAAGCTTCTTGTATATCGAAACGGACAAATAGAAGAGCGCACATTTCGGGAGCTACCCACCGAACTGCAATCCAATGATTGTTTAGTGTTCAATGACACGAAGGTGGTTCATGCACGTATGCGGTTTCAGAAACCCACAGGTGCACAAATTGAAATTCTGTGCCTTGATCCCATTGAACCAATGGAGGTTTCAGAGGCATTCGCCAGCAAGAAAATCTCTACATGGAAAGCCATGATCGGCAATGCCAAACGCTGGAAAGATGGTGAAACATTGACCAAAAAAATCAATGGCACCAAGGGCCAATATTTACTTCATGTGCGCAAACTAGAAAAAAACGAAGACGCATTCTCTGTTCAGTTTTTTTGGGAAGGAGATATCAGCTTTGCCAAGGTGCTTGATGAAGCCGGAACTATGCCGCTGCCACCTTACCTAAATCGTGAGACTGAAGCTGAAGACGAAGAGCGCTATCAAACAGTTTACGCCCAAGCAGATGGGTCGGTGGCTGCACCAACAGCGGGCCTGCACTTTACAAAGCGCGTTTTTGACGATCTGAATAATTTGAAGGTAAATCCACTTTTAGTCACTTTACACGTTGGAGCTGGAACATTCAAACCAGTTAAATCGGCCACCATGCAAGACCACGAAATGCATCAGGAACGCATTTTAGTTTCGCGAAATACCATTGAAAAAATGCTAAGTGCCGCCAAGAGAAATAGAATCATTGCCATTGGCACCACTTCACTCCGCACCATTGAAAGCATTTATTGGTTTGGGGTCAAATTAAGCTCAGGTATGGACATGAAAACATTTTTCGTTGGTCAATGGGAGCCGTACACATTATCCAAGCAAACCGTATTGGTAACCGATGCACTAAACGCTGTTATCGATTGGTTGGACTCGAATAAGCTACCGTTGCTAAGCGGATATACACAACTTATGATCGCTCCTGGCTATCGCATTAGAATGGCTGATGCGTTGATCACGAATTTCCATCAACCACAAAGCACGTTACTCTTGCTCGTGTCTGCCATGATCGGTGACGACTGGAGACGAGTTTATAACTACGCCCTCAACAACGAATTTCGCTTTCTCAGCTTCGGTGATAGTTCGATTTTATTTCGGCAGAGCGAGGTAAGCTGAAATAAAAAAGCCCTGCATTGCTGCCAGGGCTTTTCTCATTGATTATAAGTTTTTGAGTTACTTAACGTAAAGCTTCTCTACCATCACTTGTCCATTGATGACAATGGAAGCTATGTAAACTCCTGATGAAAGCCCTGTCGTGGAAAACTTAATAGAGGTGGTTTGATTTGCGAGATCTGCATAAATCTTTTCCCCTAAAAGGTTGTAGACTTCCAGTGATTCTAGCATTGCGTTACCTACAAATTCAAATTCCTCAGCTCTGGTAATAATGTCCAAAGTAGGCTCTCCAGCAGACTCAATTCCCAGCGGTGGGAAAGGATCTCCAATGAAGCAATCATCTACTGTTACTGTTACTGTTTCAGAAGATTTGCAACCCACTGCATCCACTCCAACGATGGTAATGAGGTTTGGTCCTACAGTATTTGGAGAAACAGACTGAGTATCTCTTGTAGTTGTCAACGATGAATTTGGAAACTGCCATGTGTATGAAATACAATTAGGGCAATTTACAGTGATAACATCAGTTTCATCAAGACAAATTGGTGCTCCATTTGACGATTGAGAAGCCGAAAGCGCGGGTAAGTCTAATACTTCCACTTCTATCTGAATTGAATTCTCACACCCTTGTCTGTTCACATCCACAGTGTATGTTGTTGTTGACGTTGGATAAACCTTCACAATCTTGGCAGTAGGATCGTCCACTGAATTGCTAGGCGTCCAGTTGATGATTGTTGCAGATGTCAGCAACTCAATATCTACCGTATCACCGAGGCATATAACGCTATCCTCTCGCTGAACAATGATCGTTGGTATCGTAGTACTCACATTTAGCTCATAAGTAGCTGTTGCTGAGCAACCGTTAGAGTCTGTGACCTGCAAAGTATAATTCGTGCTAGAGTTTGGCGAGGCTGTAACCACTTCTGCAAAAGGATCGTTCAACGAACCAGCTGGAGACCATTCGTATGAAGCTGCTGTTGGGGCAACTGCGGTGAGTGTAGCGCTATTTCCTTGACATATTGAGTTACTTGTGGCGGCAGCAGAACTAGAAATACTCACGGTTGGAGCTGCTGTCACATCAATCGTTATACTGTCTGAAGCCGAACATCCATTTGAATCTGAAACGGTAAGATGATACGTGGTCATCGCTGATGGGGAGGCAAGAACAGTGTCTGAAGTGTCGTTGCTCAATGAAGCTCCAGGAGTCCACATGTATGAGCTAAATCCTGACATTACTGCCAACTCTGCGCTTGACCCTTCACAAATCACACTTCCAGCACTTGAAGTGATGGCAACCATTGGATTGGCATTCACGGTGATCATAACAGAAACGGTATCCGTATCTAAAGGAAAAACTGCGTAACCAAGCACTGTGATGGAATACATTCCAGGGGTGGAGGTTGTAAAGTTGACAGAGTCTCCGGTGAAGTTGTCTAAGTTGGTTGAGTCACTCCAACCATACAAGCTCATTCCACTTGCCTTCAACCATGTTGTATCACCCGCACAAATCTCAAAGTTTTCTATCGTTACTGAAAGTTGAGCAAATGATGTGGCACCAATCAACAACGCAATTATCAAGGTATATATTCTAGCCATATTTAGGATTTTAACGTAAACTCGCAAATCTACCTGATATTATAATACACACCAAAACCAAATACTCATTCGCTACGACTAAACTCTAATTCAGCATGGAAATTAATATCTTATCTGATGAGCACTTCATGAAGCTTGCCTACCAAGAGGCGGAGATAGCATTTGAAAAAGGCGAGGTTCCTGTTGGGGCCGTGGTTGTATCAAGGGGCAAGATAATCGCTAGAGCACACAATCTCACCGAACAGTTGAACGATGTCACTGCCCATGCAGAGATGCAGGCCATCACAGCGGCTGCCAACAACCTCGGTGGAAAATATTTGAACAAATGCACCCTTTACGTAACACTTGAGCCATGTGGGATGTGCGCGGGAGCGCTGCATTGGTCGCAAATGGGAAAGGTTGTTTTTGGCGCTAGCGATGAAAAACGCGGGTTTCGAGCAATCAACCCAAATATGGTGCCCCCCAAAACAGAAATTGTATCGGGCATCATGGCAAATGAATGCGCTGAAATCATTCAACGTTTTTTTCAATTGCGCAGAAATAGTTGAGCATTTGTTAATGCGTTGAACTGTTTGATAGGCAAGTTGTTAATTTTGAATCAAATTAGACGAATATGTATCCTGAAGAAATAGTAGCACCAATGAAGTCCGAACTTACAGAAGTAGGTTTTGATGAGCTTTTAACTGCAGAAGCAGTTGATAACTTGATGAATAATATGAGCGGAACCGCTCTAGTTATGGTAAATAGTGTTTGTGGATGTGCTGCTGCAAACGCACGTCCCGCTGTGCGAATGGCAATAGAAAACGATAAAAAACCATCACAACTAACCACCGTTTTTGCTGGGGTAGATCAGGAAGCTGTAGCGCAAGCAAGAAAATATTTTTTGCCTTATCCTCCATCTTCTCCTTCCATTGCATTGATGAAAAATGGAAAATTGGTTCACTTTATCGAACGCCATCATATTGAAGGCAGACCTGCTGAACTAATAGCTGAAAACCTTAAAGCAGCATTTGACGAGTACTGTTAATCAAACAAAAATTTATGAGGCCCCCTTTCTTGCGAAAGGGGGCCTTTTTGTTGATTTATCTTCCCTTAAAAATCCAGTAAGAAGGATCCAAAAGATCTGTTCCCTTCCATAGCTGAAACTCGAATTCAGTTTTTCCCTTGTCAGAAATGATTATTCCAATCTCTTCCTTCGTCTTCACCTTATCGCCAGTGTTCACAAACGTTTCTTTAAGGTTGGTATAGATAGAGATATATTCCCCATGCCGCACCATTACAACCTTTCCTGCTCCAGGTAGTATGATAATCTTCGAAACCTCACCATCGAAAACTGCCCGTGCCCTGCTATTTCCTGTAGTTGATATCGTTATTCCATTGTTCTTCACAGTAATGCCTTTCAAAAAGGCATGCGGCTGCTCTCCAAAGTAGGCCGTTATTTCACCCTTATCTACAGGCCATGGAAGCTTGCCTTTGTTCGCAACAAAGTTGTTTCCAAGTTCGCGGGCTTCAGGTGTCAGATTATAGGTTGATCCAGTAGTTCCAGCCGCTTCATTTCTCGCAGCAATCTCACGTTCAATCGCTTTTTTGATAAGACTCTTTAATTCATTTGCCGCCTTTTCAGCCTCCGCCAATTCCTTTTTATACTGCGCTTCTTTGGATGATAGTTTCTTCAATTCACCCTCCTTTTCTTGGCGTTCACGGTTTAAGGTGAGCTTTTCTTGATTTTGACTATTTAATACAGCATTCTTCTCCTTTCTTTGTTCTTCGAGCGCGATGCGCTTGCGTTCGAGACTACTTTGAGTGAGTATAATGGCTTCCGCTTGGCGTTTACGATAATCGCTTAACTGTTGCAAATATTTCAATCTTCGGTATGCTTGTCCAAAATCTTCACTTGCGAAGATGTACATCAATTTCCCGCTCGTATTGCGTGTTTCATATGCTTGAACTACCATTTTAGCATACTCCTCCTTCAGTCGAGAAATATCTTCCTGAAGAGCATTGATCAAATCTTCATTTTCCTCCATCTTTTGATCGATCAAATGAATCTCATCTTTAATAGAGTTAATCAGCTCTTCACGTTGGTTGATTTTCTTGTTGAGAAGCACAATTTTGGTAGATGAGCTTTTACTGTCTTGCTCAATTTGCTTCAGTAATTTCTCCTTGTAGCTGATGTCTTCGCGCAACTTTTGTTGCTTACGCTTCAGCTCATCACTTGTTTGGCCCATGCCTGAAAAGGCAAAAACCAAAATTAAAAATATGCTAAGGGACCAGTGGTTCATATTTTTCCGGAATGGTAAAGGAAAGGCTTACTTTCTTATCCGGAGTAACCTTCATTGCCGATGTTTTCACCTCGGCTTGTTCATTGGCAGATATTGCAATGTAACTGACCTTCTTAGGGAAATAAGAATTGCATGTTTTTTCGTACTCAGAAAACTCAGCTGTAATGCTCCTATCCGACTCAAAATCAGCGATGGTAGTTTTATGCAATCTAAAATTATCAGGCTTCACCCATACACTTATTCCTAAGTCTAAATCTTTCTTTATTTCATCTCTCTTGAGGGCTCTCCTAAGCTGGCCTTTTCTCAACACGCTCAGATAATAGTTTCCATCACTCTTTGAGCTTTTCATTTTCTCATCCTCAGACTCATCTTTTAATATCTCGACACTATTGGCCAAGATGAGGGACTGAATCACATCAAAATTGGCTTCTACTTGGAATCGTTCTGAAACGTAATCGTAAGCCCCCAGATAATACTGATTGTTTTTTCTATCCATAAATTTCACACTATCAGGTGTAAAAAGAAAACGCGCAACTTCTACTGCATAATATGTTGCCGAAACCCAAATTGCGCTATCCTTTTTCATGCGCACATACATCTTGAAGCTGTCGTCAATTTTTGGGGTTTTCAGTTCCACATCATATTTTACGCTCAGCCAGTCGCAGTTAATCTCATTGACTTTCATCAACTCCAAAAGTTCGTCTGTTTTTCTGTTGGGAAAACTATGGTCTGCCAGCGTCTCTTTGCTGCCTTTACAAGATGAAATGGCAACCATTCCGAATGCAATGAGGATATAGAGAATGCTTTTAGTCAACGAGTGTCTTTGAGTTTATTTTATCAATCAGAGCAGGGTTTTCACCACCAAGCTCTTTGGCTTGTTTCCAATGCTCTAAAGCCTTGTCTTTTTCTCCTATTTTAAACAACGCATCGCCATAATGTTCATGAACTTCGGCAGAATTTTTACCTCCATTTTCCAATGCGTTTTTTAATTTATCCGCTGCCTGTGCATAGTCTTTGAGTTTGAACAATATCCAGCCGTAAGTATCAAGATAAGAAGCATTAGATGGCTCTATTTCCAATGACTTGGATGACATTTCTTTGGCAATCTCAAGTCGTTCTTCTCGAAGTGAAAGGAAGTAACTGTAGTTGTTCAACACATATGCATTGTTTGGATCATAGCTTAATGAAGCCTCATAAGCACTGTCAGAAGATGATTCAATGCCTAATTCATGGTATGCTTCTCCGAGGCTCGCTAGCATTTGGGCAGATAAAAAATTGTTGCCAATAACCAACTCAGCCCCGCGCTTCAAGCTTATCACCGCCTGTTTATGCTGCTTTAGCTGATTGTGGGCAATACCATTGAATAAATAAATGGCAGGCTGCGCAGGAAAATATTCAATTGCCTTTTCGCTGTCGTCAATTAAACCTTGATAATCGCTGAATTCAGAATCTAAAAACAAAATCTGGTTCCAAATAGCAAAGCGCGAAGGATCTATACTGACCGCCTTTCTATACTGTACGATCGCCTCGGCTTGCTGACCATTTAAATTGAGGTAATCGCCATATACAGAATAGCTTTTTGCTTCTCCAGGATGTGTGTTTATTACCAATTCACCCAATTCTATCGCTTGCTGCCTCACCTTGGGGTATTGTTCAGCTTCTTTGAACATCTTGAGCAATACGCTCACTTTAGTGTCAATATCTAAATTAGGATTGTTGTATGCCTTTTTAAGGAACGCGTAGGACGTATCCCTTCGTCCAGCACGATCGTAAAACTCAGCCAACGAAAGCTGAATATAGGGGTTAGTGGGTTCAGCTTTGTGGGCTTTTTCATACACCATAATGGCCTTGTCAATCTTGCCTTGTGCCTTGTAAAGCTCAGCAAGCATTCCATATAGTTGATTGTCTCCCGGATAAATATCAAGCAGCTTTTCGATTTCATTGGCCGCGTCATCATACTTTCCAGCGTTGATGTAATACTGATATTTTCTTCTCGCAATGTCATGCGTAGGACCTGTTTTCAATTCAATTTTATCAAACTCTTTGAGGGCTTTTTTGGCATCTCCAGCTTGTAACAATGTGCTCGCATAATCCATTTCTAGCTGAACATCATTTGGGTAACGCTTGGTCATCTTGGAGTAGATCTTGGCCGCATCTTCGAATTTCTCCTGGGCAATGAGCGCTTGGGCCCAGCTTAACCAATACCATTTATTCGACTCATCTAAATTAACCGCCTTCTCAAAATATGTTGCAGCATCAGGCATCATGTCTAACTCGAGAAATATCTTGCCGATGTTGAAATACGCGGCATCATTATCCGGATCAAGAGTCAAACATTCCTGAAAAAGCCGTGTAGCTTCTTCCACATTTCCGAGCACATGCTCTTTCTCGGCATTGATAAAAAGGGTAGTCAATCGCACTTGCTCATCCTCAGTGAGCTCACCTTTCTTCTGAGCCATAAGCTGCCCAGACGACAGCTGAAATAGAGCCATCAAAAACAAAAAACGGTATGCAATAAAACGTAACACCCGCCCTAATTCATCGTTGAAAAGTCGCCCATACTTAAATCCAATGCTTTGAGATCAACAGAAGTATGCATACCGACAAGAGAGTTTTCGATAACCGCATTTTGAATGAAGCTCTCTGATCTAACAATGCTATTGGTTAATCGTGCGTTCAGCACCCGAGTGTTCTTACCAATGCTCACATGTGGACCAACAACGGAATTAACTATTGTCACTCCATCAGAAATCTGCACCGGTTGAATCAATATTGAATTTTCAATTTTTGCAGCATCAGAAACCATCATATGGTCTTTTTCAAATTCTAAAATCATTCGATTGGTTTCCACTGTGGCATTCTTGTTCCCGCAGTCCATCCAATGATCGACCGTGCCAGGTCTAAATACAACTCCTTGTTGCTTCATGTTCTCAAGCGCATCTGTCAATTGATACTCGCCACCTTTCACAACATTATTATCCATGAGGTACTTTAACTCACGTTTTAAGTGGTCCCCATCTTTGAAAAAGTAAATGCCTATAATGGCTAAGTCGCTTACGAAGTCTTTTGGTTTTTCAACGAAGTCTGTTATGGCTCCAACTTCATTCACCTTGACCACTCCGAATTGACTTGGGTCTTCAATTTGTTTCACCCAAATGGTGCCATCTTGATTGGAATCAATTTTAAAATCTGCACGAAAAAGCGTATCAGCAAAAGCTACAATCACAGGACCCGTTAAGGATGGTTCTGCACAATAAATAGCATGGCCGGTTCCTAAAGCCACGTCTTGATAGTAGATCTTTCCTCTAGCGCCCAGGCTTGAGGCAATTTCAAGTAATTCCTTTTCTACAGCATCTCCAAAATCGCCAATGATAAACCCAATTTCATTGATGGGTTCATCGCACATTGCCGCAATATCTTCTACAAGTCTTTGCACAATTGGTTTGCCACCAACAGGAATAAGTGGTTTAGGTGTCATTAGGGTGTGAGGTCGCATGCGCTTTCCTTGCCCAGCCATTGGAATGATTAAATTCATCTATGTCAAGTCTTTGAGCCGCAAAAATGCGAAAACCATTAGAGGTCGAGGTCTTGCAATTGCGAATAAGGGTTAATTATTGGATTTCTATACTTTACCGGTGCTTCCAAAACCGCCTTCACCCCTATCTGTGGAAGACAATTCTATCACTTCTTTCCAAGTGACTTTTTCATATTTAGCAATGACCATTTGTGCAATGCGCTCGCCATCGCACACCTCAAAGGGCTGATCAGAATGATTGATAAGAATAACACCTACATCACCTCGATAGTCTGCATCTACGGTTCCAGGAGAATTCAAAACGGTAACACCCTTCTTATAAGCTAGGCCAGATCGAGGTCTTATTTGCGCTTCAAACCCTTCAGGCAAAGCAATGTGTAATCCCGTTGGAATGAGTGCACGTGCTCCTGGCTCTAGAGTAAAGGAAGTTTCAGGCAAAAAGGCACGAAGATCCATACCAGCGGAAAGTATCGTAGCAAAACTGGGTAGGTCATGATGACTTTTATTGACGATTTCTATCTGTAATGACATCTGATTTAGGTTTATAAAACTCAAAGTAGGAAACAACGAGGGTAAAGAATAAAAGCATGACTGTGCGAACCGTGCTGGCTAAAATGATGCTTTGAATACCCATCGCTGCATTAGCCGCAAACAAGAAGATGGCAAGGAAAAAATATCCGACAAGCTTTCTCATGCTATACGGTACTTTGAAGTGCTTTTGTCCAAAATAATAGCTGATAGCCGCCATGCTAAAATAGCACGCTAATGTTGCGTAAGCCGACCCTCTGAAACCTAGAACAGGAATGAGCAAAAAGTTGAGTACTATGGTAATGATGGCGCCTGTAATGGCGATGTATGATCCATACATGGTTTTATCGGTAAGCTTATACCACACGCTTAAATTAAAATAGACTCCTAAAAATACATTCGCCAATAAAAGCACCGGTACAATGTCTAACCCTACCCAATACTCTTCATTTGGGATAAAATATTTGAACACATCGATAAAAAGCGTCACTACGAGAAAAACAAGCATAACGAATGCAAAGAAAACATGCAACATTCGGGCATAAGTGTGCCTGGAGTCTGACTGTTTTGCATGATCAAAAAAGAACGGCTCAGCCGCATACCGATATGCTTGGATACACAAGGTTATTACAATTGAAAGCTTGTAGCACGCTCCATAAATCCCAAGTTGTGTCATGGTTTGCACCTCGCCCAAATCATCAAAAAGCATCCATTTGAGCATCGCTCGATCCAAAGTCTCATTAATTATTCCGGCCAATCCTGCAATCAAGAGAGGAAACGCATATAAAATCATCTTTTTCCAAAGCTCCCTGTCAAAATCAAACTTTAATTTAAACAACTGGGGAGAAACCATTAAAAAACGCACTGCGCTAGCTATTAAGTTGGCGATAAACACATAACCAACTCCTGTTTCAGGATTATAGAAAGTAGAAATTAGCCAATTGGTTTCGCCCGCTTGATATTTGGGAAGGCAATAGGCTAAAAAGAAGAGGTTTAAGCCAATGTTGACACCGATGAATACAAAGTTGATCAGTGCAAATTTCACAGGTTTGTTTTCTGCCCTCAACTTTGCCAATGGTATGGCGATTAAGGCGTCCAATCCAACAATAATCCCAAACCAGGAGATGTACTCTTTATCATTTGGATAGCCCAAAAATTCAGCGATCGGCTGAGCAAAAATGGAACCCCCAACAATGAATACAAAGGAGCTGACCAGCAACGACCAAAGTGCTGTTGAATAAACTTTTTCATGGTTTTCTCTTTCCTGCGAGAAATATCGAAAGAATGCAGTTTCCATTCCATATGTGAGTAGCACTACCAAGAATGCCACGTAAGCATACATCTCAGTGATGATCCCATACTGTTCTGGCTGAAACACCATTTTACTGGTGTAAAGCGGTGTAAGCAAGTAATTAAGGAACCTGCCCACAATACTGCTCAGTCCGTATATAGCCGTTTGGCCAACTAGTCTTTTTAGTGGTGACGCCATCTGATTCTACAAAGAAACGCCCGAAAAACTTGACATTATCGTTACTTTGTTAAAGATTTCAACCGTGTATTCTTTGCTCAAGGTAATCCTGAACAGAAACTGTAGACCTTTGATCGGGAGAAAATCTAGAACTTCGTCCAACATGAGCGCCCCTTTTCATCAGAAGATATTGATCCTCTCACTTGCATTCATTGTGGCCTGCATTTTTCAGGTAGCCTTTACTTGGATGCAATATGGTGAGCCAACTTATTCAGGACAAGGAGTAATTAAAGGCGATGGAAGAGGTTATTACGATTACCTCACTTCCATTTTCATAGACCATGACCTTGCTGCTCAAGAAGCCAACGGAAGAACAATTGTGGAGACCAAAGGGGGTGCGGTCAATAAATATTACTGCGGCACAGCCTTGTTAATGTTGCCTTTCTTTCTGCTTGCTTTGGCAATTACTGCAATTTTCAGTACTGATCCGATAAGTGGATTTGAACTACCATTTCAAATTGCCATGGGAAGCGCAGCCCTTTTCTATATGCTTTTAGGACTCTTACTGATATACAAAGTCTTTTCCCGTTTCAATATTGGAGTCATCACGCAGTCGCTTATTGTATTAATGATTGGTGTCGGGTCGAATCTGTTGTTTTACGTTTCTGAAGAAATAACCAATGCGCACGTGTATTCTTTTTTCACAGTAGCTGCATTTACCTTCTTCGCCATAGAGTTTTTTAAAACTCCCAATTTGAATCGCTTGCTGTGGTCCTCATTGTTTTTTGGATTAAGTGTTTTGATAAGGCCTGTAGACGGGTTGATCGTTTTTGCCTTCCCCTTCCTCGCGGGCTCAAAAGAGGCCTTTATCGGAGGTTGCAAATTTTTATTTTCAAAAGCGCTATATCCTGCAATTTCACTAGCCCTTATTTTATCGTTCGTTTTCCTACAACTTCTATTGTATAAACTTCAAACAGGATATTGGGTTGTGTGGAGTTACGCCAATGAAGGCTTTTATTTCGCGAATCCAGCATTTTTCAAATTTCTATTCAGCTTCAAGCGAGGATGGTTGGTGTTCACTCCTTTTTTCCTATTCCTTTTACCAGGTGTTTACATTCTTTACCGGAGTAATGCTTTTTCTTTTTGGGCTTTTCTGTTGTTCTTTATTGGGGTTGTTTACGTTTTAAGTTCATGGTGGACATGGCACTACGGAGGCTCATTTGGATCGCGCCCCATGATTGATTTTTACGCCATTCTTGTTATTCCGGTTGGTCTTTTTTTCGATGCAATCAGAAGGCCAAGGAATAAAGCCGCCATTGCAACATTCTGTGGTTTTTGTGTTGCGCTCAACTTCATTCAGAGTTATCAGGTTAATGCACAAATCCTGCCTTCTTGGAACTTAAATACGGACGCCTATTTGTGGGCCTTTGGGAAACTAGGAAAGGAACACGCCCATAAGCTTGGAGGGCGAAGCGATATAATGCCCTATCACAAATCTACAGTGCTGTTATATGAAGGTTCGTGGGATAAAGCGAATGACCCTCATTGGCTGATTCATCATACTCATCTGGATGGAGCTCATAAGGAAATCATCTTCAACGATGAGGTAGAATTCAACGGCAATTTTATATACAAGTTTACCCAGGCACAAAGTGATCGGGTCTTTGTCGAATATCAACTCGAAAGAAAGGAGTTTACCAGCAATGCTAGTTCAGAAGCCTTCATCGTTATTGATGTTAAAGACAACAATCAAAATAGAAAATACTACGATGCTTTTCGTCTCAATGATCGGCCCGACCTTCCTCTCAACGAATGGAAGGAATGGACCTATAAGTATGACATTCCCGTTTCCATTGGTCAAAACGACCAAATTGCCATATATATCTGGAACAAGGGACTTGGAAGCTTCAATGTTAGAACCCCTAAGTTGAAGTTGATTTCACTCAAATAACCTGCTTATTCTCCTTTGAACTCTGTCTTTCTTTTCTCGAGGAAAGCAGTTGTTCCCTCTTTAAAATCAGCCGTTCCAAAGGCTTCACCAAACAAATGAATCTCTTCTTGCAAGCCTTTCAATCCTCCCTCATCTCCCGCATTCACCGCTTGGATAGCATAGCCAATGGCTGTAGGAGAATTCTTTACAATTTTTGACGCAATTTCTTCCGCCTTTGAGATGAGTGCTTCTTGCGGCACCACATAATTTACCAATCCATAGCTTAGTGCCGTAGGTGCATCAATCATCTGAGCGGTACTAATCATTTCAAGTGCTCTTCCGCGACCAACTAACCGAGGCAGTCTTTGTGTGCCTCCATATCCTGGAATAACCCCAAGCGACACCTCAGGAAGACCCATTTTAGCATTTTCAGATGCAACCCTTATATGACAACTCATTGCCAATTCCAGTCCACCACCCAGAGCGAAGCCATTGATAGCAGCTATGACCGGAGTAGTCATTTCTTCGATCATGCTGAAGAGCTTTTTATGACCACTTGCGCTCAAATCTTGTCCTTCCTTCACACTGAAGCCAGCAAATTCACTGATATCCGCTCCAGCCACAAAGGCCTTTTGACCTTCGCCCGTTAGAATCACGCAACGCACTGCGCTGTCTCTATTCAATTGACTCAGGCATTGACTAAGCTGATCAATGACCTCAATGTTCAGCGCATTAAGCTTATCTGGTCTGTTAATCGTTACCTGTGCGATGTGACCATTGGATGATAACTTTAAGTGAGAAAAATTCATACCTGTGATTTTATGCGAATTTAATCTTTGGACTATGGAGAATAATCAATCGGGGCGTTTTAATCTCGGATTTGAGGAAAGATCACTTTAAATTCTGTTCCTTCTTCCGCGGTACTCTCGAATGATATCGTGCCCCCTGCACCTTCTACAATCTGCTTGCAAATTGAAAGCCCAAGACCCGTTCCGCTGCTTTTGGTGGTGAAATTTGGCCTGAATATTTTGTCTTTCAGGTGATCTTCAATACCAGAACCATTATCTAACACGGTTATAATAGCTTGATTAAATTCACTTCGAAGACCAACCCTCACTCTTGGGTTTTCAACGTCTGAAACTGCTTGTTTTGCGTTCTTAATAAGGTTATTCAACACCCTACCTATTTGTTCAGGGTCAACAAATGATTGGACATCATTCTCTGGAACTTGAACGTCCAGTTCAAAAGGAACGTCAGAATACAACTCTGCAGCATCTTTTACCGCTTGATTAAGTGAGGTAACCTGAGCATTTGCCTGTGGCATTTTCGCAAAATCTGAAAACTCGGTTGCGATGTTGCTCAATGAATCGATTTGCTGAATGATGGTGGTCATCGTTCTTTTGAACTTTTCTCTCCAAGCTTCATCATCATAATTTGCAGTAGCTTGAAGATGCTGCACACTGAGTTTTATCGGTGTAAGCGGATTCTTAATTTCATGGGCTACTTGTCTTGCCATTTCTCTCCAAGCTGATTCTCGCTCAGTTTTTGCCACCTCTTGCCTGCTCTCTTCGAGCTTTTCGAGCATCATATTATATGCGTGCACCAATTTTCCGATTTCATCGTCTGACTTCCAATCAAAGGGCTCATTAGGCATGCTCAAATTCACACGCTGCATCCTTCCGCTTAATTCTGTGAGGTTCTTTGTGATCGATTTAGAAAGTAAAAACGTGATTCCAATTCCCCCAAGAAAAATGAAGAGGTAAACCATGCCTATGGATCCTAAAAAAGCCTCCAAATCTTTTTGATTTACTGAAGAATCTTGCAAGTATGGAATGTTCAAAATGGCAATGCGTTGACCTGACGCACTAAAAAGATTCGTATAGTCAGAAAGGTATTTTCTATCGCCTTCTTCTTCGGGTATTATGATGCGATTAATGATTGCCAAGTCAGACATGACGGATGCAGGCACTCGCTTATTGATGTATTCGCAATGTACTGAATCGGGTCTTGCGGCCACCAAAATCTCTCCCGAAGTATTAAAAACGTTGATTTCTAGCTGATGCACTGATGCCAATCGAAAGACTTCCTCTTCGAATTCTTTGATGACCACATCCATGTCTTCTTGAAGCTCAACTTCCTTCGAAAAATAGGTCATCTCAGTTTTAATTGCACGCTCTTTTCGCTGCAATCGATCTTCGTGGTATTGCTTGTTTTGACTTGTAAAAAACCATATAGTAACCATGCCGATGATCAATAAAGAAGTGATCACCAGGGATAACATTGCCAGCGAAATGCGGGTTCTTAGCTTCACGTGATAAATGTAGTCAAGAATAATGCCGCTTTAAAACGAAAAAAGCCCCGCAATTCCTGCGAGGCTTTCAAAATAATCTGTATTTGTTTTAACCATTGAGCGCTTCAGCACCACCAACGATTTCGAGAATCTCTTTCGTAATGGCCGCTTGCCTTGCTTTGTTGTAAGTCAACTTCAATTCCTTGATCAAGTCTGTGGCATTATCTGTCGCTTTATGCATCGCTGTCATTCGAGCACCATGCTCTGAAGCAGCACTGTCTAAAAGCGCTTTGAAAAGCTGCGTTTTCAATGACTTGGGAATTAAGTCTCCTACTATTTCACTTTTGTTTGGCTCAAAGATGTAATCAGCATCTACTCCGCTACCATCATTCTCAGGCGGAAGAACAGGAAGAAACTGCTCGGTCTTGACGACTTGAACAGCTGCGTTCTTGAAAGAGTTGTACACCAACATAACGCGATCAAATTGCCTAGCTTTAAAAGCCCCCATTACTTTGGCTGCGGCTTCGGCAGATCGATCGTAGGTTAAATTGTCAAAGATGTCGTTTGTATGGCGCGGAAGCAGGGTTCCTTTAATGAAATAATCTGTTTTACGAAACGCCTCCTCAGCCTTCTTGCCAAAGGTTAGAATGGTTACATTCTTTTCCTTGTAGTCGTTGGCAATAAGGTGTTTCACATGCTTTATAATCTGAGAGTTAAACGCTCCGCAAAGTCCTCTGTTTGAGCTTATGGCAATAATCAAGATGTTCTCATCTTTATCATTTCTCCCATATACATTTTCAGAAGTATCCAAACCAGCGCTTACGCCCTGAAGAATTTCTTGGAGTTTCTCTGCATAAGGTCTCATCTGAGTAACAGCATCTTGCGCTTTACGCAGCTTGGCCGCAGACACCATTTTCATTGCCGAGGTGATCTGCTTTGTGCTGTTTACGGATGTGATTCTTACCCTTACCTCTTTTAAGTTAGGCATGGTTTTCTATTATTTCTTAGTATTATACTTAGCGCTCAATTCTGCACACACTTTTGCAAGTGTATCGGTGATTTCATCAGTCAACTTACCTGCCTTCAAAGCATCAAGCACATCTCTATGCTTGCGGTCTAAGAAGTCTAAGTACTCAGTCTCAAATTCCTTCACTTTATTCACTGGAACGCTTCTCAACAAGTTCTTAGTTCCACAGTAGATGATCGCAATTTGCTTCTCAACCGGCATTGGTTGATTCTCATTTTGCTTCAAGATCTCCACGTTTCTTGAACCTTTGTCCAATACACTCTTTGTAGCAGCGTCAAGGTCAGATCCGAACTTAGCGAATGCCTCTAATTCGCGGTATTGAGCTTGGTCAAGCTTCAGGGTACCGGCTACTTTCTTCATTGATTTAATCTGAGCATTACCTCCAACGCGAGATACTGAAATACCTACGTTGATCGCTGGACGAACACCCGATAAGAACAAGTTTGCCTCAAGGAATATCTGACCATCAGTAATAGAAATTACGTTGGTTGGGATATAAGCAGAAACGTCACCTGCTTGTGTTTCAATGATTGGAAGCGCTGTAAGAGATCCACCACCCTTTACTTTGCCTTTCAATGACTCAGGTAGGTCGTTCATTTGAGCAGCAATAGTGTCATCATTAATCACCTTTGCAGCGCGCTCTAACAAGCGAGAGTGAAGGTAGAATACGTCACCTGGGTAAGCCTCACGTCCTGGAGGTCTTCTTAACAAAAGAGAAACCTCACGATATGCAACAGCTTGCTTCGACAAATCATCATAAACGATCAATGCTGGTCTTCCTGTATCTCTGAAGAATTCTCCAATTGCAGCACCCGCCATTGGAGCGTAAAACTGCATTGGTGAAGGGTCAGAAGCATTAGCCGCAACAACTGTTGTATAAGCCATTGCTCCTGCGTCTTCAAATCGCTTTACGATTCCAGCAACAGTAGATGCTTTTTGGGCTGAAGCAACATAAATACAGTACACAGGCTCTCCTCTATCGTAGAATTCTTTTTGGTTGATGATCGTGTCAATTGCAACGGTAGTCTTACCGGTTTGACGGTCACCAATGATCAACTCCCGTTGTCCTCTACCTACTGGAATCATCGCATCAATGGCCTTGATACCTGTTTGCAGAGGCTCAGTTACCGGCTGACGGAAGATAACACCAGGAGCCTTACGCTCGATTGGCATTTCAAACAATTCGCCTTCGATTGGTCCTTTACCATCAATTGGCTGCCCCAAAGTGTTCACTACACGCCCAACGATTCCCTCACCAACATTGATAGAGGCAATTTTTTTCGTTCTCTTCGCAATGTCACCTTCTTTAATATCGTTTGAGTGGCCCAAAAGAACGGCTCCAACGTTATCTTCTTCGAGGTTAAGAGCGATTGCTTGTAGTCCGTTTTCGAACTCAATTAATTCTCCTGCTTGCACATTAGACAAACCGTAAATACGTGCGATACCGTCTCCTACTTGGAGAACCGAACCTACTTCTTCTAGTTCTGCTTCGGTTTTTGCTCCTGAGAGTTGTTCTCTTAGGATTGCTGATACTTCTGCTGGTTTAATTTCAGGCATAACTTAATCTGATTAGATTGCTGAAAGCTTTTATTTGTGTGTTTCGTGTTTTAATTCGTTCAATTTCCTTCTTAAAGTGGCATCAACCCTTTGGTCTCCCACTTTTATTTTCAAGCCACCTAAAACGTGAGGATCTACGTTTTGAATCAACTGAATGTTTTTACCCAAATCTGCAAGGGACTTTACAATATCGTTGACCTGACTTGATGATAGCGCTACCGCTGATGTGACTTCTGCGGTAACAACACCCATATGCTGGTTATATAACCCTGCAAATGAGGCGGCAACGCCAGTAATGACACTTTCTCTTCCTTTTTTTGTAAGCAGCTCAATAAACTCAAGGGTGAGCTTAGAAACTGCTTTTTCAAAAATAGATTGGAGTGCTTTAAGCTTCTGATCTGTTTTTACAATAGGCGATTGAAGGAGCAAATCTAATTCATGACTCTCGGCACAAATCCTTGCGATCAACTCCATGTCTGCCTTTACTTGATCTAACTCGCCTCTTTCAATGGCAAGCCCGATCAACGACTGAGCATATCTGGCTGCTGCCTTCGTTCCTTTCATTAGTTGAAGTTAATTTCGTTCAATGCTGATTTCACTGTATCGCTCTGCTTATCCTTATCAGATAGCTTTTCAGACAACAATTTTTCAGCAATTTGGAATGAAAAATCAGCTACTTGAGTCTTCAACTCTTCAATGGCTTTTGATTTCTCAATTTTAATTTCTTCACGAGCAGCTGTAAGCACTTTATTTGCCTCTTCCTGAGCCTTTGACTTTGCTTCAGCAATGATCTCATTCTTCATTGCTTTCGCCTCTTTCAAAAGCTGCTCTCTCTCGTCACGAGCCCCCTGAAGAAGTGCGCTATTGCTGTTCTGCAATTTTTTCAACTCTTTACGAGCCAAATCTGCAGACTCTAAGGCCTCTTCAATACTTTTTTCTCTGCGGTTTACAGCGATAAGCGTTGGTTTCCACGCATACTTTCTCAATAAAAAAAGAAGTGCTAGAAACAACAACGTTTGCCAAAAGAACAAACCGACTGAAAATTCACTTATTAATTTTTCCACGACTCTCTAATTTTCTTTGGTGAATAAAACAACAGTGGCAGCCAACCGCTACCACTGTTGTGGTTCTTAATTAAACTGCGAAAAGTGCAGCAAATCCAATACCTTCAATAAGAGCGGCAGCAATCAACATTGCTGTTTGAATTTTATTTGTAGCCTCTGGCTGACGAGCGATAGCTTCCATCGCTGAACCACCAATGTTACCAATACCGATACCGGCACCGATTACTACTAAACCTGCTCCTACAATTGCTGGAATTTCCATATTAAATATAAATTAAGAGTTAATAAGACTTTTATTAATGATGCTCATCGTGTTCTTCTACAGCAAACCCAAAATAGAGCGCTGTTAACATTGTAAAAATGTAGGCTTGAAGAAACGCAACAAGCAATTCAATTATCGATAAAAATAAGGTCAACCCTAAGAAAGCACCGCGAGCAAACCAATTGTTGAATATGAACAACAACCCGATCAAACTCATCAATACAATGTGACCTGCTGAAATGTTAGCGTACAAACGAATCATCAATGCGAATGGCTTAATGATAACCCCCAACAATTCGATTGGCGCCAAAATAATTTTCATTGGCACTGGCACGCCTGGCATCCAAAAAATGTGCTTCCAATAGTATCCTTTACCAGATACTTGTGTGATTACAAATGTCATCAGAGCCAAAGCAAAAGTTACAGCAATGTTTCCTGTTACGTTAATTCCTAAAGGCATAAGACCTGTTAAGTTAATGAACCAAATGAAAACAAAAACAGTAAGCAAGTAGCTCATGTATTTCTCATAGTGCTTTTCTCCAATGTTTGGAATAGCAATTTCGTCTCTTACGAATAACACCAATGGCTCAAGAAATTTGCCAACTCCTCTAGGAATAGCGCTGTTCTTATAACCATCGCCAAGCGCCTTGAACAGCAAGAAAATGATGATTGACACCACCATTACACTGAACACACTTTTTGTAATTGAGAAATCTAAGGGGTGCGCATTGGTAACATGATGGTTTTCATCGTAATTGATTGTTCCTTCTGCGTCAGTCTTGTAAATATGATTGTGATGCAGTGCATAATAATTACCATCTACTTCAGCAACCTCTTCGCCATGATGAAATTTTGAAGACATAAAAACCTTCAACCCATTATCCCAAAGGATTATTGGGAGCGGAAAGCTGTAGTGCGTGCCTGTAGTTTCATCCGTGAATAGATGAAAATCGTGAGCATCTTGCAAGTGATGAAGAATATCTTCTTTGATCTCAGCCCTGATGTCGGTGCTGTCTCCTCCGGCTTCAGAGTGCTCAGACTTCGCAGTAAACGGATTGAAAATCAGAGCGAAAAGGACAAATGAAAAGACAATTTTTAATCGCATACTCCTTGATGAATAAGGGGTTTTAAAATTGGCTGCAAGAGTACGCATTATAGTTAGAATCTAAAAGAGAAAAAGCAATTGAATTTGAGGATGTTATCGGCCCATCCATTTAAGATTGCTTATTAAGGAATCGAATAAGGTACCAGACCTCAGTAATTACGCTAAGTATATACGGTATGAAGAACAAAATAAAGGTGGCTTTTTTGGAGGCATCGTTTTCATGCAACTCAGGATAAAAAACCATGAAAAAAACAGCAAACTTTACAAGGCTGCCGGCCATGAATACAAACCCTAAGACTTCACCCTTATTTTTCGACAAGAATATCAAGGCACTTACGATGGCTACTCCCATTATGTAATTCATAACATAAAAAGGTAGTAGATGACCCAGATCAATAGTCCTACTCAAAATTTCTAGCGCCTTCCAATGCAAGAAAAAAGAAACCGTCATCAAAAGAAACAGCAGGACACTGTATCTGAATGAAGGAACCATAGTCAATCGTTGTTTCTGTTGAGTTGCTTAATCACATTATAGATTGCGATGGCCGTAGCAAAAAGCGTCAAAAGCAATGTGTAGATGCGTTTTTCACTAATAGGGTATTTATCATCAACGTAGTTTCCAAGATACGCACCTAAAAAAACGGTAATAGAGAGTTGAAGTCCGATGCCGGATACTTCTATGATTCTTTTAAGCTGTTTTTTCGGCAAGCTGTTCTTGTTCCTTTTGAGAAATTTCTTTCACAACACCACCCATGCTGCAGCTTCCGCTGAATACAGCTCCAGGTTCTATGGCCAGTTTACCGGTAGTAATTTCTCCCTGAAGTATAGCAGACGCCTGCAATGTCAATAGTTCTTTTACGAAAACCTTGGCCTTGACTTCTCCACTGATATTGGCAGAATTGCACCGTATAGAGCCTTCGATTTTACCTGAAGGACCAACCACCACCTTGCCAGTAGAGTCGATCGATCCAATCAATGTTCCGTCAATGCGAAGCACTCCTTCTGTTTTGATGTCGCCTTGAAGTCTTGTGCCTTTAGCTATCTGATTGTGAGCGCCAAACTCTCCGTCTCCATTCTTACCATTGGCTTTAGCATTTCTACTCATCATGGTCTTGCACTTTTTTGCAAAAGTAGGCGATTCATTAATATACCTTGAAAACAATGATTTTACTTGCCCTTTAGATAGTTTTCTTCAAAGAACATCATGTAGGCTTCTGTATTTTGATCCTTGTAGAATTGGGCGTAATTGTCGTAGGAGATCACAAAAATCGGATTCTTATTTTCAAACAGCTTTTTAAAATCTGTCGCGCCTTTGAACGTGGTAAAATAGTCTATCGCCTTTGTCGCATAGCCTACATTCGAAACTATGATCATGGCTTTAGATTCTTTCAGCAATATCATGGATGTTTTAAAGCCCTTTGTACTGAAATACTTTCGATTAAAATCTGATACTTTTCGTTTGAGGGCTTCGGTATCCATTGTATCAGAAACAACAATCACAAAATTGTGAGAAGCGCCTACGTCATACTTGTATTGGTCCATTTTAGCCAAGGCTTCTTCCTCTTCGATCTTCTTGTTTGCCTCTGCCAATTCGTTTCCGAAAGACCTGCCGTTTTTGAAATATTCTATGATTTCTTCGGCCTCCTTTCCAACCTCCGAACCAGCATATTTTGATTTTACGACTTCTAACTCAGCAAGCATTCTAGCCTCGCTATCGATATAGCCCAGGCACAATGCCTCAAGGAATTTAAATTGGGGCTGAAAAGAACTGTTTGGGTGTTTTTCTAGGCCGAGTGTCCCCAACTCATACGCCCTGCGATAAAAACCTTGCTCAAAATAGGTGTAGGCCTCTTGATAAAGTTTTTCAACCTCTGCATCTTTCACCTTGTCAGATGCTGCATAGCTCGGGTTTAAAATTACTTGAGCATAATCTGATTGGGGATACTTCGTAAGAATCTGATTTTTGTGGTATTCTGATTTTGCCTGATCGCCCATTTCAGCGTACATCAAATACAATTGATAATGACTGGTGACGTGGTACTTTGAACTGTCATACCTTGAAATGAGTTCTTCAAAAGTTTCTACCGCTGGTGGATAATCATTCATTTGCTCTTTATACACCAACCCTAAATCATATAAGGCTTCAATGATAAGCGCGTGAGATCGTGCAAGTTTTTCCTCCGTATTTGGGATTGATTTCTTGTAGTAATTCGGATTTTTAGGGTCGTCAGCTCCATCAATAGTATCTTCCTCAAGAATGCCATCTTCATCAGCAATGAGCAAAGGAGCATTGGATGTTTTGTCCGACCGCCTCCAATTATCTTCGTTCTTTCGGTTTCCACCCCAAATCTTCTTAAACTCAGATGCGCCAAACCCAATGGCTCCTGGGTTGTAAAAATACCAGTCGCCACTTTTCATGTTTTGATTGAACTGGTTGTTTTGGTTAAATTTCGCATTTTGATTCTGTAATTCTGCCAACTCCTTTTGACGCTCTGCATCTTTCTCTGCTTGGATAAAGTCTTCGATGCGCATTTCAATCTGCCTTTCTTGATCCTCTTCTGATAAAAGAGCAAAAGCTTGCAAACTATCTTCCGTTTCAACGATGGTAATGTCTCGCATCATTTGCGTCAAGCTGTTGGCGCGTGCTAGAATCAAATCATAATCTGGATGCTCGGTGCTCAAAAACGCAACCGTGCTATCATAGTAGGTTTGAGCCACAGCATAAGCAGGCTTTGCGAAATAGATCTCTGCCAAACGATAATATGCCAGTCCTTTGGCATTTCCATTCAAGACTGACTTTTCAGTGGCAAGATGCAAATACTCAATTCCTTGCTCCTCATTTCCTTCTTTCAATTCAAGTTCTGCCAAAGCATAATAGATCTGATCCAAGAACTCCGCATTCTTCGCATCTTTAATCATCTTGAATAAAACATCCTTGATCTCTTGGCTGTTTCCTCCAGTAACATCGTATGCTAAGGCGCGGTTTATCTTAGCATAGAACGCCATGACATAATCAGGATTACGTTTGATTACTTGAGCATATAAATCGCTCGATGTAGATCCTTCACCTATTTCCTTGTAAAGCTGAGCCAACAAAAACATTCTCCTTGTTTTCACCTGACGCTTCTTAGAATAGGCAATAGATTGCTCGAGTTGTTGAATAGCATCGTCCAATCGGTTTTGCCTCAAATAAAAATCCGTTTTCACAGCATAGAGTTCGCCCAACATTTTTTCAGGAAAGCCATCGGCCAGACTCAATTTTCGGAACTGATCACCAGCGCGCTGATATTCCTCCTGCTCCATGTAAATCATCCCCAAATACAAGTAAGAAATCTGCTTGGTTTTCGGATCGGGGTATTTTCTTTTGGTGAAGTCAAAGATTTGTTTGGCTTGGACATATTCACCCTTTAAGAATTGAGCTTCGCCCATTACAAGCCAAGCATCATCAATCCAGTTGCAATATTCCTTGCCACTGATATCCATACTATGGCGGTCAACAACCATGGAGGTTTTTGTAATGGCGCGCTCCAACTGAGGATATACGGGTTGAACAACCTCGTCAATAGTAGAAATGAAGACAGGCAGTCGCTGCGTGTAATCTTCGGTATAGGCCTCTTCCATAGCCTTATGCGCATCTTGAAGAGCTAAGCGGCCGTTAAAAAACCCATTGTATCTTGCAGTCAAATTGTGGTATGACCGATTGACGATGGTGTTTTTTTCCTGCGAACAACCAAACAGTACAAGCGCAAATAAAATCGAATATGTGTATCTATTAATTTTCAATATGAATGCTTGCCAAAAGAGGCTTCAAAGGATGGCAAATTTATCTGAATTCTAAAGAGATGTAAACGAAGGTTTTGCCGTTGGTATTATTGAGATATTTGAACAAATCGCAAATGGCCAAAAATAAAGACGATAAAAACGGAAAAGACAAGCTGTACAAACGGCTCAGGAATAACTATAAACTGGTGATTCTCAATATAGATACGTTTGAAGAACGCTTTTCATTCTTGCTGACTCCGCTCAATGTAATTGTTCTCTCAGGAATCGCATTTGTTTTAATTACGGTGTCTGCATTTGCCCTTTTAGGATGGACACCCTTGCGTTACTATTTGCCAGACTACGCTGAAGAAGTTCGCGTGAGAAAGCTCGCCATAGAGACAGCACTCAAGGCAGACTCGATGGAGGTTGAGCTGAGTCAGCGCGATGAATACATCAATAATATTCGACTTCTTGTAGAAGGTAGAATAGACACATCGGCATATGATGCTTCCGCTTTAATTGAAGTTGATCCTTTGGAGGTTGAATACACAAGGAGCTTGGAAGATTCTTTGTTGCGTAAGGAAATTGAACGAGAAGACTTGCTCAATCTAAATCCAAGTTTCAACAGAGACTCCAAGACAGCATACCTGCTTTTTCCTCCGATTAAGGGCACAATAATGGATCGGTTTAATGTTCAGCGAAACCATTTTGGGGTGGATGTTGCGGCACCTAAAGACGAGAGCATAAAAGCCATAGATGACGGAACGGTGATCATTGCATCCTACACTGCTGAAACAGGATATATCCTCCAAGTGCAGCATGACAATGATCTCATTTCAGTGTATAAGCACAACTCAAGTTTATTGAAAAAGGAAGGCGACAAGGTGCGCGCAGGCGAGCCGATTGCCATCATAGGTGAAACGGGTGAATATTCATCTGGCCCACACCTGCATTTTGAAATGTGGCGCAATGGTATTCCGTTGAATCCCGAAACGTTTTTTTCTTTCGAATAAATGGCGAGAATTTCAATTTATACGGATGGCTCTTCCAGAGGAAATCCAGGACCCGGAGGTTATGGGGTTGTGTTGATTTCTGGCGATCATAAAAAAGAAATATCAGAAGGTTTTCGATACACCACTAACAATCGCATGGAACTCCTCAGTGTCATTGTGGGCTTGGAGCAGCTGAAAGGAGGCGGTCATCAAGTTCTGGTGGTTTCTGATAGCAAATACGTAGTAGACTCTGTAGAAAAAAAGTGGGTCTTTGGTTGGCAAAAAAAGGGCTTCAAAGGCAAAAAGAATATGGATTTGTGGGTGCGTTTTTTGCGCATATATCCTAAAAATGATGTTAAGTTTCAATGGGTAAAAGGACACGCTGGCAATCCCATGAATGAGCGTTGCGATGAGCTTGCTGTGGAAGCCGCCACTAGTTCAACCCTAAAGCAAGACGCGGCATTTGAGGCCGAAAATGGCTACAACCCGTAGTTAATCTTCATCGCCAGAAATCTCTTTAGATTCTTCAATCAACGCAGAAAGGCTGGCCTTTTTATTCCTAAGCGCTGCCAAACGCTCAGTGTCATCTGAGCTAACCTCATCCTTTCCTTCTAACAGTTCAATTTCTTTAGAATAGTATGCTTTAGCCGATTCTAAGCCTTGAACTGCAGATATTCTGGCCCACCATGAAGTCTCATCTAATGCCGCCTTTCCTAAATGCTTCACCAATACATCAAACACTTTCTCGTTTTGACAAGCCGAGGCAAATAAGGCAAAATCATTATTAAACATATATGCATCCACACCACTAAACGCTTCAGCATGTTCTTCAAAGAAACCAAGCGAAATAGGGGTGCCGCATTTTGTGTGAATTTTAGATGCCCAAAGAAGTAACTCGGTATTTCCTTCTTCAGAAAAGTGCTTTATATGTTCAATGGCTGAACACGCATCTCGATTCATTAATATTGATAATGCCGAATTAATCACCATGTAAGATGAGTCTGACAGAGCCTTGACAAATGGCTCGTTGAATGAGTGGTCTGACTTGGTTATACTGTCAAGCACCTGCAGCGCAACAGACCGAACATCTGATTTTTCATCTGTTTTAAGCAAATGAAGTAGAGTAGAAACTGCATCAGCGGTATCTAAGTCTGCTACACTCAGCATACTGGCCGCTGCCATTGCCTTGGTCAACCAAAATTCATGGCCTTTGATCAGATTGGTCAAGATGTTTTGATATTTCGATAGTTTCTGACCATAGCCTTGGTTGATTGCCTTCATCGCCTGAACCTTACCTGCCGCTCGCTCATATTTATTCAATTGATTCGCCCAAACGAGTGATGGCTTGGTTTCATTTACTTGCCACAGCATATCGCCATCCGGATCTATCGCAAACCAGGTGGGCAATTCGGTCATGCTAACCTTGATGGTGTCTTCTTTTTGATCCACCCAAATATACTTCTCGGCCAATGAGTCCCCTTGACCATAAGTAAGCTTCACATGAAACTTAAACGCCTCTTCTTCCTGCTTTTGCAGCACACGAATTTCCAAGGTTTTTAAAGTGCTGTCTAAATCATAAAAAATCTCAACTTCAGGGTGCCCTTCTCGGTGATACCATTGGTCAAAAAACCACTTCAAATCTCGACCAGTTACTTCTTCCATAGCTAAGCGCAAGTGGTCATCTTCTACCGAACCATACTGATTGCTTATCAAGTATCGATTCAAGCCTTTAAAAAAGAAGTCATCTCCCACTTCTTGCCTGAGCATGTGCACAACACGCCCCCCTTTTTGGTAGCTGTGTCTGTCAAACAAATCATCCGCTGTTTCATAATGATAACGAATGAGCGGCTTGGGAGAGTTAAGCGCTTCATCCAAATACGCACTTAAATCTAAACTCAAGTGATAGTTCGCCTCATCAATCCCGTATTTGTGAGCCTGCCATAAGTATTCTCCGTATGTGGCAACCCCTTCATTCATGGTGATTTGGGCCCAACTTTCAGCGGTGACTAAGTCGCCAAACCAATGGTGAAATAACTCATGAGCGATCACATCCTCATGTGTGCCATCCAACATTTCGCGTGGATTTTGTTGCACAAAGTCGCCATGAATTACTGCACTTGTGTTTTCCATAGCTCCCGAAACAAAGTCTTTGACAACTATCTGATGAAACTTCTCCCAAGGGTAATCGTACCCTAAAATATTCGAGTAAAAATCCATCATTTCTGGTGTGTTGCCGAAAATATCTCGAGCATACTTTGCGTATTCGTGATCCAAATAATACCAGACATCCAGTTTACGCCATTCATCTTTTACAACGGCAAAATCGCCAATGGCAATCATCACCAAATAGTTGCTATGTGGAAGACTTTGTTTCCAGTAATCTGTTCTGGTGCCATCGCCATTATCCGTTGAATACATCAACTTTCCATTAGAAATACTGGCGAAACTCGTATCAACGGTAAGGAAAACTTCTTGCGTGAATTTCTCCTGCGGTTCATCAACACTAGGAAACCACCCCGAATTGTACTCCGTTTCACCTTGAGACCAAATCTGTTGCGGCACACCTTCCTGATCACCATTGGCATTGATAAAATAAAGGCCTTGACTTGAGCTGATCGCTCTGCCATTGCCCCGTTCAAGCAATGACGGTCTTGCTGTATATTTAACATGCACGGTTATGGTGTCTTCTCTTTTTAACTTCTCCTTGAGGACAATGGTCAATTCTTTTTCGTCATAGGTGTAAGTCGGTGCGTACATTGAATCTTGCCTAGAAATCATTATTTCATGCATTTCAAAACCTCTTGCATCGAGCCGAATAGAATCTTGTGGCATTGCGTAAGCCGAAAGTGTTAAGCGCGCTTTACCGTAAACCTCCTCCTTTGGTAGATTAAAACCTAAATCAAGCTCTAGATGATGAATTTCTACAAAGCGTGTCTCCCCGGCATGAAAGGGTAATGGTTTCTCAAGTGGGTACGCCAAGTCGATCGTGTCTAGTACATAAGGGTTGTCTGCAGAAAAGCCGCGTTGAGAGTTTCTGACGAGTTGACATGAGGACACAACAAAAAAGAAAACCAGCCCTCCGATGAGCTTAAAATAAGTCTGAATTCGCATGAGCCAAAGATGGCTATAATCAGTCGATTGATACCTTTGCCAAATGCAAGAAATAGTAATTGACGATCGCGTATACAGGGTAGAAGCATCGCAGCAAGAAAATGCAGTAATGGTAAACGGTAAAACCGTTTCAATTGACAAAGCTAAATTGGGGAATAACCGCTACAATTTGCTCATTGATGGTAGGTCCATCAGCGTAGAAGTCATTTCAAGTGGAGATAAAACCCCTCAAATAAAAATCAACGGAAAACTCTACGCACCTACGGTTAAAGATGAAACCGACATACTTTTAGAAAAACTAGGACTGAACATAAAGGCCAAAAAAGAGGTTAAAGAATTAAAAGCTCCAATGCCCGGATTGGTTTTAGATATAAGGGTTGAAGCTGGACAAAGTGTAAAAGAAGGGGAGCCTTTGATGGTGCTGGAAGCGATGAAAATGGAAAATGTACTAAAGTCTCCAGCGGATGTGGTTGTAAAAGCCATAGCCGTTGCAAAAGGAGATGCAATTGACAAAAACACGTTATTAATATCATTTGAATAATTATGAAAACAACAAACATCTTCGGGGCAGCAGCAATTGCAATTATCGTGGCTTCGTGCGGGGGCGAAGTAAAAGAAGCGTCTACCCCAGAAAATGAAACTCCAAATCAAGAGGTAAGCAAAGAGTGCACCTATTCGTTCCAAGACTCAGCTGATGTGATGTGGATCGCCTACAAATACACAGAAAAGACTGGTGTTAAAGGCGTTTTTGAAGAAGTTTCGGTTACAAATACCGGTACTGGAAATTCCATTTCTGATGTGCTGATGAACGCTACCATTCAAATCAATACTGCCTCATCCAACTCAGGCGACCCAACGCGAGACCCAAAGATCAAGGATACTTTTTTTGGTGCATTAGTGGATGGTCAAACCATTGCGGGTGAGATTATTTCAGTGACAGGTGACAACAGTTTTGGACACCTCGAAGCGCTGATAGCAATGAACGGACAAACCCATCCTGTTCTTGGAGAATATACCCTTAAAGAAGGCGCGCTCGAGCTCAAATTTGAGTTAAGTGTGGATACATGGTCTGCGTCTGACGCTTTGAACGCACTGAATAAAGTGTGCGAAGACCTTCACAAAGGTGCTGATGGCAAAAGCATATTGTGGCCTGACGTAACGGTATATGTCAACACGACCATTATGGCTGACTGCCAATAGCGTTTAGAACTTTATTTCAACTTGTGTGAGATCGATGAACTGCTGAATGCGGTTGTCGATCTCTTTTTTTGTCAAATTCTGTAAGCGTTCTGTGCCAAATTTTTCAACGCAAAAAGAGGCCATTGCTGAACCATAGATGATGGCCCTTTTCATATTATCGAAGCTAATATCTTCGGTAGCTGCAAGATAGCCAATGAAGCCCCCCGCGAATGTATCACCAGCTCCTGTTGGATCGAACACCTCTTCCAAAGGCAAGGCCGGGGCAAAAAACACCTCCTCGTTATTGAATAGCAATGCGCCATGCTCTCCCTTTTTGATGATCAAATACTTTGGTCCCATCTCCAAAATTTTCCGGGCCGCTTTCACCAAAGAGTATTCGCCTGATAATATTCTGGCCTCCTCATCATTTATGGTAACGACATCTACTTTCTTCAGCACTTTTTTCAAGTCTTCCAAGGCAATTTCCATCCAAAAATTCATCGTATCGAGCACCACAAGCTTGGGTCTCTCGGTCATTTGCTCAACTACAGACATTTGAACTGCTGGCGTCAAATTGCCCAACATTAAGAAATCGGCATTTAGATCGGCCACAGGAACGTTTGGTTGAAAATCAGCGAGCACGTTCAGCTGCGTATCCAAGGTATCACGAGTATTCATGTCGTTATGATACTTCCCTGACCAAAAAAAAGATTTCTCGCCCTTTTTTTGATCAACACCATCAAGCCTTAATCCGCGAGACTTGAGATCTTCTAAAAACTCAGATGGAAAGTCTTCACCAATTACACTAACCATCTGAATGTCTTTGGCGAGATAACTTGCAGATAATCCAATGTATGTGGCGGCACCACCCACAATTCGCTCTGCTTTTCCAAATGGTGTCTCTAATGAATCGAATGCCATTGTACCGACTACTACCGTGCTCATGTCCTCTCGTTTTTAATTTGCCGCAAAAGTGGTTATTTGAACTTTAAAAATTGCACTTGCGAGATTCATTGTTCTGCACTAATATTGCAGCCCTTTTAAAACAAAGGAAAAGTTCATTCCTCCTTAGCTCAGTCGGTTAGAGCATCTGACTGTTAATCAGAGGGTCCTTGGTTCGAGCCCAAGAGGAGGAGCAACTTATAATGATAAAACCGTTATACTTTTATAGTGTAACGGTTTTTTTATTTAAATTAAGTTTTATATTTAGATAATAACTAATTAATCAAATAAAATTATGGCAGTAGTAAGTTGTCCTGAATGCAAAAAACCTACCCAAAAAGGGGGGTATCAAACCTGGCAAATAATTGTAGCAATTTGTTTTTTCCCTTTAGGCCTGTTAGCATTATTAGCTGATAAAAAACCTAATGTTTGTTCATCTTGTGGATTTACATGGCAAGGATAAAATATGTTTACTGGATTTATTTCTAAGAAAGCACCTTTTGACAATTTAGAAGAGAACTTAAATAAATTTTATTTTTTAGGAGAACCTAAAATTCTAAATTCAAAACAAGGTGTTTTCTTAAAGTCTCACACTTTTTATAAACAAAAGACAAATGTGAGAATTTTTATTAATACTAAAAATGAAGTATTTCTAAATTTTTCATATTCCTTTATGCCAAATATTTTATCATGGATTTTAGGGATTTGCTTTTTCCCATTAGGTTTTTTGATTTTTATTATACCAAATAAAGAAAAAGATGAATTTGAATATTTTTTAAGCTCTCATGATTTTTAAAAAATACACGTCCATATTTGTTGTATTGATTATTGTTATTTACTTGTATTTTAAAGGATCATACCTACCACATTTTTGTTTGTTTGAAAAGTTGTTAGTTTTAAAATGCTCATTTTGTGGTATAACAAGTTCTTATGAAGAAATAATTAATTTAAATTTCTTCACCGCCTTTAAAATAAATTTTATGTCATATGTATTAATAATATACTTGTTATTAAATACAATACTTAATCATTTTAATTTATTTAATTACATAATCAAAATTGATAAAATATTTTTTGGGTTTTGTTTAATCCAATTCTTTATGCTAAATATTTAGTTTTAAAACGAAGTTCTAGCTGCATCTTTGAATAATAGGGGGAGCAACTTAAAATGATAAAACCGTTATACTATTATAGTGTAACGGTTTTTATTTTTATAAAAATTAATTACCCATGAATTTGAAAGCAATTAAAAGAGCATTATCTCCTCTATTACTATTGTTTATTCCTCTTTTTGGAAACCTTTTTTTTAACCAAGTCAATTGGTCTTTATTTGACTTTATAGTCATGGGGGTTTTATTGGTGTTGACAGGGTTAAGTATACATTTTATCTTGGAGAAGGTTGTGAATAAAAAATTAAGAATATTACCTATCATTTTTGTCATCATAATTTTTCTGATGATTTGGGCAGAATTAGCAATTGGAGTATTTGGAAGCCTGATTGCGGGGAGTTAATTCATTAAAAGATATAGTTGTGCTGCATCTTTGAATAATAGGGGGAGTATTATATAGTGACATTAAAGAATTATTTCTTTGCAAAATAAAAGCATTGATTATGTCAATTATAAGCTGGGCTGCAGGTGGCACTGGTGTCGTCATGGGCTTATCTGGAATCCCTCAGATCCTGAGAATTGTAAAAAACAAAAGCGCAAAAGATGTTTCGAGTAAAACCTATATCATTTTGCTTCTAGGTTCGGTCATTTGGCTGCTCTACAGTATTGAAATTGAAAGCATACCGCTGTTTATTTCAAACTTAATTGGGATTTTGATCAACCTCATAATCCTAGTCCTTTGCAAGCGCTACTGATTAGCCATTGTTTATTGGATTTAAGAGCGATTGGTTAATCTGAGTCATTCTATCAAGGTGATTTGAATACAAGGTTTTTAGCTCTTTAGGTTCTAAGATCTGAACATTATCTAACCACATCATTATCCAACCCAAAAGCTCAATATTTATTTCTGTTTTGAATTTTAAGATTACCGATCCATCTTCTAATTCTTGTATCTCTTGATTCTTACTCCACAGCCTGTTTTTGACGTGAAAACCAGGTGTTGGTGGAAATTTTAATACTACCAATCTTGTTTGATCGATTATAGATTTATGATAACCAAAAAGTTCTTTTTTAGGACTCTCTCTTCGTTCGTATTTTCCGATGTTCTGGTCAGCCAATTTCAATCCTTTCACCATATCAACTTCTAGATTAAAAATCTGATTTAGGGCAATGGAATAAACCTCAAACACATAATTGCCACGGTGATAATGTAGCCTTACGGGAAACAGCGCATCATGAAGAGGAGGAACTTGCTTATTGTGAGCCAAATCAAAAGCATATGCTGTAATCTGAAAAGTCGATGCCTCTTGATGATAATTGAGGAACTTATAAATGTTCTTTTTTAATTCGGGTGTTAGCAAAACTTCTCCAAAGTTCGAAACCTCAATCATATCATTTGCAAGCCATTTTCTGACTAAAACACCAGCTTTCACTGGTCCATTCGCAATCAACAAATCAATTAATCTTTCTACCGTCTGCTTTTTTTCAAGTCGCGTTAAAAACAAGTCTTTGAATTGGCTTAGCACCATGAAAATCTCTATCCATTCACTTGTAGCAATCAATTCACGTGCTTCAACTGGCTTGATAGAAAACCACTTAACCTTGTCTGAACCAACCTCACTTTCGAGCTGATATAATGCTGGATTCAGCGCCTCGTAAAGCTCATCGATATAGCGATAAATAGATCTTTTACCAACGCTATAATCTGACTTCACCAAATAAGCATGCAAAGAATCGATACTGTGAATTCTTCTTTGTAATTCATGAAAGATTTCAAATAATATTTTGGTTTTCACTACTGAATTGCATTTAAAGGTGAAAGCTATAAATCTGTATTGTCAGATTCTGACATTAACTAAAATTAGATTTGACTCAATAACAAGAATTAAATCGATACATGAAAACTCCACTTCATTAAATAGAAAAACTGATATATAAAGAAGAACTGGAGTTCGAGTCCTTCTTCTTTTCTGGGCACCTCTATTCAGTTTTAATCGAAAAATAGTGGATTATGTACCAAACAAAATATTAATGCACAAGTAGGCAGGTTTTTGAAAAGACAGACAAGTGAACCGCCAAAGGAAAACTTTGATATTTCTTAAAACATATTTTTCAAAACTTAAAAACTAAAGTTGAGTCCAGAAACAACTTTACAAAACGGGGCATATTCTGAAAAGCCAAATGATTCGGAAAAAATTAAAATTTAATAAAATGAACAGCGCTCTAAAATTACTTGCAAACAGAAAGTTCCAACATAAAAACTTTGTTGGCACCAAAACTACTTGGACATTCAATGAAGATGGAAGCAAGGTTAATGTAAAAGCTGGATGGCTGGGAATAAACACCGTAAACTCCACAATCAATGTTGAAAGTTTAGGTGATGGTAATTACGTGGGAAAAAGCTTTATTTCTCAAAAATTTTCACTATCAGGAAATCGTATAAAAAGTGGTCCTGTTTTCTTATCAGAAATATTTGAATAATTGTCAGGACATTTTTAAAATCATTGACTACGAGTTATATAACAATGTAGGAGCTAAAATCGGAACTTTTGACCACAAAGGAATATACACAAGTGTTGGAAATCAAAGAATTACCTTAACGCTTGAATAAGTCTCATATGCTTTCGAAGAAATCACAATTTGAATTTTACATGGAAAATACCAATCCTAAATTTGATATAGCCTTGCTGGCATTAAAAGGAAAACGATATGCTGAAGCCGAAGAAATTTATTTGAAAATTGCAACCGAAGAGAACTCTGCAGAGGCTTGGGTTGGACTTGGCTTTTGTAAACTAAATCAACTCGCAGAAGGCAGAAACATGGATGAAGTTTCTTTTTGCCTAAAGAAAGCAATAAAAATTGAACCAAATCTTCAGCATCAAATAGAAAGCCAATTTATTGGCCATTGCGTAGTATTACTATCGGCATATTCGTTAGTCTTTGACGCGGCAATTAAAAAAGATCGCGCTTTGAAAAAAAAGGCAGCCATTGGAGCCATTGTATCGGCAGTTTCGGTTTATTCAGGTTTAAATAGCAAAAGCGCCTTCGGTACAATTGCATCTATTGCTGGTGCGTCTGCTGGTATCGGAATCGCAATCGACTCTTTAGGCAAAATTCAATCAGTATCAGAATTTAAGACCTATTTAATTTCTGTTTGTAACTCCATTCACAATGAAGTCAAAGCTTTTGTTAGCCCTTCTCATGATAAGATCATTGAGTATGATAACTTTATCAAACAGTACATCAACTGCATTCAATTCAAGGCAAAACTTAATGTTCCAATTGAAAATGATGATTTAATGCGCATGTCTTATCTATCGAATAACATTACGATGATTTCGTTTAAAGATTTCAAAGAGAATGAAGCCAAGAAAAAAGAGCTGTCAGCCTTGAGATCGAAATACGAGATTGATGCATTAGAAGGCGGGAAATTGACTGTTCAGTTTAAGAAAACTCCACTTCATTAATTATAAAAAATGACACATAAAGAAGGACTGGAGTTCCAGTCTTTCTTTTTTTTATTGATATCTGTATTCAGTTTTGATCGAAAAATTCTCCTATTACTATAATACTCCCTACACCAGCGCATAATATCGTCAAATAGGTTTTAGGTTTTAGTTTGTGCGGGGAAAGTGTTTGAGGTTTTGAATCCTTCAAACCTTTGGCATATCTCTTTCATTAAGTTCAGCATTTTAATTTAATATTGTAAAACATTAACCATGAATCAATTATGATGAGGAACTTTAAAATTGTCTTGATAGTGACATTAATTCTTGATGTTATTCAATTTATACCCTTAGTACTTGCAAAAATGGGAGGTGAAATGAAAAACCAAATGATAAGCGACATTAATATTGAAGGATTAGCAAGTAGTGCGCCAGCCCTAGAAGTTTTGGATATGATGTTATATATTTTTGGATTCATTTATTTAGGAACTGTGTTCTCTGTTATCTATACTCTTAGATTAAAAACACTTGAAGGATTAAAATCAGCAACTTTTGTGTTATTTATCGTTCACTTATTTTGGACTTTACCAGATTTTGTAAGTTTATTAAGTGGCAGTCCAGCCCATCCTCCAATAATAATAATGATACTAACATTAATTCCAGTTATTGGACTAGGTTATGTTTCACAAAAGGGAGAGTTAAAAACTTAGAGTTAAACCTTAGGCATATCCTCCTCGCTTAATTCAGCTACCTCTAAGCCCCTTAAATAGGTTAGGGACACATTCAGACTTGAATGACCCATAACCTTCTATAGCTTAACTAATGAGCCTGTGCGCTTGTGGATTTCTGTCGCCCTAAAATGTTTGAAAGAGTAAAGAGTCTGATTGAAGTAATCAGGGGGGCAGTTGTTACCTTCAATTTTCTAAAATCTCAATCCCAAGACAGAAACATCATCAACTTGGCTATAGCTAGACTTCCACCCTTCAAATATTTCCATTAATTTCTGTTTTTGATCTGCCATAGGCAATTGATGGATTTCCAATAGGAGAGCTTTGAATTTAGAGGTTTTGAATTTTTTTCCTTTGTCACCACCAAATTGGTCGGCAAAGCCATCAGAGAATAAATAAATAATATCGCCCTTTTTCAGCTGGAAACACTGATTTGTAAAGGGCTTATACTGAATGAATTTCCCTACAGGCTGCTTATCAGGTTTGATTTCGATTAATTTATTATCGCGAATTATAATTAAGGGATTGTAAGCCCCTGCGTACTCTATATTTTCTCCTTTAATTGAACATAGGGCGATATCCATTCCATCAGATAGTACCTCATCCGCATCGTCAAATTCACTTACAATAAGTTCTCGGGTGCGGTTTAAAATTTGTGCAGGTTCGGTTATGTTTTCTTGTAAGGTTTTATTCAGAGCGTTATAGCATACGGAACTAACCATTGCGCCTGGCACGCCATGCCCTGTACAGTCTGCTAACGCAAAATATGTTCCAGCTTCATTAGAAGCTATCCAATAAAAATCGCCTGAGACAATATCACGTGGTAAGAAAAGGATAAAGTGGTCATTGAGCAGCTTTTTTATTTTTTCTTCTCTAGGTAACAGGCTGTTTTGAACTCGTTGAGCATAACTTAAAGAGTCTGTTAACTCCTTGTTTTTGATTTCGATTTGTTTTTTGTTCAGATTAATGATTTGGTTGCTTTGTTCTAACTTCTTCTTGCTGCGAGCCTGAAGATAAACTACATAAAAAAGCAATAATACCATGACGATAGCTGCAAGTATTATAATCATTAACCTAGATTGTTTAAATGCTATTTTCTCGAAACGAACTTCTTGCTGGTGCTTTTCATTGTTTAGTCTTTGAATCTGTTCATATATCTGACGCCTGTTTTCAAATTCTTTTTCTGTATTTAAACTAACTAATTGGTTTCGAGCTAAGAGCAAACTCAAAGCTTTCTGATAATCTTTTTTTTGGATATTCACTTGGACCAAGGCATTAACGCAACTTAATCCAAGAGCTTTACTTGAGTCTGAAACATGTTCAAGTGACTTGTTAAGGCTTTTCTCGGCTTGGGCAATGTCTTGCAATCGAAAAGCTAAAAGACCTTCTAGCCAGTAATGGTATGCCCAGGTTTTGGAACTGTTGATTTGCTCTGAAATAGCATATGATTTTTGCACATAAACAGCTGCAGAATCAGTATTTTCCACTTGAAAATATTCAAAGGAGAGGTTGTGATAAACATTGGAAAGTGTCGACAGGTCCTCTTTTTTTGTTGCAATTTGGGCGACTTGTTCAAGGTATTCAATCGCCTGCTTGGGATTGGTGTCTACTGTGGCTTTTAAAATTAATGGCGCGGTAAGCAGGCTGTCTTCACCCAATGATTCATAAAACAGATAAACGCTATCTGCCAATAGCATTGCTTTTTCGTGTTCATCTGTATAGTTACTAATGAACGCAAGAACTTGCTGGGCTGAGGCGATGCCAGAATTGTATCCCGCTTTTCTTGATGCTTTCAAAATATCATTGGCCAATTGATGAGCGATATCAAATTGGTTGTATTCTAAACAAGAAAAGGCGAGAATTACTTGTTCTTCAATCTTTAGATACTTTAAGATAGACGCGTTAAAGCGCTTGGTGTTTTCTTCAAATGCCTCGTGGATTTGGTCAGCAGAAAGGCCATCATCTTCAAATACTCTCGCTAATGAATCCGAAAAATGCACAAGTTTTAAGGAGTCTGTTGGGATTTTAGCAGCATTGGCGTGGACGCTGAATAATAGAATCATAACCAGCCCAAGGCTAGCCATAAAAAAGCGTGATTTACAGAAGAAATGAATGTTGTTCATTTTTAATTAATTAAACCTTCATCTTTTTCTATATTCTATATCAGATGAAATTTCTGGAGGCTCTGATTTTTTATTTTTGGCGAAGAGAAATTGCCTAAACCTTAGGCATATCCTCCTCGGTTAATTCAGCCACCTCTAAGCCCCTTAAATACATCAGGGTTACATTCAGACTTGAATGACCCATAACCTTCTGCAGCTTCACTAATGAGCCTGTG
>Ga0181601_10000160_pt1 | contig 52282 bp, 54 predicted proteins | sample 041ome_8_FD_133020 | JGI IMG/M metagenome (GOLD analysis project Ga0181601, IMG submission 133020) | Coastal salt marsh microbial communities from the Groves Creek Marsh, Skidaway Island, Georgia - 041407BS metaG (megahit assembly) | ecosystem: Environmental > Aquatic > Marine > Intertidal zone... | reverse complement strand
TAACTGAGCTTAATTTAACTGAGCTTAATTTAACTGAGCTTAATTTAACTGAGCTTAATTTAACTGAGCTTAATTTAAGTGAGCTAGGCTGATGCGCTTTTGTCGCGAGTATGTCTGTCGCGAGTATGTCGCTGAAAGGTCTTCGCGCTGAATGCCAGTCAGTACGTGAGTTTTTGGGTCGAGAAGCCGCTGAACATGCCTTCCTGTTATCTCAAAGTCAGAACCTTGGCGTTGTGGTTGGGACTCAACGTCCTACTGTATGACCTGATCTCGGTCAAAACATCGGTATCTCGTGGTATCATAAGCAGGCAAGCTGCAAAGGCCAAGAGCCAGAATAATTGGCCTCATGTCATCAGCTTTGCGAAGCAGCTCCTGTGACTAGATCAGACTGCACAGCTGGCAGATTTCAGTCGCGCGTTTCGTTGGACTGGGTTGAATTTTGATGGTTTTTTTCTGCTAGATTTGTTCACCAGACAAGTCAGTGCTAACGATTAGTTTGAAGGGAGGCGAGCTGCGCTGCCTTTGATCTGTGAGATGAGGGTACGAGTATGATTTGCGACTTGCTGATAGTGGGAGGTGAGGGTGACCTGGCCTTTCGAAAGCTCTATCTTGCGCTTTATCATCTGGACAAAAGTCAGTTGTTACCCGATTGCCTGAAAGTTGTCGGTGTATCCCGTAACCCTCAGAGCCGAGAGGTATTCCACAAACGGTTACGGTCGAGTCTTCAGGCCAGTCTTGGAGATAGCCTGGATACAACTGTCTACGACCGATTTTGTCGACGAGTGACCTATAGATCTGCTGACGCGACAGATCCAAGAGAGATGGCAGGGCTAAACGATGAGGAGTTTGCGGATAACCAAAGAGACTTGATCGTTTACCTGGCAACCCCACCCTCAATTTTTCAGCCGGTTTGTGAATGTCTGCAAGAGGTTGGCCTGGTTCGGCCGAACACGCGCATCGTCGTCGAAAAGCCGTTGGGGCACAGCCGTGAATCCTTTGTCAAAATCAACGCCAGCCTGACTTCAATTTTCGACGAAAGTCAGGTCTATCGCATCGACCACTATTTGGGCAAAGAGACAGTTCAGAATCTGCTTGTGACTCGGTTTGCCAACTCTTTGTTTGAGCCTTTGTGGAGCAATAAATATATTGACCATGTGCAGATTACGGTGGCTGAAACTGTCGGAGTCGAGGGTCGCTGGGATTTCTACGATGAGGCGGGTGCGCTGCGTGACATGATGCAGAATCACCTGATGCAGCTGTTGTGTCTGGCAGCGATGGAACCTCCTGCTCGGTTTGATTCGAGGTCAGTCCATGATGAGAAAATCAAAGTACTGAATTGCCTGAAGGCTATTGATCGAAACAGTGTCCTGCAGAACACGGTACGTGGTCAGTATGCTGCTGGTGCCATAGCGGGTGAGGCTGTACCTGGGTACCGGCAGGAAAAAGGTGCAGACCCCCGCTCGAATACAGAAACCTTTGTTTCAATCAAGGCGGAAATCGATAATTGGCGCTGGGCGCGCGTGCCGTTCTACTTGCGAACCGGCAAGCGTCTTGGTGCGCGCTACTCGGAGATTGTCATTCAGTTTCGCGACGTACCCCATGCAATATTCCCCGATCAATTGGCCGGCAATTCGCCCAACAGGCTGGTGATTCGAGTTCAGCCCGATGAGGGTATCAGCCTGCAGTTGTTGAACAAGGTCCCGGGTCTTGAAGAGTCCATGGCTCTGCAAACGGTGGATCTGCAGCTGGCGCTGTCAAAAGCCTTCACCGGCAAGCGAGTACCGGATGCCTATGAGCGCTTGTTGTTCGATGTGATGCTCGCAAATCAGACTCGATTCATGCGGGCGGACGAGCTTGAAGTGGCCTGGTGCTGGGTCGACAAGATTGTTGCCGGCTGGCAGGATACAGGCCAGAAGGCCATGTCTTATATGGCGGGTTCTTTCGGTCCGACTGAAAGTGTCGCCCTGATCGCCAAAGATGGCAGGCGCTGGCATGAGAATCAGACGTGATGTTCGAATTGCCACAAAAACCGAAGGACCTGTGCAAATGATCCGTCTGCATGCTTATCCTGATGACCCCAGTCTAGTCACGGCGCTTGCTCAGCAGATAGGCGCCGGACTGGCTGCGGCGATCGAGATGCGTGGATCGGCTTCCCTCGCGGTTTCCGGAGGCAGTACCCCTAAGTCTTTGTTTGCGGCGCTGTCGCATCAGCCCATTGCTTGGCAGCAGGTTCAGATTACGCTGGTGGATGAGCGTTGGGTAGATGAAGCCAGTCCTGATTCGAACGCCCGCCTGGTGCGCAACTATCTACTCTGCAATGCTGCGCGCGCAGCCACCTTCACGGAGCTGAAAACGCTTGATCTAACCGCAGCTGCCGGCGTTGACCAGGTCGAGGCGCGAATTGCGCCTTTGTTTCCCCTCGATATCGTCGTGCTGGGTCTGGGTCATGATGGTCATACCGCTTCATGGCATCCCGGTGCCGCGACACTTCAGGCGGTATTAAACCCGAACAACACACGACACTGCGGAGTCGTGGTGCCTGTTAGTGCCCTGCATGAGCGAATGACCTTGACCTTATCTGCCGTCTTAACCGCCAGACAGATTTATCTTCATGTAGTGGGTGAGACTAAAAAAAAGGTCCTGGATGTTGCTCGACAGCCTGGGCCGATCGCAGTGATGCCGGTGCGCGCAGTACTTCAGCAAGACAGAGTGCCGGTAGATATTTACTATGCGCCTGAGACAGACTGATCGGCCGAATCAGGCCGGCTAGAGCTGAATATTGAAATAGTCTTTAAAGCGGTCGTTGTACTCAGTGTCGGTCAGGTCATCACCCATCTGGATCCAGTCCTCGTCGGTAATTTTATTTCGACCAGCACAAATGCCGTCGGCGTCGACGCCCACAGGCCAGCGAAACTGATAGGTGGGCTGGGTTATAGCTGTCAGAATCGCGTCGGCGACCTGTTGCGGCGCTGCCGGTGCCTTAAATCCGGTGGCGTAGAGTTTGCCATTACGGCGCATGATGGGCTGGTAGGGAGACGTCTTGTCGTAACGCGTGGCGCTGGCTGAATTGTCGAAAATACTGGTGGCGACGACACCAGGCTCGACACAATAAACCCTTACCCCGAAACGATAGACCTCATGAGCGAGCGCTTCAGAAGCACCTTCTACCGCATATTTGGAGGCAGAGTAGGCGATCTGGTTAGGCGTGGCCAGGATGCCAACGATGGAGGAGATGTTGACGATGTCTCCGTGGCCATTTTTGCGCATGGAGGGCAGCACAGCCTGAATACAGTTAATGGTGCCAAAGTAGTTGGTCTCAAAAATTTGGCGATGTTCTATCTCAGGTGTCAACTCCAACGGGGTTGCGCCGCCTATCCCCGCATTATTGACCAGTAGTGAGACATCCCCTGCCGCATGTATTGTCGCAAACGCGTCTCGCAACGAGTTGGCGTCAGTGACATCCATCTGCAATACGGTAACCGGCAGAGACTCGGCTTTGGCGGCATCGATGAGTGGCTGCGCCTTGCTCGTGTTGCGCATGCCGGCAAAAACAGTGTAGCCATTGCGAGCGAGATGCAGGCTGGTTTCAAATCCAATTCCTGTGCTGGTGCCAGTGACGACTGCGATTTTCATATCCTTATCCTTTTATTCGTTAGGCGATAATCGCCAGTGGCCAGTCTACAGGTGCCCGCAGGGCGATTCTGCGGGTCAAATCTCGAGCGCTGAGCGTCTGCATCAGATATCTGTTTAAGTTGCCAGACTCATAAGGCAGTGTAAAGCTTGAAATCCAGGTTGTCAGGGCGAAGCACTAAGCCGTTGATCTGACTTATTTGCGTTCCAGGCGCAGAAATAATGGGGTTGCAGGCGGGAGTGTTTGAGGTCGAAAAAAACTTCATGGTCAGGCTTTATCTGCTGGGTACTTGTCGTGCTACTCTTAGGGCTAGTCATATGATTCCAGTTATTCAAGGAGAGTAAGCCATGAGCCTCGAGGCCTTTCGAGAAGACGTTCGCAGCTATATCGCCGAGCACTGTCCACCAAGCATGAGAAATCGTACCTTTCATTTTGAAGATGCTCATGAGGTCTACAACACAGCAGATGCTGACAGGTGGTTGCAGGCCATGGCGGCCCGCGGTTTAACCACCCCGACCTGGCCTCGAGAATATGGTGCTGCAGGTTTGAGCTATGAGGAAAATCGAGTCCTGCAAGAAGAAATGGCAGCCGCTCGAGCCTTGCCGCCATTGACTGGAATGGGTGTATCCATGATTGGCCCAACCCTGCTGGAGTTCGGGACTGAAGAGCAGAAAGCGCGCCACCTGCCTAAAATTGTTTCTGGTGAAGTCAAGTGGTGCCAGGGTTACAGTGAGCCAGGTTCGGGTTCTGACCTGGCGAGTCTGCAAACCAAGGCGGTGGTTGAGGGCGACCACTTTGTACTCAATGGTCAGAAAATCTGGACTTCTGGCGCCCAACACGCAGATTGGATGTTTGCCCTGGTGCGCACGGACTCGACGGCACCAAAGCATGATGGCATCAGCTTCGTCCTGTTGGATATGCACCAACTCGGTGTCACCATCAAACCTATCGCCCTGATCAGTGGTTCCTCGCCGTTCTGTGAAACCTTTTTTGATAATGCCATCGCTCGCCGAGATGACCTGGTCGGAGAGTTAAACAAGGGCTGGACGGTAGGTAAACGCCTGCTGCAGTACGAACGCTCTGCTGCACCAGCGCCCCGGTCAAAGCAAGCCAAGCCCGTCAATGGGTATGCGACCATCGCTAAAAAATACTGTGGTGAGGCAGACGGTAAGATCGCTGATGCGTTGGCTCGCGATAAGGTGTTGCTGCAGACTATGAAGGAAAAAGCCTTGCAGCTCACTGTTCAGCGAGTGACCGATGAATCCCGATCAGGTAAGGCGCCTGGTGCCACCACATCTATCTTTAAGTTTGTCGGTTCCAGCCTTTCTAAGGAAGGCTCATCTCTGAAGTCCTTTTTGCGCGGTTCTGCTGGCATTGGCTGGGAAGGGGATGGTTTTGGGGCCGAAGAGGTTGAATCGACTCGAAGCTGGCTGCGTGACCGAGCCGTGACGATCTATGGCGGCACGAATGAAGTGCAACTGAATATCATTGGCAAACGGGTTCTGGGACTACCAGATTAGGCCTGCTAGCGGGCAATGTTGCCAGTACAGCGCAAAAAAATGCGCGCACGGCTTCGATGGTTGTTTAGACAGTATATTCGACAGGGTGGCGAAGGAATCAGATGGCGGAAATAGCACTTTCACGAATCGTTGCTCATTGGGCGGCAATACAACCGAATCGCATCGCCATCTATCACGAAGGTGAAACGATTACCTGGTCCGAGCTGGAAGAGCAGACTAACCGTCTGGCGCGAGTCTATGCCGACTTGGGCGTCGGTCAGGACGACTTCGTTACGATCGCGCTACCCAACGGCATAGAGTTTTTTAAAGCGACCATTGCCACCTGGAAAGTTGGCGCGACCCCTCAACCCGTGTCAGCCAGGTTGCCGAAGTTTGAGCGCGATCAGATCATCGAGGTGGGAGCGCCAAAGCTGGTGGTGGGTGTCACAGCTGACGACCAGCCGGGTACGCCCTCTTTGCCTGTAGGCTATGAGCCTTCCGCGGATATTAGCGGTGAGGCGCTTGATGAGCGAATCGCCACCTCATTCAAGGCCATGACCTCAGGCGGTAGTACCGGCCGGCCAAAACTGATCGTCTCGACGACACCGGCTGTTTGGAACATTGCCGAAGACCGGCTGCAAACCAAGTTACAAGGCTCCATGTTGATTCCGGGGCCCCTCTACCATAACGGCCCTTTTTTGTGGGGTATGAGTGCGCTGTTTCGTGGTAATCAGGTGACTGTAACAACGCGCTTCGACGCAGAGCAAACCTTGCATCTCATTGAGGCTCAGCAAGTTGATATAGTCTATATGGTACCGACTATGATGCAGCGTATCTGGAACTTGCCACCAGAGGTGCGCAATCGCTATGACTTGTCCAGCCTCAAGGTGCTCTGGCATCTGGCGGCACCCTGTCCGGCCTGGCTGAAAGAAGCTTATATTGATTGGCTTGGGCCCAGCGTGATCTGGGAGCTTTACGGCGGCACTGAGGGGCAAGGGGGAACTGTCATCACCGGCGAGGAGTGGCTGCTTCATCGAGGCTCAGTCGGCAAACCTAATGCGACCTGTGAAATGATTATCGTTGATGAGGCTGGTCAGGCGCTACCGCTAGGCGAAATTGGTGAAGTATTCATGCGACCGCTGACGGGTCAGGGCAGCACCTATAGGTATATCGGCGCCGAGGCGAAAGCAATAGAAGGTGGCTTTGAGAGTATCGGTGACATGGGTTATTTCGACGCTGATGGCTACCTGTATCTTGCCGATCGCCAGACTGACATGATTCTTTCAGGCGGTGCCAATATATATCCGGCTGAGGTAGAAGCCGCCATTGATGCCTATCCCGGCGTCAGATCCTCTGCAGTCATTGGTCTACCCCATGAAGACCTGGGCAACTATGTTTATGCCATAGTGGATGCACCAGCCAATGATGTCGATCAGACGGCGCTTCTGGCTCACCTGCAAGAACGCCTGGTGCGTTACAAGATTCCCAGAACGATCGAGTTCTCCACCGAACCGTTGAGAGACGATGCAGGTAAGGTACGCAGGAAAGCGCTGCGCCAAGAGCGCCTGAAGAGCAATTAGAGGGGCAGTGTTTCAGCCCACACCCAGTCGACAATGAACCGGCAGCGAAGAACCGCAATACAGAAAAAAGACGCACTTAACTATTTTGGCGGCTTTCGCCGCGTTTTCCTCGAAGCCGCCAAACTGAGCAATTTCTGACACCGTGACTCAAGAAGCGGCGCTACTTGCTAAGGGCGAGGCTGGGCGGCCATGGCATCTGCCAGAGCGTCGGAGCCGGCATCGCGTAGTTGGCGAATCACATTATCCTGATCTTGGCTCGAACGGTTCTGACTCAACTTGTACTTGCACTGCACATCAGTGATGCTGATTTCGAGACCAACGATGGCGTCAAGCATTCTGGTGCTATAGCGAGGTTGCCAAGGGTGATCAAAGCCGGCCTCATACTTTGCGGCCAGGCCATCAACGATACCACGAAGCGCTGGCGGATCATCGATCCGCCGACACTGGCCATACAGGTGAACGGTTTGGTAGTTCCAGGTGGGTACGCCAGCGCCTGTGTACCAGCTGGGCGAAATGTAATCGTGGGGCCCTGCCAGGATAATCAGTACTTCCTGGCCACTGATCTTCAGATGTTGGGGGTTCAGTCTGGCCAGATGGGTCAGTAAACAGGACTTGTCTGGTGATACTAAAAAAGGCACATGCGTGGCGAAATGTCGGCCATCAACCGTTGAGATGAGTTGACCAAAAGCGTTGGCTTCGATGAATGTAAAGATCTCCTTCTCGTCGGTGACCTGGAAGTGTGGCGGTAGATACATGCTGTCCTTGATTGCTGGCCTGCTGGATTGCTTGACTCAAAAGCATGAGCCAGCAATCGATTGGTTAACTGGTCGGTGAACGATACTATATTATGCTGCACTAGTATGCTGCAGCGGTATGTTGCACGATACAGCCGACGTGAGAAAGCGCCAGGCTCTGCCTACACAGATCAGAGTGCGCATTGATATTTTTTGAGGCTAGCATGAGTAAAAACTTTTCTAAGCAAGTTTTCATCCAAGGCACCGTAGCGCCCGGTTTCGAATCGGTTAAAAGCCTGTATGAACGTAATATGCAAACCTTGGCAGAAAAAGAGACTCAACTTTGCGTCTACCACCAGGGAGCCAAGGTTGTTGACCTGTGGGCTTCGTCAGGGGCCAATCCGAATTTCTCCGCTGATACGCTGGTCAATGTGTTCAGTAGCGGCAAGAGTCTTGAAGCCCTGGCAATCGCGTCACTAGTCGGTAAGGGGTTGCTGGATTATGCTGCCAAAATCTCCAGCTACTGGCCAGAGTTTGGTGCAAACGGCAAGGCGAATCTGACGGTTGCCGAATTGATGCGGCATGAAGCGGGTCTGGCGGCTTTTGATGTGTCCGTTAAAGCCGACGATTTGCTCGTGAGCAATATCAAGCAAAATAAGATGGGCACTATCATCGAAGCGCAGGAGCAACAGTATCGAGCGAATGGTGGTAGTGCTCGAGAATATCATGCCCTTACCCGGGGCTGGATTGTGAACGAGCTGTTTCGACGAATCGATCCGGCCGGTCGTACCATCGGCGAGTTTTTACGCGCTGATATCAGTGAGCCACTGAATGTCGATGTCATTGTTGGCCTCAGGGAAGATGAACTCAGTCGAAGAGCGGAAGTCTTGCCACTGCCTCTGGGTTATCAATTCAAGGAGAGCCTCAAGCCCCGTTTGCTCAAACGCAAAATGGAACACAATATCTTTCAAGTCGTCAATAGACTGATGCCGATCATCCCTCTATTGCGAAATCGAGTCCGAGCGGGCGCGCCGCCACCGATTGAGGGCATGAAGCGTATCACCTATTTCAATTCACCGGCGATGGCCATGGGTGAGACGCCCTCTGCGAATGCCAACTGTACTGCCAGAGGGTTGGCGAAAGTGGCTGCTATGCTGGCAGGTGGTGGCCAGTGGGAGGGGGTAGAATATTTGCCGAAACAAGCCTGGGAGGCGCTGCACGCTGCCCCGGTCGAGGCGTCGATGGGGATTGCCGCAACGAACTTTACGCAGGGTGGCGTAGCCTTGTTTGCGCCGCCCGTCCAATATCACTCTCGGCTGGATCAGGCATTGAACCGGGGCAGAGAAGGCTTCTATGGCTGGATGGGCCTGGGTGGGTCCATATTCCAGTGGCATCCTCAGGCTAATATCGGCTTTGGTTATGTACCCACATCATTGAATGTCCTGGATCTCTACAATGAGCGAGGTAAAACCTACCAGGCCGAAGTACTAAAGTGCGTAGCGAGACTGTAAAAAGCCTCGAGAAGCTAACCCGACCTGAGTGCCAATGGGAGGGGGCAGGGGTTTAAACTTTTCTCAAGCGAGCCTTTATTGGTCAGCCAAAGTCGGCGCCAGGCTCGCTAGCGAGCCCATCGCCAAGGCTCGGTAGCGAGCCTCGCGCCAAGAGAGCAAGGCCGCTAGGCGACCTTGATAAAGGGATCGTTGTTGATCAGCGTCTTGAATGAATCGCGGCGCATGTGATGCTCCACATAGCGCGCAATGTTCGGATGGCTGGTCGCGGGTAAAGCCTCGCCGGCATACAGCATCTGGACAAACTGACAGGTGACGGCAATGTCGGCGATACTGAAAGCGTCTCCCACCAGATAGGTCTTGTCACCAATTTCCGCTTCCAGGTAGTCAAATATCGGGGGCTGCACCTTGGCGATAATCTTGTCGATAACGGCTTGGTCGGGTTCACGCTTCATCATTCTGACGGCGACCCGGTTGAAGAATAAGGCGGCGGTTGCCTTGGGCAACTCAGTGTCGGCCCAGATGTGGTACCACAATGCTCTACCATAGGCGCCATCCTCGCTGGGATACAGCGGGTGTTCTGGAAAGCGCTTTTCCAAATAACCACAGATCGCGGCTGAGTCAGGAATCGATAGATCACCATCAGTCATGGCCGGAATCTTGCCCAGTGGTGAAATCGCCAGATGAGAGGCGGGTGGCGGAAAGGGACTGATGGCATTGTGTTCGTACCGCACGCCCTTTTCTTTCAGACAGACCAGAGTCTTGCGTACAAATGGTGAAACTGAGGAGCCGTGAATGGTGATCATGGTGCTATTCCTTCTTATCCTAAACGATGGAGTCTGAGCGCCAGTGTAACCTGATGTGGTGACTCAACGCTGCAACTGAATATGGCTGTCGAGTGTAAGTCGGAAATATTTATCTCAGGGTTTCGGACTGAACCAGGCGCCCGTGCGATTCACCAGAGCGACCAGCGAGAGCATGACCGGCACTTCCACCAGCACGCCAACGACAGTGGCCAAAGCCGCACCTGAATTCAATCCAAACAGCGAGATGGCGACAGCGACCGCCAGCTCGAAAAAGTTGGAAGTACCGATAAGGCAGGCGGGTGCCGCAATATTGTGCGGTAGTTGAATGATTCGAGCGGCACCGTAGGCAATCGCAAAAATGCCATAGGTCTGGATCAATAATGGAATCGCAATCAAGACAATCATGGCAGGCTGAGAAAGGATTTTCTCGGCTTGAAAGCCAAATAACAGCACGACGGTGGCGAGCAGACCGATCACCGACCAGGGTTTCAAAGTCTGCACCAGGTAATCGATTCGGTGACGGTCCGTCTTTACGACCAGTCGATGGCGTGTCAGTACCCCCGCCAGCAGCGGCAGGACAACGTACAGGACCACGGCTAGCAGCAGGGTTTCCCAAGGTACAGTGATGTCGCTCACGCCAAGCAGTAAGGCGGCCAGAGGTGCGAAGGCAAACACCATGATGATATCGTTGACTGAAACCTGCACGAGGGTGTAATTCGGATCACCCTTGGTGAGCTGGCTCCAGACGAACACCATGGCGGTGCAGGGTGCAACGCCCAGCAAGATCATGCCGGCGATGAATTCGGTAGCGGATTGCGGATCAACCCAGTCGGCAAAGAGAATCCTGAAGAACAACCAGCCCAGGGCTGCCATGGAAAACGGCTTGATCAGCCAGTTCACCACCAGCGTCAGCACAAGTCCCTGTGGTCGCTTACCCACCTCCTTGATAGCAGTGAAATCGACCTGCACCATCATGGGGTAGATCATCACCCAGATGAGTCCGGCGACGACCAGATTGACGTGTGCAAATTCCACGCCGGCAATGGCCTCAAAGACACCGGGTAGCAGATTACCCAGCAGAACGCCGGTGAGGATGCCGAGACCAACCCAGACGGAAAGGTAACGTTCAAAGAGTCCCATACAGTTCAGTCTCTGTAATCAGGGCCAGTCACGGGTGCTACAAACCCAGGACGCGTTTGGCAATAATGTTTTTCTGGATTTCATTGGCACCGCCATAGATCGTCTGGGCACGAGTGCCAAGATAGTCGGCTGTGGACTTTGCTGCGGACTCAGATGGCATCTGCCGACCGACAGCAGCCAACGCGCCATAACCTTGGGCTTGCATAGACAGTGCAGTGATATCCTGAGCAATTTCTGTGGCCAGGATCTTTAGTATGGAGGACTCGTTGCCTGGGGAGGCGCCATCGGCGACGGCAGACAGGACCCGAAGGACGGTAATGTCCAGGGCGTTAAGGCGCACTTCCAGCGTATCAAATGTTTGCCAGAAACTGGAATCCTGGGCCAGTACCGGGTGCTGTTCTGCCAGCGCTCGAATAGCCGCCATTTGCATCCTTTTGCCGGCGACGTGAGCATAGGAGGTGCGTTCGTTGCCCAGCAAAAAATTGGCGTAACGCCAGCCTTCGCCGACCTCGCCGATGCGGTTGCTGACCGGTACTCGAACCTGATCGAAGGTGACTCGATTCAAGTGGTGTCGGCCGTCGATAGTCAAAATGGGGTGGACCTGGATGCCCGGTGTATCCATGGGTGCGCAGAGGAAAGTAATCCCTTGCTGTTTGACGGCCTCGTGGCTGGTGCGCACCAGCAGGAATATCCAGTCAGCATGTTGAGCCAGACTGGTCCAGACCTTGGTGCCGTCCACCACATAACTGTCCCCGTCCAGAATGGCTTTACATTGTAGTGAGGCGAGATCTGAGCCTGCGCCCGGCTCCGAGTAGCCCTGCGCCCAAAAAGTCGTGCTTTGCTGAATGCCTGGCAACCAGCGTGCCTGTTGCTCCGAAGTACCGAATGCGCAGATCACAGGGCCAACATAGATCACGCCCATGGGCACCGGATTGATAGCGCCCGCCAGCTCTAACTCCTGGTCAAAAATATACTTCTGGTTAGCTGTCCAGCCAGTGCCGCCATGTTCTTTCGGCCAATTCACGCAAAGCCAGCCTTTGGCTGCCAGAGCTTGTTCCGCGCGCTGATAGTCGCCTTTCTCCAGTGGAAACGCGCTGGCAGCTTTAGTGATCAGGTCCCGTGGATACTCGTCGTTAAAAAAAGTCCGCACCTCGGCTCGAAATCTCTCATCATCAGCGTTGAAATTCATGTCCACGTGCACTTTCCTTTTTTTGGCGAGTCTGACGAAACTTTTTGGGGTCGCTGGAAATTACTGAGCACTATCCTCAAAAAGCACAGCTCGTATTGTTACCCTGGGCCAAATGCTCGCAGGACGCAAAGCATTTCAAGAAACTCAATTTGCGTCAATGGCCGCGGCGGTCAACATTTATCAAAGTCGCCCTTTAATCCTTCAGCCTTGCTCGCTAGCAGAAAACATGCTGTAGTCTGACCTGTTGATGTCAGAGGTTTTGGCCTTAGGCGACGCCAGGCAGCAAACCCAATACGCAAATGGGAGCCCAGATGAAATTTGGTATTTTCTTTGAGTTATCAACTCCCCGACCCTTTACCCGCGAGGCAGAATGGCAGGTGTATCATAATGCCCTGGAGCAATGCCGGCTGGCGGATGCACTGGGTTTTGATCATGTCTGGGCGGTCGAGCATCATTTTTTGGAAGGCTACTCCCATTCTTCCTCACCCGAAGTTTTCCTCTCTGCCGTGGCAGCACAGACTCAGCGCATTCGCGTAGGCCATGGTGCGGTGGTTTGTGTGCCCGAGATGAATCACCCGGTTCGCATCGCCGAGCGAGCCGCAGCACTGGATATCCTCTCCAACGGCCGGCTTGAGCTGGGCACCGCCAGGTCCTCTACCTGGACCGAGCTAGGGGGGTTCGGCGTCAACCCAGACGATACTAAAAAGACCTGGGAAGAGTTTGTGCGAGTGCTGCCACAAATGTGGACACGAGAGGAGTTCGAGTGGCAAGGTAAGGCATTCAATATGCCGTCGCGAAATATATTGCCTAAGCCCTTTCAGGATCCGCACCCGCCCATGTGGGTCACTGTGACCACGCCGGGTACTGAGCTGGATGCGGCTGATCGCGGATTGGGTTGCCTGGGGGTTTCAGCCGCAGGCTATGAGGAGCAGGCTCGTCGAACTCAGGAATACCATCGCCGCATCAAACTCTGTGATCCCGTTGGTGGCTTGATTAACGATCAGGTACACACCATGAACTTTCTGTATTGTCATGAAGATTACCAGCTTGCCAGTCGAGTCGGGGTGCCGATGGTCAACGCGTTCAATGTGGCCAATGCCCACCTTTACTGGACCCGTGAAGCCTATCCCACCAATGCTTACCAGACTCTGGGGAATGCCGGATCCGGCATGAAAGCCAAAAAACCGGCAGCGGAGGATCCCAGTGCCGCTCGAGGCCTGCCGGAAGGGGTTGGGGTCGGAGACCCGGAACATTTGGTGCAGACCATTAAGCGTTGGGAGTCGGTGGGTGTGACTGGCATCAACTTTCTCTTGAATGCGATGGAAATGATCCCCCAGGCGCAAGTATTGGAAAGTATGAAGTTGTTTGCTCGCGAGGTAATGCCACAATTTCAAACGGCCGAACAACGTCGAGCGCCTGTGTATACGCCAGCAGCATTGCCTGACTTTGTGCGAGGGGGGTTGAAATGCTAGTGGGCACCGCCGCCGTTGAAACATTGGCTGCTGACGCGGCCATAATAAAAGACTATTTCACCGAAGCCATAGAATTTACCGATGTCGTCTGTCTTCAGATGACCCTGGAGATGCGTAATCGAGCCCGCGAAGCCGTATTGCCGCCAGGATTACACCCCACCGTTCCGGCGACACTGTCATTGCAGGCCTGGGCGGTTAATCAGTCACCCTGGGGCGCCTTTCGGCTGGTGATCTGTCGAGTTGGTTGTCGCAGCGGTGTTCGAGCGCGAGGTTTTACTACCGCCGTGTACGCCAGCAATGCAGACGCGGTGAGCAATCTGCGGGCACAATTTGGCTTTCCGGCACAAGTGGCGAGTATCCAATTTCGTCATAGCTATGATGGTGCAGATGTCAAGGTCAGTGTCGCCGGCAAAGAGATACTGGCTATCGCTGCCCTCGACCCTGAGCCTATGGGTGTGAATGACGTGCAGTATACGGGTGCATTAAATCTGGCGCATACGCCCAATGGCTTGCGTCTGGTCCAGCTTGAGGCCAATCATCAAGCCAGCCGGGTTGAGCGCCTCAAGGCTCGTCTGCAGACCTTTGATGCACAAGCTTTTGGCAACCCGTTGTTGGATCCTTACTGGGCAATATCTGCCAGCATCAGTCAGGAAGCAGTCACCTTCCCGCCGATTCGGTTTGTTTGCCGGCCGAATGAGCTGGCATTTACGGGAACGGAAACTATCTGAGTGAGTGTCCTATGAAAAAACTTGAGGGCAAGGTTGCGATTGTCACTGGCGCTGGCCGAGGTGTGGGCAGGGCTACTGCGCTGCTGCTGGCTCGAGAGGGAGCCAGCGTTGTGGTTAATGACCTGGATGCTGATGTGGCTCGAGACTGTGTTGCAGAGATTGAGGCGAATGGTGGCAAAGGGCTGGTGGTTGCCGGCAGTGTGACCAATCCTGCCTTACCGGATGAGTTGATTCAGACAACCCTCTCAGTCTTTGGGCAGATCGACATTCTTGTCAATAACGCTGGCTATATTTGGAACGGCGCCATGCATAATCATACTGATGAGCAATGGCAGGCCATGCTGGATGTGCATGTCACGGCTCCGTTTCGTCTCTTGCAGGCGTTTTCGGGCTGGCTTCGAGAAAGCGCCAAGGCGGAGATTGCGGCGACCGGTCGAGCGACCTGTCGAAAGGTCGTTAATATATCCTCTGTCAGTGGTACGACCGGCAGTGCAACTCAGGTCGCCTACTCTTCGGCGAAGGCGGCAGTGGTTGGTTTGACCAAGACACTGGCCAAGGAGTGGGGCCGCTATAACGTCACGGTCAACTGTGTAGCCTTCGGTCATATTGATACTCGTCTCACTCAGGCCTACGAGGCTGAGCCACCGCGAATTAACGTTGCTGGCCGAGAGTTGCGCGTGGGATTGACTGAGAGCCAGGTAGAAGCGTCATCGCGACTGGCACCCCTGGGACGGGTCGGTCAGCCTGAAGACGGTGCCGGTGCCATTTACCTGTTCTGCATTCCAGAGTCAAACTTCATCACGGGTGAGGTCCTGACCTGTGCGGGTGGGGCCTGACCTAGTGCCGTCAAACTGGTGACTCGGACTTGTCAGACGGCGCGCAGGGCTTGTACTATCTGCGCTTCATTTTTGAATGCCAGCTATGACCTATGCAGCTCGACGACGCTATTCGTAATCGCAAATCAGTTCGCCAGTTTCTCTCAACGCCCGTAGACACTAAACAGGTTGAGTCCATCCTTGAGCGCGCTAACTGTGCACCCAGCGGCACCAACGTGCAGCCCTGGCATGTCCACGTAGTCATGGGTGCCAAACGCGATGAACTGGTGAGTGCCGTACTGGCTCACCGAGAAACCCAGCCACAGGATGTGACCGCCGAGTTTCCGCGCACTTCCAAGCGCAAGGAACCCTACACCAGTCGCATGCGGCAGCTGGGAAAGGATATGTATACGCTGTTGGAGATTCCACGAGGCGACGCCCTCGCTAACTACAATCAGTGGGGTCGTAACTACAAGTTTTTTGACGCACCTGTGGGACTGATCTTCACTATCGACAAGGACTTGGATGCCATGAGCTTCCTTGATACTGGCATGTTTATGCAGAATATTATGCTGCTCGCCCACAGCGAAGGCCTGGCGACCTGCAGTCAGGGCGCCTGGAATCAGTTTCATAGCGTGACTCGACAAGTGCTGGCCGTACCCGATGATCGCTACATTATCTGTGGCATGTCACTTGGCTACGAGGACCGCAATGCACCGGTGAATACCCTCGTATCGGCCCGTGAGCCTATGAGTAGCTTCGCGACCTTCAATACATAGATGCCATGACAGGGCCTTCAAGGGCGAGGTTCGTCATAGAGCATCGTCGTTAGGCGGACAAAGACAAGCCTGGCCTGAAAGTATTTGCTGGCCTGACGCGTGGCGAAACAGTAAGCGGCAGCCCTGCTAAGAGGCACACGCTTGTGTGCACAATCATAGAGGCCATGCAGGTTGATTGGCCGAAAAACGCTGTTAGCTATTGAGCCTCGACTCATGAACTCTGGTTCGTCGAAAATGGGAAGGCAGCCTCCTCATGGTGGCGCTGGCCATGGTTATTGTCCTAAGTTACAGTGGGAATCTAGGAATTATTGACCCTTCAACTCGAGGATTCGCTATGGTCAACATTGTCGGCAATATCAAACCGGAAGACGATTACACCCATCCGTTAGGTCCGGAAACCAACTTCAATGAATCCGTCTATTTCAACTTCTTCGATCCGCAGCAAGGTCGTGGTGGTTTCATTCGCATGGGCAATCGAGCCAACGAGGGATACGCAGAGTTGACTGTGATTATCTATAATCCGGATGGTTCAGCCCTGTTCAATTACAAAAAACCGGAAATCAGTCACAACGACAGCTGGAACGCTGGTGGTGGCGCCATTGAGGTGCTGGTGCCGGGTGAAAAAATCCGGACCACCTATACGGGTGCTGCGCTGTTCATGACCAATCCGCGAGATATGCAAGACCCGGGTAAGGCGTTCAAATCCAATCCTTTTAAAAAAATAATAGTTGATCTGGTACACGATGGTGTGGGGCCAATCTATGGACATGTCGGCAGTCCCGGTGATGGTAACGATTTCGCTCGTGCGCACTATGAACAGCATATGCACGTCAGTGGAACCATTCAGATAGAGGGCGAGCACGCGATTCAAATCAATGGTAATGGTCTGCGTGACCACTCCTGGGGGCCGCGTTACTGGCAATCGATACGCTCATATCGTTGGCTGACGGGTAATTATGGTGACGATCTGGGTATGGTACTGTCAGTGGTAGGTGACCATCGAGGGGGAATGTTCCATAAGGGTGACCAGTTCCTTAAGGTGACAGACCTGGTGCTGAAAACCGATTATGAGCCAGATACCAGCTTTCATCGCAGTTTTACCGTGGATGTCACGCTTGAGAATGGCGACAAACACCATGTTCAGGCCAAGGTGAAGGGGTTTGTGCCGCTGCGCAATCGCCGCTCGGAACAGGTCACCTACATTGGCGAAGGGATGACCGAATATACCCTTGATGGCGATCGACTGGGCTACGGGCTAAGTGAATATCTTGACCAGCCTGGTGACATTGTTTAGCCCGTTTTTTGGCTGGCGAATCTGCGTCACCAGATCCCAGAGACGTAATGGCGCTCAAGTCAGATGTCTCGAGTAGTTCAAAAAATGAAAAGTAATGGAAACGAATGATGCTGAATTTTGCCTGGCCCAGACGTTATAACGTTGTCCTTCTATCGACCCTGGCAGTGTTTGTTTGCTACATAGATCGGGTCAATATTTCGGTCGCTATTATCCCCATGGCGGCAGACTTGGGCTGGGGTATGCAAACTCAGGGCATGGTGCTGTCTTCGTTCTTTGTTGGCTACCTACTGCTGCAGATTGTCGGTGGCCTGCTGGCTGATCGGTTTGGCGGCAAGGTTGTGTTGGGTGCGGGCGTCCTGCTCTGGTTCTTGTTTACCATACTGACACCACCGGCTGCCTCTATTGGCCTCGGTTTGCTGCTCTTAACTCGTATTCTTATGGGCATGGGAGAGGCAGTAACCTTTCCGTCCATTTACAGTTTGTACTCTCGCTGGGTACCTATCACTGAGCGTTCCCGGGCTGTCGGCTTGGCAAATAGCGGCATTCCATTAGGGACCATTTTTGCATTAATTGTGACACCGATCATCGTCGAGGCGTGGGGCTGGCCCTGGGCTTTCTACCTGTTTGGTCTGGTTGGCGTGGTCTGGTATCTTTTTTGGCAGCGACTGATCGCGCAGAGTCCCGAATCCGACCTGAAAATGACTTAGGAAGAGCGGCAGACGATCAAAGCCGGTGCCAATAGCGATCCGATTGAGGCGGGTCCGCCCATCAGGGCTTTTCTGAAGTCGATGCCAGTATGGGCCGTCATTGTTGCTCACTTCTGTAATAACTGGTCCTTGTATGTGTTGTTGTCATGGCTGCCGACCTTTATCAACAAGGGTCTGGGCGTTGACTACGCCTCGGTCGGCTGGGTGACGATGATCCCTCATCTCGCGTCATTTGTGTTTTTGAACGTTGCCGGTAGTATTGCCGACCGACTCGTGCGTTCTGGTATGGACATAGGCACGGTCCGCAAGTTGATGCAGACCATCGGTTTTGGTGGCATCTCAACGGCGTTGCTCATCGTTGGTCACGTAGAGTCAGTATGGCTTGCCATCACGATTATGACGATTGGTAATGCCTTGGGCGCTTTTGTCGTCGGTGGTTTTGTTGTTAACCATATGGACATAGCCCCAAAGTATGCAGGTACCCTGATGGGCATTACTAATACGGCGGGCACTATTCCCGGCATTATCGGGGTCTTTGTCAGTGGTTTGATTCTGGAGTTGACCGGTTCCTGGGTGCTGGTATTCCAGGTCACGGCCGAGTCACGCTGTTCGGTCTGGTGTTCTTTCTGCTGTTTTCCAGCGGCAAGAAAATTTTCCATTAGCCAGTGGTGAGCGCAAGACTGAAGGCAGAAGTCTGCCGGCAAAACCGGTGGAGAGCTTCAGAGGATTGTCATAAAGCGGAGCATGAAGCAGGAAGCTGAGCAGAGCGCGAATGAACAGGTTCCTTATCGCGTTCAATCGACAGCAATTTCAACCCATAGCATCCTTGATGGATAGCAGCTATCAATAAATAGCAGCGTCTAATAAATAGCAGCTCTAATAGATAGCAGCTTTTAATAGATAGCAGCTTTTAATAGATAGCACCGAAGGTCTCAATCTGAGTGAGGTACAGGCGAGTATCGAACTCCAGTTGATGGTAGTTGGGCTGCATATGCTGGCATAGCTGGTAAAAGTTCTTGTTGTGATCCTTTTCTTTCAGGTGTGCCAGTTCATGCACAACGATCATATTGAGGAGTTCTTCCGGTGCCTGCTTGAACAGACTGCTGATTCTGATTTCGTTTTTGCTCTTGAGTTTTCCGCCTTGCACGCGGGATAAATAGGTATGTAATCCCAGGGCGTTGTTAACAACGTGAATCCTGTTATCAAAGATAACCTTGCTCAAGGGGTCGGACTTTCTTAGATAACGTTGCTTGATGTCCAGAGTATAGTCTCGCAGCGCCCCATCATTCTTAATGCCATGAGGTAGGGGATATCGTTCCAGCAAAAAACTCCCGAGTTGGTTCTGATCCACCAACCGCTGGACTTGCGCCTGCAGGTGCTCTGGGTAGGCCGTTAGGTATTTCAAGATAGAAGACATAATGCGAGTCTGAACGTTTGCGGCAGTCGATGCTAGAAGAGTATAGCTGACCGAGTGCTGAGGGTCTGGTGCTGATTGGAGTTTGGCCGTTGAATAAATCTGAGCTCAGCTGGTCAATGGGGGTGTGAGTTGGTTACTCTGTGGCAAAGTTTGTGCCGGATCTGCCTTAGTTCGGCATCACAGTTGGCTTCATAACCGTTTATGAATGGATAACAGCGCATGAGTCTCTTGGTGAATTCACAGTGGCGGCTGGCCCGCACACCGGTCGGCGGTTGGCCGCAGGACGGCGATTTTAGTTGGCATGAAGTCCCGCTACCGGTACCTGGACCGGGTCAGATGTTGACTGAAACGCTTTATCTGTCTCTGGATCCCTATCAGTGGGGACGACGGCGTAGTGGCACGGAAGTCCCAGGTGAGGTCTGTCATGGCAGGACCGTCTCGCGGGTGCTACAGAGCCGATTGGATGGATTTCGCGCTGGCGACTTTGTGTTCAATACCAACGGGTGGCAGAGTCATGGCTTGACCGGAGACGGCATCAGCCAGTTCGGCTATATGCTGCCGCGCAAGCTTGATCCAGCTAACGCGCCTTTATCGACCGCCATTGGTGTCATGGGCATGCTGGGGCTGACCGCCTATGCTGGCTTGATGCTCCAATGTCGGCCGCGAGCAGGGGAAACTGTGGTGGTATCGGCCGCCTCCGGTGGCGTCGGTCAGGTAGCGGCGCAACTGGCTAAGCTCAGTGGCTGTCGAGTCGTGGGTATCGCGGGCGCGAAGCGCAAGGTGAATTTTTGTCTTCAAACTCTCGGGTTGGATGCCTGCGTATCCCATCTGGATGACGACCTGCCGGGTCAGCTTGCGGCTGCCTGCCCCGATGGTTGCGATGTCTATTTTGAGAATGTTGGTGGTCCTGTGTTTGAGGCGGTGTTACCTCTGCTGAACCCAGGCGCGCGTATCACTGTCTGCGGCATGATTTCACAGTACGGCAATACCGATGGCAAAAATGCTCAGGAAGTCTGGCGAGCAACAGGGCAGTCGACCTTTGACCGCCAACAGGTCAGTGTTCATCCACTGTTTGTCGGCAATTTTGTCGCAGACTATCAGCAGCAGTTCCTGGATGAGATGGGCGCTCATGTACGAGCCGGGCGCGTGTTTTATAAAGAGGACCGCTGGCCCGGGCTGAATCAAGCACCGGCAGCATTCTCGGCGATGCTTGCGGGTGGCAATTTTGGCAAAACTGTCGTTGTCGTCGGTGACGACCCGACCCAGCTCGAATAACCGACCTTAAAACTGGCTAGGCAAGGGCGTCGAGCAAGCCTTGGTACTGATCCAGAATGGGTAGGAGCTTCTCACGGGAAACTGATGGTAACGGCAGAATGGCGCGATCAATGCCTGCCGATTGGTACCCAGCCAAGGTCGCGGTATCTGCCGGGGCGCCAAAGACACTGACACTCAGGGTTTGCATATCACGGCCGGCATCGGCGGCGATACGCCTGAGACGCGACATGTTCGTTGCTGCATCGAAGCCGTGCCTGGCTCTGGGTAGCCAGCCGTCACAATATTTGACGATGCGCCTCAGTGTATAGTCGGATTCGCCACCGAGAATGACCGGAGGGTGAGGAGTCTGCCAGGGCTTTGGATATAACCAGCTTTCCGAGAAATTGACAAATTTGCCGTGGAATTCTGCAGAAGGTTGCGTCCACAGCCGTTGCATGGCCAAGACCTGTTCCTCCATGCGTTGAAAACGCAGAGCATAGTCAACCCCGTGGTGTGCCATCTCTTCCTTGTTCCAGCCACCGCCAATGCCAAAGATAAAGCGTCCGGCTGACATGCGGTCCAGGCTGGCGACGAGCTTGGCGGTCACCAAGGTGTCACGCTGGGGCAGCAGGCAGATGCCCGTGCCTATTTTCAGATGCTGAGTAGCCGCCGCTGCAAATGCCAGCGAGACAAAAGGGTCATAGGAATGCCAGTATTCAGGGGGCAGGTCGGCACCGCCGGGCCAGGGCGATAGGCGTGAAACGGGAATGTGTGTATGCTCTGGAACAAACAGCGATTCATAGCCCCTTTGTTCCAGTTCAATCGCCAGCGCATCCAGTGGCATGGCGTAGTCGGTCGCAAAAATCAACGCCCCTAATTTCATCGGTCTGATCTCCCTCGCCTGCAGCTTTAAAAGACCCGGTGATCTTAAAGAGCCTGATAGTTATTTCGTTTAAAAGTCTGGCAGCCTAAAAACGATTGATCGACTAGACCACAGGTGTGAGAGGTAAAGCAACCGCTAGTTGTTGGCCTAAGCCAAGGCTAATAGACTAGTCTGCAGGGGCGACGAGCAAATGTAGTCGAACCGGCAGGCTTTGCAGAAGTGCAAGTCGGCCCTTCATGTTTAACGTAGCAAACCCGAGATATTTCATGGCGAAAGCGATCAACCTGCGAGCCTATCGGCGCGACGATCAACAGGCGGCGATTGATATTCATGACCGGGCTCGGCCCATTGAGCTGCGAGGATCCTGTGACCCTCGAGCCTTTCTGCCGTTGGCGAATGACCCTTCTGATCTGCAGGAGTTTTTTAGCGCGAGGAAGTTTGTCGCAGAGCGCGAGCAACGCCTGCTTGGCTTTATTGGCGTAGAAGACGACCAGGTGGGTTGGTTATATGTTGATCCGGATTGCGCTCGACAAGGCATCGGTCGGCAATTGCTCAGACACGCCCTAGCGGTGATTGACAGGGCTGCCCAAGTGTATGTGCTGGAGGGCAACCAGCCAGCGATTGCGCTCTACCTCAGCGAAGGTTTCAGGCTCCTTGACAGTTTCGCCAGCGACAATCGCGGCTACCCCTGCCGCGTATTAATGTTGGTACGTCCGTGAGTCCAGAACTGAAACCCGCAGATTTGCAAGCTGAAGCTTTATTAAGAGCTTTTCAATAAAGCTTGATGATGAAAAGTCTGATCATGGAATTAGGGCCGGGATAGCTTGCTCTTGAGTTTGACGACCCGCGCATAGGCAGCATTGATAGCGGTTGCCGAGAGGTTGCCGGCAGCAATAGCCGCTGTAACGGTCACCCCAATTTTTTCCGGTAGGTTAGGGTCAGCCACCCTCCAGTCACCGGTAGTGACGGTCTCCATGTTAGCCTTCAGGTCATGACGTATACCCTGGGGTTGGGCTGCTAACGGGTTGTTTGAGAACATCAGCAGGTCCAGTCCTGCAGTCAAACCCTGGACCAGTGTCTCATATAGCGAGTAGTGGCGGATGATCGCGCCCATATGCAGATCGTCGGCGATGATTACGCCTTCAAAACCAAGCGTCTTGCGAAGCAGGCCTATCCAGTCTGGTGAGAAGGTCACGGGCTTGCCATCCCCCACCGTTCGGTGCACGAGATGAGAAGTCATGATCGCATCGACGAGGCCGCGACTGATGAGCTGCCGAAAGGGTTCAAGCTCTGCCTCGGTCCAAGAGTGGCTGATATCGAGCAAACCCGTGTGCGAGTCGCCGCTGGCTCGACCGTGGCCGGGAAAATGCTTCAGGCAACCCAGCACCTTGTGCGAGCTCAAACCTTCCAGCATAGTCTGGGCATAGTCTGTCACCGTCATGGCGTCGGTGCTGTAACTTCGACTTAATTGACCAATAGCCGAACAGGGTGGATCAGCATCCAGGTCAACGCAGGGTGCCAAGTCGAAATTAAAACCCACTGACTGCAATTCGCGGCCGAGATCAGCATAGTGTTGCCTTGCCTCTTTTAGACTCAACTCGGCAGCGACCTGTTTGGCTGACAGCGTCTCTCGAAATCCGAGAGAGCTGTCGACTCGCTGGATTTTGCCGCCTTCCTGGTCGACAAATACAAACAGAGGGAATTCAGTCCTGGCACCATGAATACCGGCCAGCAGTTGGGTCAATTGCGTGCGATCTATGATGTTGTAGCGATAAATAATGACCCCGCCAATCAAACCAGCTTCAGCCTGTTGAATGAGATGCGCAACGGCAGGGTCAGTCAGCCTGGTGCCATGAAAGCCGACACAGACCAGCTGCCCCAGTTTCTTTTGCAGGGATTCGTCGCTACTCACGCCTGGGCAAGACGGGTTGCCATCAGGGGACATCGGCTATGGTCGTACGATGCAGCAGCCGATCATAGCCTTCATAGCCGCCTGTAGCTCGATGCAGCACTGAGCGGTTGTCCCACATGACCAGCATGCCAGGCTGCCACTGGTGGCGATATTGAAACTCAGGCCGAGTTTGCCATTGGTGTAATTCCAGTAGCAGGGCCTGGCTCTCGGTGTCACTGATGCCCTCAATGCCGATAATATACCCAATGGCACCATATAAGCCTTCTTGGCCTGTTTCGCGGTGGCGGCGAATGATGGGGTGGTGCTGAGTCGCCAGCGCGGCGTCAGACGGCAGAATCTTCATGCTGCGATCCGTCGCCTGATCTGCCTTGCCGTAGGAGCCCTCATTAGAATAAGCGCGCCCCGCAGAATGTATCGCCAGTTTGCCTTCAAGTTTTTCCCGCAGAGCTGTCGGCATCTGCTGCAGCGCTAAATGTTGGTTGGCATACAGGGTATCGCCGCCCACAGGTGGAATGGTGATCCCATACAGGCAGGTTGCCGCAGGGGGTGTTTTTTGAAAGCTCCAGTCTGTGTGCCATGATTCAGCAAACACAGGTGCCTGCTCTTGCGCCATACGCTTGACGGCAATAATGTGCTCTCGGCCGGGTATGGGTGCAATAAAAGGATCCTCGCCAAAGTCGCCGAAATACTGAGAGAAACGTTCCAGATCATCATCGTTCAGAGACTGATCGGGAAAAGCAATCACCTGGTGGGCCAGCCAGGCGGCTCGAATTTCAGCAATGGTCGCAGCGCTCAAGCTCTGGCTCAAATCGACATTGGTGACAGTTGCGCCGCAGGCTTGTCCAGAGGGGGTCACATTGATGGGCATGGCTAAACTTTCCTGATCAATAGGTGTAAATCTGTGGCGAGCGAAAGCCATCGACGCGCGCGGCTCCAACAGGATTACCCTTATGAAGCGACTGCGCGTGGATCAGCCTGCTGACCGCGCACGAGTTTACCGGGTAGTGCACCGGTTGGCAAACCATTGGTGTAAATAACTTCCCCTGATTTGATGGTCGCGATAATCCCGTCGGCGCTTTGGATAAAGCGTTTGCCGCCAGCGGGTAGATCATGAACGATATGTGGCGTGTGCAGTTTTAGCGCCTCAAAGTCGATAATATTGACGTCACCGCGCATGCCTTCCAGCAATAAACCCCTGTCCTTCAGGGAGTAGAGTTCGGCTGGCTGGCGGGTCAGCAATTGAATGGCTCTAGGTAGCTCAAACGCCTTAAGTTCCTTCACCCACTTGGTCAAGACATAGACATTTGCGCTGGTGTCGCAGATTGAGCCAACGTGAGCGCCACCATCACCGAGCGCAGTAATCGTATGGGGGTGATCAAGCAAAGTCTTAATATTTTCTGAAAAATTGGCGGCGGGAATATAGATCAAATTGTTACCATTGTTGCCCAGGAAGTAGTCGTACAACCACTCCTCTGGTAGCCGGCCTTCGCGTTCGGCAATGGCGGCGACGGAATCTTCCTGCCTAGGCAGATAATTGATCGGCTCTTCCAGTGGATACATATGACGAAAACGGGTGTTGAAGATTTCGATGAAGACATGGGGGTGATCATTGTCCTCGGCCAATATTTTGGCCTTGATATCGGGTTGCTTAAGCGCCGCGATCTTGTCGTCCCAGGCTAAAGACTCCAGGCTTAAAAAGGTCGGCCGCCTGTAGAAGCTGCTCATGGACGCAGGGTGACCCATCAATATGCCAACGGGGCGTGACAGCACCTGGCCTCGAATATCCAGACCGTCAGCCTGCGCGGCTTCTATTCGGTCCAGTTGCTCTCGCCAGAGTTCGGGACGATTGCCCACATCCAATAGTGTGAAGGTACCCTTGGCACCCGTGGCGCGACTGGTTTCCCGCAGGATGCTGAACTCATCATCCGCATCGTCCCAGTCAGAAATGAGCTGAAAGACATGCCCTTGTTCGCCAGAGAGAGACTGTCCCAGGCGTTTCAGCTCACTGGTCGCAGCCTTATAAGTGGGTATGTTTTCGCCTGTGCTGCTGCGATGGAGCAAGGTCCTTGACGTCGACAAGCCCACCGCACCGGCCGCCAGGGCTTCTTCAATTAAGGTTTTCATGCCGGCGATATCTGCATCGGTCGCGACCTCACGATCAACCGCTCGCTGGCCCATGACATAGACTCTGACCGGGCCATGGGGCAACAGGGCGGCCAGGTCGATATCTCTGGGTTTTGCGGCCAGTGAATCAAGATATTCAGGAAACGATTCCCAGTTCCAGGGCAGGCCCTCATTCATCGCCGAGCCGGGAATTTCCTCGACCCCTTCCATGAGTTGCACCAGGACATCGCGGTCCTTTGGGCGACAGGGTGCGAAACCAACCCCACAATTGCCGACGACGACCGTGGTCGTGCCCAGATTTGAAGATGGCGCGAGATGAGAGTCCCAGGTTGCCTGACCATCATAGTGGGTGTGAACGTCGACGAAACCTGGCGTCACTATATGGCCCTTTGCGTCTATTTCTCGTCGAGCCGTACCCTCGACATGGCTTGCGATCTTCGCAATGACGCCGTTTAGAATCGCAACGTCGCCCTTGAATGGTGCATTGCCACTGCCATCGATAATTTCACCGCCGCGTATAATCAGGTCAAAGTGTGCCATTGTCGTCTTCTATGGGGTTGTGAATTGATAGGTTTATTTATAATCCTTTCGACTCGGAAAATCTAATGATTCGACGTCAGTGTCAAAGGGACCCTTAATTTGAACCAAATCTGCGGGCCAAAGCTGTGGATGGAGAAAGTGCAGTGTATTGACGCTACATCGCAGCAAGTGAAGTCACCTTAGAATATGTGGCATCCATCGGGCAGGTGGTTGCTGTAACGACGCGCACGAAAATCGAGATTTATTTGTTCTACCCTGCTTGAAGTGCTAAAAAGTCCTTGAGAGCTTATTTTGAGATCAAAGTTTAGGCCGGCGTTACCCTTATGATGTACAGTTTTACGCGAACTAAATACCTTTCGACACCGTTAAAGAGGGTGTTTGATCAAGTCAGAAAGCAACTCATTGCGCTGGATTCGCCAGAATTCGACCGAGCATTGGCTGTGTATACTCAATGCTATCTTGGTCAGAGAGTCAGTAAAACCAGTGAGGGTTATGCGTTACTGAAATTTTATTTTCTGGGTCAATGGTACGGTCACAACCTAACCGTCAGCCTTGACGATCTGACGATGTGTAGCCATGTGCAAAAGAGCTCGATTCAGCGTCTCATGCGCAAAGGTGTGGCTCAAGGGCGTTATAGCGGTGATGAGTCAGGCTATTGGCCATCTTTTGGGTTGGCTCAAGATATGGCGAGGTGGTTGCAAAAGGCAAATGTGCGGTTTCAACTGGTACCTGGTAAGTTTCACATCCAGACGGATGCGAGCTATTTTCGACTTCTCTTCGATTACTTGTCAGTGCAAAAGCAATTCGGCTTGGATCTCGGTGCGACCGGGCAATTGGTGATGTTCTGGATGATCATGCAGGAGCTGAGGGGCGAGGGTGAGACAACTGCGTCGGATTTAGTCAAAAACTCCACCTTGAGCAAGAGTACTGTGAGCAACACGTTAGAAGCCTTTGTCGCAAGTGGTTTTGTTACAGCGCATCATGACAGCGCAGATGAGCGCAGAGTCTTGCTCGCATTGCAGTTATCGCCGGCGCATGTTGCGGCGCTGGTTGATTGTCTAACACGGTTTTCCACAACGGTGAAGAGGTACGGCCCGCGCCCCTGCGACCTCGCCAGCCCCTAGCTTGTTTTCAAAGGGTTGAAGCTGTTCGCAACTCGTCCTGCAATCTCAATCCGAATTAAGTCGATTTTTAGTTCGACTGACTTTGGTTCAGCTTTGGTTCGACTTTAGTTCGACTTCAGTTCGACTTCAGTTCGATGACACTTTGACTGGCGTTTTTTTCGCGGTGTCCTTTGCCGATTGGCGGTTTTTCAGGCGTTTAACGCTTATTTCCCATCTGATTTACCCACTAACCTGAAGCTACGACCAGACTCGAACCATCCTTGTGGGTTTAAAGCCCGACCGACATGATCAGTACAGTCCAACCTGTGTTTTTCTGAGAGCAAGGAGAGTTAACGCGATGAGATTGAAGCAATGGGTCCTGTTAGGATTGTTGAGTACCGTTTCCTTGGGTGCGCAGAGTGAAATTCTCGAGGTATATCGGTGGCAAGCCACACCCGGAATGGCGAACGAGATGCTGACGACTTGGCGTGCAGCAAAAGCCATACATGAGAAAGCGGGCGCCAAAGTCTACGCCATTCAAGGCGACATAGGATCTGATCTGAACCCCAGCTATCTGATGCGATGGAACTCGGAAGCTGAGTGGGGAGCATCCAAGGACGCTATGGCAGCCAGTCAAGAGTGGCAAGCGCTATGGGCCAAGGCCAGTGCGGAAGGGGCCGCGAAGCTGCAGTGGAGTATGCGAGCAGTTAATCTAGATCCCAGCGTCAAAGCAAACAGCTTTGATGATGTTAACGTTTTTAGTCTCTTTATCTGGCGGCCAGCGCCAGGAAAGACCCCCGACTTGATTCAGGCGTTTGCCAAATCCAAGCAAATTCACGCGGCGTTAGGTGCCCGTGTAGAGGCTTACCTTGAAAGTTTTGGCGGTGTTAGCAACCTCCATTACTCGCTGTCTTTTGAAAGTTGGTCGGCGATGGCGGCGTTTAACCAAAAGCTGGAGCGCAGTGAAGAATGGGCTAAGTTTCGCGCGGAAATTGACCCTCAGAACGCAACGTTAATTGACAGTTTTACGGCTTCGCAGATACCACTTTGAATAAAGATGGGCAAGCCCTGCGATTGAATCTCGTCGCGCAAATCGCGGGGAGGGAGCTGGGCCGAAATTGAACGAAAAGCATTTAAAGATCAGTCTGGAGAAATAGCTATGTGGAAAACAACTTTGATGAGTGGTTTGTTTTTATCGGGGTTGCTGGTCGGCTGCACGCAACCGACGGCAACCAGTGGAGTGCAGACTGCGGCCTTGCCTGAGGCGGTCCCGGTCCGCTACAACGAGTTCATTTATTGCTCTAAAGGGCCTAACTATAGCCCTGAGGGTCTGGCAAACAATCTGGGCTATTGGGCGGATAGCATGCAAAACACTTTGCAGCTAAAAACCATGGCAGCAGCGAGTCTGACGCCCAGAGGCTGGACGAATGGAGACTTCGATCGACTGCATCTGATGATGTGGCCTGACAAAGCAACGCGAGATGCCGGCTGGGCGGCCTATGCCGAATCTGGTCTCGAGGAGGCTGAGGCAGCGTTATTTCCAGGCTTGGAAAAATGTGGCGGTGAAAATTGGCAAAGCGTTTTTGCGTTTAACGTTTATCAGCCCAGACCGACGTCAGTGGCGCTCAACCCCGAAGACTCGCCAGTAGTTGGCTATCGGTTTTGTAAAATGAATGAAGGTAAAGTGCGAAATGATCTGAGAATGGTGATTCGGAATTCGTTCATTCCGTACCTGGACGAGTTGGAGGTAGCGCAGGGTCCGTCAGCCTATCAGTTCTTTTTACAGGCCCCAGACTTTGATGTCGAAAGCCAGGCCCCTTCTGAAGGTGTTCCGGCGTCGTGGGATTATATGTGGACCAATCTGTGGCCAAATGCGGCAGCTTACGAGTCGACAATCGCGAACTGGTCAGTACAGGGACAGGCTTTGCAGGCTGAATTTGACGCAGTGGCAACCTGCTCTGCCGAGCAACCCTATGATCTGTCACCGATCATGGCCGCCTCAGAATAAACTGGCGGTGAGGCCCCTCGCAGCCTTGAGGGTTGATCAGTTCACGAGCCGTTGATTGTCCTCAGAGCAATATCGATGGCCCGCCTCGACTGCTCATCCGCGATCTCTATGCGCCTTCAACCCGAACAGACTGAACCTCCGAGTCAGTCTGTTCGGTTCATGCCCTCCCTATTTTCAAATCGCGCGAAATAATTGTGCGCTCTCATACGTCATGCTGTACCAGTAGCCGCTAAATTCAGTAAGCTGTCCTCAGGGTAAGTGACACAATAGAAGCGAGTCGTATGTACAATGATAAGTGATGCTCTCAAGTCCCAACTCAGTGACCTGTTACCAACCTTAAGCGCTGGTGATATTCAATTGCTGGTCTCTTATTTGTCGCAAGTTACCGTGGAAACGGGTCGAGTGCTCGTAAAACAGGGTGATCATGGTGAGGATGTCTATTTTTTGCTGAACGGTAAATTTTCGGTCTTTGAAAAAATTCAAATCAATCGATCAGAGGTGGTTTTAAATCTGGCGACATTTCCCGGCCCCAGTATTCTCGGTGAAGTGAGTATCATGTCCACCACAGAGCGAACCGCCACGGTTGTTGTGATGGACAGTGCGGACTGCCTGGTGCTGACTCGAGCCCGATTTGACGACCTGACCAAGGCAAGCCCGATGACAGCTCTCAAACTGCTGCAGGCGTTTGGGGCGGTTATTTATGCTCGACAGGCCGCCTTTCAACATAAAGTTCGCGGTAATATCCTGCGCGAAAGTCTCAGCATAGAGGCGGCAGTCGCGAAGTTGGCACGCTATACCGGTAAAATATCGCGAACCAGTCCGGCTCTTGCCCAAAAACTGTTTAGTGATGATATAAAGGGCGTCAATTACAACTCTGACGATGTCGCACGCTGACTGCCGGGCCTGAAGCGCGCCGAACTGATCTGCAACTATACAAGCACTTTACAAGCACTTTACAAGAAGGCGCGGGCAAGCAAGACAAGCGGCGCCGCAATAAAGATAATGAAATCTTCTAATGCTAAATACCAGTAACAATGATCTCGCCGCCTTCTGGGATATTCTCAGCAGCAGCGTGAATAATGCCAGTTGGATTCGATTGGTGTTGAGCAAGCAGCGTGCCAGTGATCAGCCGCTGCGTCTCACAGTGCGGCTTATCCATATTAAGGATGCGCCAGCCCTGTCATTTCTATACAGCTACCAGACCCGCGACATTACAAAGAATGTTGACCCAATCGATGGTTTGGCAGAGATTCGCCATTTGCTGGTCGAGACCTTTAAGAGCGCTCATTTGCTGACCAGTACCGATGAGGTGCAATTAAATATCAGCAAGAAGAATAGAGTTCACTGGTCGAGTCGAAAACGTAAGGTGACGGCTGAAGGCGAAACACAATTACCTTTATCCAGTCACAATCGCGAGAAGAAACGCTTTGTCGATATCACTCGACCTTTTTTGACCGCGCTGGGCGTCACAGACCAGAACCATCGTCTCATTCCCGCGATGGCGCGCAAGTGGAAGCAGGTCAACAAATTCATCGAAATTTTCAGTCAGGCGCTGGTGCAATCGCAGGTGTCGTCAGATCAACCGCTGCAGGTGGTGGATTTTGGTGCCGGCAAGGGCTATCTGACATTTGCAGTACACGATTACTTGATCAACAGCGCACACAGTCATTCGCAAGTGGTAGGGGTTGAGCTTCGCAGCGAACTGGTGACGCTGTGTAATCAGGCAGCGGCAAATTTGGCTAATGATGGCCTGACATTTGTTTGTGGTGATGTGAAAACTCACGCGCCAAAACGCACAGACGTTATGATCGCGTTGCATGCGTGTGATACTGCAACAGACTATGCCATTCACTATGGTATTCGCGCGAAGGCATCGGTCATTATGTGTTCGCCCTGTTGTCATAAGCAGATTCGTCCGCAGATGAGCAGTCCGGAACAGCTCAAGCCAATGTTGCAATATGGCGTCCATTTGGGTCAGGAGGCGGAAATGGTGACAGATGCTCTGCGCGCCTTATTGTTGGAAGCCCATGGATATCAGGCAAAGGTATTTGAGTTTGTCAGCCTGGAACATACTAACAAGAACAAGATGATTCTCGCGATTAGAAAGCCGGATACCGGCAATACTTCGCAGTACCTCACCGAGATTGAAGCCATCAAGGCGTTTTATGGTATCACAGAGCATTGCCTGGAAAGCCTGCTGCAACAAGACCCCTGATGGCCTTTTGACGGCTTAAGGCGCCGCGGTTGCTTGCTCCTCTTTGACCTTTAGCAGCATGACAGAGCCAATCACCATTAAAATGACCAGGGAAGCAAACCCGGCACGTTGAGACTGAAACCAGGCGGTCGTAGTGGCGACCAACAGGGGTGCCAGAAAAGCGGTGACGGTGCCGGACAAAGCAAACAGGCCGAAGAATTGTGTCATCAATGCTGGTGGAGAGATTCTTGCCATGAGTGTTCTTGACGACGACAAACCAGTCACAAAGAACATGGCGAAGATTTGCATGGTGCAGAAATACATGAGTTCTGGAATAGATTGAAAGTAGGGAAAGCTCCATGCCGGTGCAGAACTGACGGGAATGAAGAACAGTATTTTGTTTGGCTGAATGGAAACGAGAGTAAGCAGGACCAATGAGCTCATGGCGATGGAGATTTGCAGGGTTCGAATCGACCCCAGCAAATCGTCCAGCTTGCCGCCGACGAAAGCACCGATCATGGCAGAGCTGCTGGTCACCAGACCGAGGATCAGCAGAGTGGTTGTCCCCCAACCAAAGGTGCCCGACGCATAGACGCCGCCAAAGGTCATGACACCAATCATGCCGTCTATGAAAAACATACGTCCCAGTAGATAGACGGCAATGTTTGAGTAGTGCTTGAGCTGACCTAATGTTTTGAGGACATCGCGAACTCCCTCTCGCGCGGCTTGCCAGGCAGGCGTGCCTGATGATTTGCCGTCAGGTGTAAAAAGCAACACAGGCAGGGTAAACAGCAGCATCCAGACAGCCGCGATCGGGCCAACGATGCGGTCATGTTCATGGCTGGTCTGATCTATGCCGAACAGGGTAGTAGCGGGAAGAAAAGCCCAATCGATCGTGCCGGGTAACGAGAAGGCCAGAAGCACGAAGAGCATGAGAAGCAAGCCGCCGACGTTACCGAGAGAGAAAGCGAGTCCTGAAACAAAACCAAGTTTATTGGCCGGCGTGATGCCCGGCAGCATGGCATTATGAAATACCTCGGATATGGCAAAGGCAACACTGATGATCAATAGGATGGACAAGGCGGGATATATGCCTATTCCGGTGCCGCCTGGCTTGATAAACCAAAGGGCGAAAGCACCGATGGCCATCGTGATCACGGTGGCGACAATCCAGGGCTTGCGTCGGCCGTTCTTGTCGGCGATGGCCCCGAGAAAAGGTGCTGAAAGGGCCAGGATAATGCCTGCGGTGGCATTCAGGTAGCCGATCAATGTTTGGCCCAGTACCGGGTCGCCGACGACAGTGTTGCTGAAGTAAGGAAAGAAGATATAGATGATAACCATGATGTAATAGGGGTCGCGCGCGCCTTGACCAAAGGTCCAGCTCAAGTATCCCAGAGGGGATGCCGCAGGGGTACCGGCCAGTGACAGGGATGAGGTGTTTTGATTCATCATAAGATATCTGCTTTGTGAGTCACGCGAAAGATGGAGCTTCTCAATACTTACATGTTGCCGAACTCGTGTCACTGCAAAGTTACAGATGCGGGCCAGCAATCTGCTGGTCATGGATATCGTCATTGGGGCCAGTCGCAATTCATCGCAAGCCAGGTAGAATGGTGCTCACTTTAATTGAGGCTGACGGTTATGAATTTTTCCGTAGTTCACCACATATCGATCAACGTTGCAGACGTTCAGCAAGCGCTGAATTTTTATGAGGAGATACTGAATTTCAGGCAGATACCGAGACCTAATCTTGGTTTTGATGGTGCCTGGTTGCAGATGGGTGATCAGCAGCTGCATCTGCTGCAGGTAGAAAACCATGCCGCCCCTGTGGGTCAGCATTTTGCTTTTGAGGTTGCGGATATTGAATCGGCGCGAAACTATTTGTTGAACAAAAAAGTAGAGGTCTCAACGGCGAATGAAATGTCAGGAGTTTGTCTTCAGTGTTTTTTCAAGGACCCCTCTGGTAATCTGTTAGAATTAAATCAGCGGTTGTGACTTAGGTAAGTTGTTGGCGCAATGTGTTTGTTCGCGCTATGTTACCGAGCCAGACAGCGCTGTTCTTAACCGTGCGAGCCTGGGTTTGCCGATCTACCGCAATCAAACCGAAGGTCGGTCTGTACCCGAGCATCCACTCGAAGTTATCCAGCGCCGACCAGTAGGTGTAACCCATCACGGGAATGCCGTCCTCAAGGCAGTTTTTGACGCCCAGGAGAGCCCGCTCAATATAAGCGATGCGGCGACTGTCATCGACGGTCGCCAGGCCATTTTCGGTAACCAGGACCGGCAGGCCGGAGCTGGCGTGGGCCTGACGAATAGCGCTTTCAAGCGCCTCTGGCCAGAATTCGTAGCCCATCTGAGTCAGTTCAACGCCAGGCTCTGGTGGTAGGGGGCCGTTGGCGTCATAACGATGACGGGTATAACACTGGACCCCGACGAAATCGTCTCCTGCCAGATCGGTCAGGTATTCCTCATTGACCGCACGCCGATGTTCGGCCGCAATGGACTCGCCGCCGTCAACCGCAACTATATCCTGAACCGCCAAGGTTGCGCCGACGGGAAAGGTTGAACCCGTTGTACGAATCGCGGCAACGGCCTGGTGATGAGCCGCCATCACTACACGTTGCCCTTGTTCGCTGACGGCAAACATAAAAGGATTCAGCGCATTCGGCGTGATACCGAGCCGAGTCGCGGCCTCGAGCCAGCCAGGGGTTTGGCGTAGCTTGTGTATGGGCGGCATGACCCCCGATGAGATCAAGACTCTGCCAATGTTGACCTCGTTAATAGTGCAGCAGCCAGCGATCAAGTCGCCCAGATCGCGCGTGAGTCGCTGGCAATAGCGGGCGAACAGGGCAGGCGTTGAGTCGCTTTCCCAGCCACCCTGTTGGAGTAACCACTGAGGTGAAGAGAAGTGATGAAAGCTCACAAATGGTCTCAATCCTAGGCTGTGGCAGGTTTCGAGCATGCGACGATAATGGCTAATGGCTGCTGCTGAAAAATGGCCTTCGGCCGGTTCGATCCTGGCCCACTCGATAGAGAATCGATATGCATTAAAGCCAAGGTTCGCTAACAGCCTAATGTCTTCAGGAAAGCGGTGATAGTGGTCGCAGGCGTCCAGCGACGGTTCCTTGAATAGGCTGTGCTCAACCTGCTCTAGCAGCCAGACATCATTGTTGGTGTTGTTGCCCTCGACCTGGTGGGCGGCGGTAGCGGTGCTCCAAATGAAGTGCTGCGGAAACTGGTACTGACTCATCTTGGTCTACCCAAAGATTTTTTTTAATAATGGCCCAACGGATTGCTTGTCTCCACTGATTCTGCAACTATTTTGTTCAATAAAAGAGGATGAGAAATGAGCGTAGTGACTGACCTGCAAAGGCATGAACAAAACTCGGGGTTTGAATGGCGAGACGCGACAGGGCCGTTTCGTGTGATCAGCGAGTTGCAAGCGCAGCAATGGAATCGAGATGGCGCTTTTCTGCTTCAGCAGGTGATTCCTCAGGTAACACTGGATACCCTCCTTGAATCAATCGATCCGTTAGAGGCCAAAACCAATGCGTTTTTACGCACTGTTGAAGATAAACGCCAATACATAGCGCGCGCAGACGAAGTCACTTTTGCGCTGCATGTTGTAAAACGGTCCGAGCAGGCCCGGCAGTTTGCCACCTCGAAGTTGTTTGCTGACTTGTGTCAGGACCTGCTAGGCCCAGACTGCAGGCTCTATTGGGATCAGGCCGTATACAAAAAACCCTATTGTCCGGAAGAGTTTCCCTGGCATCAGGACAATGGTTACAACTTTGTAGCGCCGCAGGATTACCTGACTTGCTGGATACCACTGGTGGACACAACCATCGACAATGGTTGTCCATGGATAATGCCTGGAGTTCACAGGCTCGGGACTTTAAGCCATTGGCACACTGATTTGGGCTACGAGTGTTTGAATACGCCAACCGGTGCGGTGCCAATACCGGCCAAAGCCGGCGACGTTGTGGTGTTTTCTTCATTGACACCCCATCGGACCGGTCCAAACCTGACAGATGGCGAACGCAAAGCCTATATACTGCAGTTTGCCCATGATCCTTCAGTTATGCTCTCGAAAGATGGGGGTGCATCTGTCCCGCAGGATGATCCAGACCGGCAGTTTCTGGTCGTCAAAAATGGACAGCCCGTCTAATATGCATTGAGGAACTTTCAGTCTGAATAGGCCCGCGCAGCGTCCAGCGCACTTCTTGCCAGGACTGCCACGGCGATAAAGGTGAAAATCATGCCAGCGCCGCCGCCAAGGAATGCCAAGGCGCCAGCCAGGTCGCCCTCGCCAAAGGGTGTGGCACCGACTGATAAGCCTCTATTGGCACTGAAGTTTCCAGCCCAGTAGAACAGCGTGTTGGCCCAGCCGGTAATGATCATGCCCCAACCAACCAGCAGGTCCCGGCGTCCTGTCAGCGCGAGCTTTTGCATAAGCAATCCGACGCCGCCAATCATGACGCCATTCAGAATGCCACCCACGTGAGCGGCTTGCCAGCCACGGGTTGAGCCTGGAATTGACACTTCCCAAACCGGTAAAGGCCACAGGGTCACTGCCTCCAGTAAAGAAAAGATAAGCATGATGCCCGCAAGCAAGCCAACCAACAGCACAAGCATGCCATTGGCGATAACAAGATAAGAAAGGCGAGGATTTGGTGTCATGCTACTCAAGTAAGTTTACCTCAGGTTCTCGGCTCAGGCTGGGCCGGCAAGCAGGTGCTGAATGGTTTGATTGTCAAGTTCTAGGGTGTTATGACCCGCCGCATGATACTTACGCCAGGCGACAGCCAGCGGGTTCTGTGCGTCATTGCAGATAGGATGCTGGCGTGGATGATAGTCTCGAGACAGCACAGGCAGAGCGGCTCGAGCTAGATCAAACGCAAAGCCGGCAAAAAACTTCCAGGCTCGCCAGGCTCTTAGGGGTTTAGTGTAGTAGCCTTGTAGGCGAATCATCAGCGCGTAGGCCTTGTAGGTCTCCCAGCTGATATGGCTGAAGGCATGGAGCACCATCCAGCGTCTGTACCACTGGTCCTTGGGATAAAAAGCGCGATAAAAGTCAAAGGCGACGGCGCCATGCTCGACCTCTTCTACCTGGTGCCAGACCCAAAGTGCGCGCAGGGTGGGATCTGCATCAGCCATCAGTTCCTGGTAACGATTGAGGATGATCATGCCGCCGAGAAACGTGAATGTCTCATAACCCGCCGTAAAGCCGATCTGAAATTTCTTGCTGCGATGCTCGAACTTAGCGTCGAAGTCAGCTTTGGCGTGCGCAGCCAGGTCCTTGATACCTGGGTAGTGGTGCTCCAGTGCCTGGTTCCAGCCAAGGAAATTGAAGGCATGATGCGATTCCTGGCCAATGATGTCTTGCACATCAGCAAGCAGATCGGTGTCCTTCAGTTCGCCGCGATAGGCGCGCATAACCTTCACCAGAAAACGTTCAAAGTAAGGAACGTGAACCCCTAGCGCATTAATGAAGAGTGCAAAATCAGGCTGAGACTGACTCCACACCGGGTCTCTGACAGACTCGACATCCAGCTTGAAACGCAGTTGCCGAACCGCTATGTCATCCATGGGGTGGGCCGCGGCGGGACTCGTTTCAAGGTCAGCGGCGAGTGGTTTATTTTTCGCGGTCATATCAAGACCCCCAGGTTCTTGAAAAAAGTCTACTCTCATTCCCGCCGAATGAGAACACAGGTTTTTTGGTCTGGCCAGGACTCGCGAGTGGTGAGCGATGCAGGCGTACCGTGATTCACCGAAAAAATTATTGAACAGTTCTGATCAAAATCCTAGTGGTCTGCGTAGTGTAGGGTAATGAATGTTCTGCAATGGAGGGCTTCGATGCTCGATCAAACTTCTGCTGTCACCAGCGACCTTATTCGCCGACGGGGCGCGGCGGCGCTGCAATGCGCGTTCATTGGCGATGCACTGGCCATGCCGGTGCATTGGTACTATAGCGAACATGACATTCAAACAGCCTTTCCGCGCGGTATTCAGCAGTTTGAGGCGGCGCCTCGGCAACACCCGTCCTCGATTATGTCGCTGCACTCAACTAATCAGGGTGGTCGCGGCCAACAGGGAAGCGCGACGACTCAACAGGTGGTGGGCGACGTGATCCTCAAGGGCAAGCGTCAATATTGGGGTCAGCCCAATCAGCACTATCATCAGGGCATGCAGGCCGGAGAAAATACCTTGAATGCCCATTGTGCCAGAGTGCTGATGCGGGTCATGGCAGCGAATGGCGGACATTATCATCAAGCACAGTTTCTGGAAGCCTATGTGCAATTAATGACCGCAGATTCGCCGCAGCATCCCGATACCTATGCTGAGTCTTATCACCGAGCATTTTTTGCCAATCTGGTGCGCGGCAGACCCTATGATCAGTGTGCCGGTGTTACTCATGATACGCCTTCCATTGGCGGCTTGGTTACGATAGGCCCGTTGGTAATGAGTGAGCTGATCGCCGGTACACCCCTGGCGCGAGTGAAAGAAGCGGCGCTGGGTCATCTCTACCTGACCCATCCTGACGTTCAATTGGCCCGGGTCTGTGAAACCTATGTGGATCTGATCAACGCTTTGCTGTTTCGCGAGCCTGAGCAGTCTGCGCTGGAGGTACTGGTAGGCTTCGGTACCCGTGCTGTAGGGGGTGATGTGCAGTTACTGATTCAAAAGACGGACAACGACAACGAAGTGATCGGTGCACGATTTTCCAAGGCCTGTTATATCTCAGGCTCATGGCCGGGGGTCTTGTATCTGGCCTGCAAGTACTGGCGTGATCCAAAGGCGGGGTTGTTATCGAATACAAACCTGGGTGGCGATAATGTACATCGCGGCGCGGTGCTGGGTCTCATACTGGGACTTGCGGCAAACGATGGAATGGACTCGTGGTTCAGTCAGTTGACCGAAGCTGCCGCTATCGACAGGGAGATTAAGGATTTGTTGGGTCAGTCTGAGGAATAAGACTGGCGGCGGCCGGCGTACCGGCGGCCGGCGTGACAGTGAAGTGACACTGGTGTCACTGACGCGCCGGCTGATGGTGCTGATGGGTGTAAGACTAGTCTTTCGCTCTCGATTTGTATTCGCCAGTACGGGTATCAATGACGACCTTGTCACCAACGTTGACGAAGTCAGAGACCTGAAGCTCGTGACCGTTGCTGAGTCTGGCACGCTTCATGACTTTGCCTGAAGTGTCGCCACGAACTGAGGGCTCACTGTAAACAATTTCCCGCGTAACAGTGTTTGGTGGCGTAATGGAGATCATTCGCCCTTCGAAAAAAACGGCTTCACAAATGTCTTCCATACCATCTTCGATATAGTTCACCAGATCACCCAGGTCGTCGGCGGCCAGTTCATACTGTTCATATTCGGTATCGACGAAGACATAGACGGGGTCGGCAAAGTAGGAGTAGGTGACTTCCTTGCGATCGAGGCTGATGTCCTCAAACTTGTCGTCAGCCTTGTAGGGCGTCTCGGTCAAATAACCGTTCAGCAGGTTTTTCAATTTGGTTTTAACGACGGCCGTGTTGCGACCGGAACGGCTGATTTCAGCCTTCTGGATCAGCCAGGGTTGACCGTCGATATTGATGACGTGACCGGCACGTAATTCTTGACCTGTTTTCATAATGAATCTCGATTTTGAAGGATTGAGTCGGCGCGCTACTATAGCGACTTTTGGCCAAAATACACTAGCTGAGACACTAAATCTTCGAAAGAATTCAGATGTTCAGCCCATTGCACGGCCTGCTGCTGCCAGTGTTTTTGTTCGTTGATTGCCTGTTGCCATTGAGTCGAACAATCTGCTTGGTTATTCCAGGCTCGAATGAGTCTTGCCGCGCTCAAGGCCGACCCTGAAATCTCGGCAGTTTGCTCCAGCCAGGCCTCGAGTTTTTTCAGGTGAACCGCATCCTCTTGAGGATAAATCTGCCAGACCAAAGGCTTACCCGCCCATTGAGCGCGAACGAACGAGTCTTCGCCCCTGACAAAATTGATGTCACAACTCCAGAGCAGGCGGTCATACTCATCCTGGCGTAAAAAAGGCAGGACAAACAGGCGAAGTGCGCCGAGTTGCACCTGGTCGCCGGCCGTTAGGGAAGTTGCCAGGGTGGTATTGATGTGGTCGAGGAGGCCGCCCTCGAAAACTAGGCAGTCGATGGGCAACTGACTTGCTTGCCAAGTTCGCAGCAAGGAATCGATCGCGGGGTTCGCGTAGGCAAACAGTGAAATCGTCAGTCCACCAGGTTGCCGCTCAACTCCTCGTTGAGCCAACCACTGGGCGCTGTTGCCGGGATCCGCAAGGAATGCGTTGCGCGAAGCAGACAGGTTGTGCTCTCGAATCAGACCACCGGTGCGGGGCGTAAATCCGGGAAAGAAAAATGCTTTATGCAAGCCAGTCTCTGGGTCTATTGAGAATAATCCATGGCAGCCTTCAACCCAGGCCTCGGCGCTCAGATATTCAAGATTATACCACTGGGGCGGTTTGCCCTGGTCTCGTTTCAAGGCCATCGAGGCGATATAGCTGGATGGCAGGTGACAGGCAAAGGCTTCGATGACGACATCGGCTGCGAGATCAGCGGCGAGATCGGCGGTACTCAGAGAATCAAAATCAAGGTGCCAGCGGCGAACTTCCACACCAGCCAACAGTTGTTCGTCGTCGAGTCGAGCGGCAGGCCAGATGGCCTTAAGGGCCGGCAGGTCGTCGACCCAGAGTCGCACGCCGAGGGATCGTTCCGCCGCCAGTTGACGGGCGAGGCGCCAGCAGACGCCTATGTCCCCGTAATTATCGACGACCTTGCAGAAAATATCCCAGCGCGGCGATTGCGGCATTAAAAATAAGGTTTGATAGAAAAAAACAGATTCTAGCAGGGCAAACCTGTTTTAGCTGAAAGTGTTTAGCCTGTGTGACGCAAAAGATTCTCAGACCCCTGCCGTGTTTGGCTGCAGTAGCCGCAATCAAAGACAAAGACTCATGAGCGTTATTTTTCAAGCCGATTACGGTATGCTGAAACCAGTCTAATATCCGTGTGAGGCGTCTATGAAAACAGCAATTGGTATCGGCAGTGCTTATTACAACGGTGAGGACTGGGATCAGCTGGTCGACTATACCGTTGAAGCAGATCGCATTGGCGTCGATCATGTGTGGTCTGCAGAAGCTTGGGGAATGGATGCCGTGGTGCCTTTGGCGTATATCGCGGCGCGAACCCAGCGCATTATTTTGGGTACCGGGATTATTCAGATTAGCGCTCGAGTGCCAGCAATGATCGCCATGACGGCCCAAAGCCTGGCAACTGTGTCTAACAACCGCTTTGTGCTTGGCCTCGGCGTCAGTGGGCCGCAGGTCGTAGAAGGCTTACATGGTGCGGCCTTTGCGCATCCGCTAGGCCGCTTGCGGGAGTGTGTGGATATCATTCGCCTGGGTATCAACAGTGAGCGTATGCAATATCATGGCAAGCACTATGAGCTGCCGCGCCCCGGCGGTGAGGGCAAGGCGATTCGGCTGTCCCAGCCGCCAAGACCGGATTTGCCCATTTATCTGGCGACGCTCGGGCCCAAGTCTCTGGAGATGACCGGTGAGCTCGCGAATGGCTGGATTGGTACCTCTTTTATGCCCGAGCAGGCAGATGTCTTTATGGATCATCTGAGAAAAGGTCTGGCCAACACAGGTCGGCAGATGTCAGAGCTGGACATTCAGGTGGGTGGCAGCTTTGAGGTCAGTGACGACGTCGAACGCCTGGTTGCGGCGCGCAAACCGGCGATGGCTTTCACTTTGGGTGGCATGGGTTCAGCCGATACTAACTTCTACAATGATGCGTTTCGGCGCGCGGGCTATACAGATGCGGCTATCGAAGTGCAGGATCTCTGGGTCAAGGGCAAGAAAGAAGCGGCTATTCGGGCCGTGCCTGATGAAATGGTCTTGAAAACCAATTTAATCGGCACTGAAGCAATGGTAAAAGCACGCCTGCGCGCTTATCGCGACGCGGGTGTGAATACCTTGCGGCTCAGTACCTCAGGTAAGGATTGGAAGGCCAGAACCGAAAGCCTTGCAGCGGCAGTTGATCTGATCAAACGCGAGTCTGCGGATTGGTAGCCATCTGATGCCATGTCAGGATTTTAGCGCCTGATTTAGGCGCCTGCATGCTTGTGACCAAACTCGAACTAACCTTGTCAGGCAATCAGCCTCGGCTCAAAATTGTGCTTCCAATGTCAATTAGGGAGTGTTTCAGTGACGAGATTAATAGGTCTGATTGTTTTTTTAATGACCAGTGTGAGTGCCTTTGGGGCTGAGCCCGTAGTAACGCCTGTTGGCGTTTATGGGCAAGGTTTTGAGTTTAGAGTGACTGACCCGGCAGCCTTTTTGGCAGCGATGGAAACCTATCGGCAGTCACCTTCGAGTCAAGCGTATAACAGCTCGGTTTCCTTGCTGCAGCTGAGCGCCAAGGGTCGTACGACCGTGACACATCGAATTAATGTGTTCTATCCAACTCTTGACGATATGAATAAGGGTTACGAAGTCAATGCAAACTCGGCGGACTGGCGTGACTTCCTGATCAGCATGGGACAAAGCAGCGCTAACACGGGCAGCAATCTGTTCAGTTTTGAAAGAGTGCTGGCTAACCAGCCTGAAATCACCAATGCTGCGAACTTCAACTACCTCTATGCGCTAGAGGTGACCAATGTCGCTGAGTATCAAAAGGCGCTCGACAAGCTGTTGTCATCGCCAGCCGCAGCAGCGTTCCCAGGCAACCTCGCGGCTGGGCAAAACCTGGCGATGGGCGATAATAAGGCGACCCATTGGGTCAACTTTACCGCGAAAGACATAGGTACTCTGATAGCCGGCATGAATCAGTTCATGGCAACGAAGGATTTTGGAGATTATGCCAAGAAAGCTCCCGCCTTTCGTCGAGTTGATAGTCGCGAAGTGAATCAGCAGCTCAAGCGTTGGGTCGCAAACTAACCACAAGTTGGCTAAGCTCAGCCTTCGTTTGTCATACGTTTATCATGCCAGGAACATAGCGCCAGTAATCGCGCTATGTTCCTGGATCCGCTGCGGCCTTTGAGTAGGCACCGCCGTCGTTTGGTGCTATAAGTAGCGAGCAATGTTGCTGCAACCCTCTCGCTATCGGACGCACTTATGATTCAGGTTATTCTCGCTACATCGATCTTATATTTAATTCAACTGATGTTGCCCGGCTTTCTCAAAAAGCGCGCTGGCGATAAAGTGGCCGAACGTGCCGCCAAAGCGTTACATAACCTGCGAGAGTCGCTGCCGGTATTCTTTACTTTTGCAGTGCTGTCTATCACCTTGGACATAAACGCGAATCTGCAGATCGCGATCGCATGGATAGTGTTCAGGGTGCTTTTCGTGGTGCTTTACAGTTCGGGGATTAACACTCGACCGGCCAATGCAGCCGGATACGAAGCGCAACCGATTCGAAGTTTGGTCTGGGTCTTGTCTATCGCTTGCCTGATAGCAATGGGGGCGAATCTGGCCTAGTGTCGTCAGGTTAGTCGCTAAAGAGGCAATCCCTGAGGATGTTGTAGGGCAGGTAAGTCTGCCGTTGGCCATCGTGAACTTACTTGACCATTTTGATGCTTGTTTGTCTTATGGGGCGGGGGCAGAGGGGGCCTTGGCCAAGAGAAAAACTCGACCGCCAGAAAATATTTTTGTTGCCGGGTGAACTTTTCAGGCAGCAGCTGTCTGACTTAGTGTGCATCATTCTTCCCCAAGAAAAGATACATCTAGGTCCCCCCCTAGAAGAACCCGGAGAAATCCGGGTTTTTTTTGCGTTGCATTTAGGAAAACAGATGGATTTTTTGAAGGGCTAAGTAGCTACCTTTGAGCTTGCTGATCTGTCATACGGTTACCCGGTTCTGACTCCGCCAGTCGGAATCAAGGGCTGAATGGATCAGATCATCCGGCCCATAGAGATGGCGGCAGCCGGTCAGGATAAATGTCGTCGAATACAAGTGTATCCCGAAGAACTCTCCCGAAGAACTCTCCCGAAGAACTCTCCCGAAGAACTCTAAAGAAAGTCGTGTGCGCCTATTTTATGAAATGTTTACAGTATTTTCCCTTCCCCGCAGGTAGAGCAAGCGACTCAGCATCGCCAAAAAGCCGACGCAGCCGCTGCAAACAATCAGAGTCAGCCACAGCCATGGCCGCATGCCGCGGGCTTTTGATTCGGGCGGTATCAGAAACCAGGCGATCCCGATGGCTAAAAGAAGATCGAGCCAGATCTGGTTGCCCCAGGCGTTGCGTACGTGCTCGGCCAATGGGCCGATATTCCCTCCGATACGACGGAATAGAGTGTCAAGGCTAAAAACACCATCGATAACGTCGCTGGTATTATCCAGCTTTGAGGGGTTAGAACGGGTCTGCTGAAAGTCATCCACCCGGTACTGCCGATAAAGATCAGGGCCGCTAAGGTTGCTACCAACGTGAAACCAATCATGGAGCTTGCTCCAAAAATGCGTCTGTAGTTTGATAGATAAATCCGCAGATCAATCGGAACATCCATTATTCTCGACTCTGCAAATGTGTGGCATTGGCGAAATTAATTGTCAGCTAAAACCGCCAGGCAGGATACTTTTTCAATCGGGATAAAGGTGGTCTAAGTTTGCTATCTGCTTCATTTTGCCGCGCTCTCCGCGTTATAGTTGGTCGCGATCAAATTGGAGAATACCATAATGACGGTCATCGACTGTGATTCCCACGTTATGGAACCGGCAGACCTCTGGCTGAATTATTTAGAGCCGGAATATCGGGACCGTGCAATCAGGATTGAGGAACGGGATGGCGTCGAAGTCCTCCTGATCGGTGAAGAGCCCATGCTCGAAGGTCGGCTGGCAGGCCTCGGTGGTGCCCATGTCCCTCGAGACCGGTTGTTTGCCGGTGGTCTTAAATATGTCGACGGCTGCGAGCCTGCCAGCTATGAGCCAAGCGCCCGGATCACATTGCTGGATGACTGGCAGGTAGATCGCGGTGTTCTTTTTCCCACAATCGGCATTTTGCCGTTTCCGGTGGCCGATATGGCGCTCAACAGCGCCTATTGCCGTGCCTACAACCGATGGCAGAACGAATTTTTCCTGCAAGCGAAGAGCCGTGTGGTGCCGATCGCGATTCTTAATTGGCATGATGTCGACAGCGCTGTCCGCGAACTTGAACACTGTATCGCAAAAGGCTTCAAAGGCATTTTTGTGCCACCGGAAGTTGTCGCCGGCATGCGTCCGGGTGAGGCACATTTCGATCGTATCTGGGCGCTATGTGAGGAGGCGGGTATACCCGGTTGCCTGCATGTGATCGTTCGATTTGGTGGCGCAGCGGTCCCATTCCTCGCGTGGCATGAAACAGCGCCGGGGCCGGTCTTTACCTTTGCGATGGGCGCCACAGGACAACTGATACCCGCCATGGCGTCGATGATTGTCGACGGTGTATTTGATCGATTTCCAGCATTGAAACTGGTCGCGGTAGAGGCAGGGTGCGGATTTGCGGCCTACCTGATGGATCGGTTGGATGAGAAGCACAATTTTTTTGGCCCCTTTATGCAGCCACCGCTCAAGCTCAAGCCTAGCGAGTACATTCAGCGCAATTGTTACTTCGTGGCGGAGCCCGAGGAGCGAACCATCGGCGCGATGCTCGATCTCGTGGGAGAAGACCGTATTCTTTGGGGTTCTGACTATCCCCATGTAGATTCAACCCTTGCAGCGCCAACATTGATCCGGGATGCTGTAAAGGGCTTGTCGCCAGCCCGTCAGGCAGCAGTACTTGGCGAGAATGCAGTCAAAGTATTTGGGTTGTAATTTAATTTACAGGGTCAGAGCAAGTGCCTGAGCCATTATCGCAGCGCGTCAATCTGACTGCGAATGGTCAATCAGGGCATCATTATCGGCTGAATATAGTATGCGCGATATCCACTAGTGTGATTGTCGAACAAGTCACGGACGCGGGATGCCCCGATTTCCGGACCTAATGATTCCGCTAGCAAATTACAAATGAACTCAACTTTGACAATATACTCCGGTTAAGAGAACCTATTTCATCGAGAACAGGGGGATATATGACCACAGAACGCGAACGACTCCACAACATGTTTCCAGATCTGGATTTTGATCCACAGGCACTCCGTGAGAAGTACCGGTCAGAGCGTGACAAGCGAGTCCGCGAAGATGGTGAAAACCAGTACATAGAAGCTGCATCTGAGTTCGCGGAATATGCAGACACGGATCCCTATGTGGAGGAGATCAATCGCGATCCTCTCGGTCTTAATATTACTGTTGCCATCATCGGTGCTGGATTCAGTGGGTTGATGACCGCCGCCAGGCTCAAAGAAAGAGGAATTACAGATATCCGCATTATTGAATCCGGTGGTGATTTCGGCGGTACCTGGTACTGGAATCGCTACCCTGGTGCCCAGTGCGATATCGAATCCTACTGTTACCTGCCCCTGCTTGATGAAATTGGCTACATGCCTAAGGAGAAGTACTCCTATGCGCCGGAAATATTTGAGCATACTCAGAGAATTGGTCACCACTTTGGCCTGTATGACAACGCGATCTTTCAGACACGCGTGAAAGAAGTTCGTTGGCTCGAAGAGGAACAATGCTGGCAGGTTTCAACCAATCATAACGACGACATCAAAGCGCAGTTTGTTATCCAGGCAACAGGCCCCGCTAACCGACCTAAATTGCCCGGCATCCCTGGTATCAAGTCATTCAAGGGCCATACCTTCCATACTTCTCGTTGGGACTATGACTACACAGGTGGTGATCACAAGGGTGGATTGACCAAATTGGCGGATAAGAAGGTCGCCATTATCGGCACCGGCGCCACGGCCATTCAGTGTGTGCCGTTCCTGGGCAAGCACGCCGAGAAACTCTTTGTGTTTCAGCGAACACCATCGTCGGTCGATCTTAGAGGCAACAAACCCACCGACGAGGCATGGTACAAATCGCTTGAACCTGGTTGGCAACGCGAGCGAAGGGAGAATTTTGCGGCGGTACTATTCGGCCAGGAGTTTGCCAATGACCTGGTGAATGATGGCTGGACGGATATCGCCCGGCGCATTGGGCTTTCACTGATGAATAGAAATGCCGACAGCGGTAATCTTGATATGGCAGAGATTGCACTACGGGCTGAGATTGCTGACTTCCAGAAGATGAACGAAATCAGGGCCAGAGTTGAAGTCGAGTGTGATAATCATGAAGCGGCCGAGAAACTAAAGCCCTGGTACCGGCAGTTCTGCAAACGGCCGACATTTAACGACGACTACCTGACCACTTTCAGTCGTTCCAATGTGGTGCTGGTTGACGTCAGCGGATCGAAAGGTGTCGAGGCCATTACCGAAAAAGGTGTTGTTGCCAATGGCGTTGAATATGAGGTGGATTGCATTATCTATTCCACTGGATTTGAAATCACCACAGCGGCTCATCGCCGGGTAGATTTCGACACCCTCGGTCGAAACGGTGAATCTCTCTATGATCACTGGGCCAAAGGTTACAGAACACTCCACGGTTTGAGCAGCCATGGCTTTCCGAACTGGTTCACCATTGGTATCAATCAGAATGCGCTTTCCCCCAATATGACGTCGATGTTCGATGATCAGGCTGTGCATGTTAGCTACATCATTGACGAGGTTAAGAAGCGCGGCAAGCACATAGCAGAACCAACCTCAGCGGCGGAACAGCAATGGGTCGATCATATTGTTGAATTGGCAGGGTCAGGTGCAGCTTCATCTAAATTCCTGCAGGACTGCACGCCGGGTTACTACAACCGTGAAGGTCAACCAACCACAGCGAATGTACAAAATTCAACCTATGTGCCGGGCATCATTGCTTTTAATAAACTACTCAAGGACTGGCGTGAAGCCGGAACACTGGATGGTATCGAGCTAAGTTAAGCGAACTAAGTTAAGCGAACCCTAAGGCCCTTGTGCCGATTCAGGACGCTGCATTGCGGACGATTGGACCAGATGGAGTACCCTGGCCTGCCCAAAGGTAAGCATGAAAGCGCCGATCGCTGAGAATTGGTCAAGTGGGTTCCCGCCGGGCCAATTACAAAAGGTTGGCTGGCTGAACCTTTGCAGCAGTCGAAGTCTGACAAGTCTGGCAGCGAGGCGCAGTAATTGATGTTCAACACATAAAGCGGGACGCCAGCGACCCAGAGTGGCGAACGTGCACGCGGTCAAAACCGCAGCTGAAGTCATCGACAAGATGTGCGCCATCGTTGGTGGCACGTCAGTGTTTGAAACATCATGTTGGCAGCAATATCTTCGCGATGCTCACGTCGCAATCCAGCATAGGATGGTTCGTCGGCCGGTGATGGAACCTGCAGGTCAAGTGCTTTTTGGGTCTCGATGATGTTGCGCCTGGTCTTTAAGCATAGAAAAGTGATTCAGGTATGCAACGCGGGTATCTATCTTTGCCAAATACCTGGTTTACTGAGCTACAGATAATTTTCCTGTCACTTCATCGCGGACTCGACGAATGTTTGATTATCGTTGTTAATCTTTTGAGGCCTCGGAAAACTTGTTTGTCTGCGGCAAAGGCTGCAGTATTAAAGCTTATATTTTTGGATTCGGAGAAGTTGATGCGCGCAGTAGGACTAATGGAACATGGCGGCCCTGAGGTTTTGCAGGTAGTTGATGTGCCCGAGGTGCAGGCGGGTCCGGGACAGATTCGCATACGCAATTACGCCGCAGCGGTCAACCCTACAGATGTTGTTTGCAGAAACGGCATGCGCGCTGAAATGCAGAAAAAAGACCCGCCACCCTATGTACCAGGAATGGATGCCGCAGGTATCGTCGACCAAATTGGTGAAGGTGTCACAACGGGCATCAAAGTTGGTGATCGCGTCATGGCGATGGTGGTACCAAACGCTACCCATGGCGCCTACCGAGAGCAAATCGTTTTGGATCAACGAGCTGTCGTGCGCGCACCAGCGAACACCACTCACGTCGAAGCCTGCACATTGCCTATGAATGCACTCACAGCCAGGCTTTCACTGGATTTGTTGGCACTCGAGCCCGGCCAGGTACTTGCCGTCACAGGTGGACCTGGTGCTTACGGCGGTTATGTCATTCAACTTGCCAAAGCTGATGGTTTAGTGGTGATTGCAGATTGTAGTGAATCAGATCGAGCACTACTGGAGTCCCTGGGGGCCGATATCACGATCAGTAGAGGCGACGGTTTTGCTGCCAAAATACGCGAACACTTTCCCGACGGCGTCGACGGTCTTGCCGATGGTGCATTGTTGAACGAACTTGCCATTGACGCAGTAAAAGACGGTGGTAGCTTTACCGCCATTCGAGGCTTCAAGGGCGAACAACAAAGAGATATCAAATTTACTGCAACCTGGGTGTCCCGTTACGACGGTGCTTATGAAAAACTTGATCTGCTAAGAGAACAGGTTGAACAGGGTGTACTAACCCTTCGAGTCGCTGACTCGGTGTCACCGGAAAATGCCAGCATTGCTCACGAACGACTTGAGCGCGGTGGCACACGTGGGCGCATGGTGATTGAGTTTTAGTGTTGGAGTTGCAGTGATTGAGCAATCAATGAAATTTCACTAGATTGCCGAATGCATTAATGAACGACTAAAGAGAAGACACGATGAGTGTACTAAAAAAAGCAGGTGTTGTTAGCCTGTGGTTATTGTTGATATTAGCCACCGCCATTGTTACCGCCGCTACCAAGCAGCGCTTTGCGGACGGCCCGAATCGGGTTTTTTCTGGCGGTGCATTAGTCGCAGGCGAACTATATCGCGGTGTCGAACCGGACTGGAGCTTTGTCAACGACGTGAGTACGCTCGAGTTGCAGCTGCTTAATCCAGAACAGTCTCGACGAATTTGGACCGCGTCAGTCGATGGAAAAATATACGTCTGGTCGGGATACATGAACAGTTTGGTGGGCAAACTTTGGAAAAGTTGGCCGGCTCAGGCTGAGCAAGACGGTCGCGCCATCGTTAGGATAAATGGCGTGCGCTATGAACGTCAGTTAGTTCGCATAGAAAGTGGCGCGGGACTCGAGGCGTTGACCGAACTCTTAAACGAGAAATACGGGTCGAAGGCGACGCCGGCAGCCATCGATTCAGGTGACCTGTGGATGTTTGAAGCCGCGCCAAGAACGACAGGGGAAGCGCAATAATGAAAAATGTATATGCTCGCATAGCCGTTGTTGTCGCCGTAACCGCACTAAGCGTTTGGTTCGTGCCCGGTATTGATGACGCTGTTGAATTCTTTTTCCAGATTGTGGTCCTGATCGCATCCAGCTAATCCCGCAGCGATAAATATATGGTAAATGGGGTCGGGGTAAAATTGACATGCCAAGGTGACATCCAGCCATCCGTCGCTCATGAAGGTTTGGCGATACCCAGCACTGTCAGCGAATGCGCAATCGCTTCCAAGCGTGGTTGCATATCTTCCAGCAGGTGAGGCTGGGTCGGGATATAAAATAGGTTTTCGTCTATGCCACGCAAGGCGAGTTCCGCACAACGGGCCGCCGAAATCAATTCAAGCGCTGGTGGTGCTAGTGCGGGATCAGGCAACGATTTTGCGATTAGTGGCGTGTAAACAGCGCCTGGCAAGAGCACGTGCAAATCCAATGGTCCGCCCTGCAGATCGATCCGCATCCATTCCAGCGCGACCAGCAGCGCATGTTTGGTGGCGCCATAAAAACCCATCCTGGCCTTCTTTACCGCGTCGGGCACGCTGAGTGAATTCTCTGATGCCGTCACCAATAAACGACCTGTTTGGCCAGTATGCTCGAGTAGCTGGGCATAGGCCTGGGCAATCTTGAGGCCGGCAAAGAAATTGATCTCAAACAGACGAGACACCGCAGCACTAGTGTTCATGTCTTGATGAGTCACGCGTCCGCGATGTCCGATCCCGGCATTCGAGCAAATCAGGTCCAGCCGATCGGCCACTGCATGGCTACGCTCAACCAGTGCAGCTGCCGCATTTGGGTCGGCCAGGTCACATTCGATCGCCAGTGCAGATCGACCAATGCGGGTTGCGGTTTGCTCGGCGCCCTGAATATTCACATCAGCGCAGATGACTTGCGCACCACGTTCAGCAAACCCTATCGCAAGTGCTTCACCGATACCTGAGGCTGCGCCAGTAACTAATATGGTGCTATTGCTGTAGTCGATCATAGGCTGCTCCGTTGACTGCGGCTTTTAGATTACAAAAAAACCTGGCGTCAGACTATACGGCACAAGCCAAGCCGCCCATGTGGTGCTCAGCCCCATAGCGTGCCTGGGCCGCCTGGCTGCATAGGTACCAAAGCCAGCAGTCGATGCTCGCACGGTTGCATGACGTACTCTCACCAAGCGGTAAAGTGCCTGAGGGTGTTGTTCTGCAGAACCCTGTAGAAGAGCAAAGAAACTGCTACCGGACCGCCTATTCAATGACGTGGGCGCAACAGCTCAAGCGTGTATTCGTCACAGATATAGAGAAGTTTGAAAAGTTTGAGAAGTTTGAGAAGCGAGAGAAGGCTGATGGATCAGTTCGAATCAACCCAGTGATTGCGAACCCTTGCTGCGCGCCTAAGGACGAGCCTTGAGCCAATTCCTGGCCATCTGCTTAGTCCATAAACCCTTGTCAGGTTCGATTGGCAGAGTAAGCGAAGTTCTCATCTTCGTCATAGTGCTAGTTTTTAAAGAAAAGCAGCGGCCAATAGCGGCAGCCGCAAATTCACTTTTACATCGGCATCAAATGCTTAGACGAATATATTCAGCCAACTTGAGTATCGCGTCACTGCTAGTGCGTTTGTCGTATAGAAGATGAATGCCCACCTTGCCCAAACGGGGGAACCGGTCTGAGGCGGGCATCACCCGCAAAGAGTCGGGTACTGTGCTGCGGGCCAGCACAGTGACGCCAAGACCTTCCTGGATGGCGGCTTGAATACCCGTTAAGTCCGCGTTGGTATACACCAGGCGCCACGGCCTGCCTGCTGCATTTAGACGCTCTATCGCTCGCATTCGATAAACACAGGGTTCTGGTGCCAGTACCAATGGCAACTGCGCCTGCAGATGCTCCTCATGATCTGGACTACTGACCCACACCAGTTCTTCTTCCTTGAGGCGTGATGCGGGTTTTAAGGACGGTGTGTCTTGCAGCGCCAGTACCAGATCATACTGTTTGCGGGGCTGGGCGAGCAGGTTCTTGCTGAGGTCGCAGTTGATTTCCAGGGTAACGCCTGGATAGGCCTGGGTGTAGGCCCGCAATATCTTTGGCAGCAGGGTCGTGGCGAATTCACTGGGCATGCCAAAGCGCACGATCCCGGTCATTTTTGACTGGCTGAAGTCAGTGAATACCGCATCGTTCAGCGCTAGAATATCCTTGGCATATTGATACAATCGCGTACCGGCTTGGGTCAGCTGCAGGCGCTGACCCTCGCGGACAAACAGCGTACAATCTAGCAGTTCCTCAAGCCGCTTGATTTGCAGGCTTATCGCTGGCTGAGAACGGCCCAGTAGTTCACCTGCTTGAGTAAAGCCATTGAGCTCAGAGACAGTGATAAAGGAGCGGAGTAAATCTGTGGGTAAATTGCGAATCACAATTGGTCTCCCGTAAATGCAGACTAGCATCAATAAGGATGCCGATATCGCAAAAGCGCAGTATTTATATTATTAATAGATGTATTTTAATTATCAATTTTATAAATAGCGAGTAATTCGCTATTTTGCACTCACTCAGCAGTCGACAGAAGGGCAGCATCATGTTTGACAAGTCAGTTCTCCTCGCAGATTACGATCCCGACCTGTGGCAGGCCATCCAGAATGAAGAGGTTCGCCAGGAAGATCACGTTGAACTGATCGCCTCAGAGAACTATACCAGCCCGCTGGTGATGGCAACCCAGGGGTCGGTGCTCACCAACAAGTATGCCGAGGGCTACCCAGGCAAGCGCTACTATGGTGGCTGCGAATATGTTGACGTGGTTGAACAGCTGGCGATTG